>OFRG01000084.1_pt1 | contig 39959 bp, 52 predicted proteins | sample 1543071 | NCBI WGS metagenome assembly OFRG01 (sample SAMN07774222, study PRJEB24372) | wastewater metagenome | isolation source: WWTP Verbania (Effluent) | place: Italy: Verbania | collected 2015-12
AATAAAAAACATTCGTATAAAAAATAGTTTTTATGAAGAATAAAAAAGTTTTTGAAAAATATTTTTCAAAAAAATTTAGTTATCCACAGTTTTGTATAAAAAATTATTGCGCTTGTGTTGTATACGAGAGATAATTGTTGTATGTGATGATAACGCGTAATCACAATTCACTGGTCGACCATCACACTATTAAAAAAAATAAATCTATACAATCTTATGGCAGCAAAAAAGAAAGCAGCAAAGAAGAAGGTAGCTAAGAAGGCAGCAAAGAAGTCTTCTAAGAAAGCTTCAAAAAAGAAGAAGGCGTAATCCTTTTTTTCAACTCTCTTTCCACTTACAACAAAACCCGGGCAACCGGGTTTTGTTGCGTCTGGATGGGTCTGGAAAAGAGGGACCTTTTGTGGTAAAATCATCGTCTTAATTATGGCATTCGAATTCCTACAAGGCCTCTTTGATAAGGGCCAAATAAACAAGTATAAAGCCCGGGTGGGGGCTATTAATGCTCTTGAAAGCCAGGTGGCCAAACTTTCTGACACTGATTTTCCACTAGAAACAGCAAAGTTGAAAGAGCGTGCCCAAAAAGGCGAATCACTCGATGTATTATTGCCATACGCATTTGCTCTCACTCGAGAAGCAGCCAAGCGTACAAGTGGTAAGCGCCATTACGATGTGCAATTGATTGGAGGAATGGTTCTTCATGATGGCAATATTGCTGAAATGCGTACCGGAGAAGGAAAGACACTGGTTGCGACACTTCCTGTCTATTTAAATGCTCTAGCGGGCAAAGGTGTGCACGTAGTGACTGTTAATGATTATCTCGCTCGACGTGATGCGACATGGATGGGGCAGATTTATGATTTCCTTGGACTGTCAGTTGCTGTTATTAATGGCCAAGACATTTCTTTTATATATGACCCCACACATAAGGAGCTCGATGAAGAGAGAGATGAAGAAGGATCTTTCAAAGTAGTGCGCGAATTTATTCGCCCTTGTACCCGAAAAGAAGCCTACGGAGCCGATGTTACTTATGGAACAAATAGTGAGTTTGGTTTTGATTACCTACGAGACAATCTAGTACAGCAAAAAGAACAACTCTCTCAGCGTGGGCAAGTATTTGCTGTTGTTGACGAGGTAGACTCTATCTTGATCGATGAATCTAGAACACCGCTTATTATTTCTTCAGCTGTGGCTGATTCAGAAAGTCTTTACAAGACGGTGACAGAAGTTGCTCGAGCGCTTGAGCAGGAGACCGACTATACAGTAGACGAAAAACAGCGAGCTATTAGTTTGACTGATGACGGTATTACAAAGGTTGAAAAACTCCTCGGCATTACAGACTTATACACTCAAGAAAGTATTAAGTTTGTCCACTATGTTGAGACCGCTATTCGTGCACGAGCACTTTTTACCAAAGACAAGGATTATGTCGTTAAAGATGGTGAAGTAGTTATTGTTGACTCATTTACTGGTCGTATGCAACCAGGACGTCGTTGGAGTGAGGGTCTTCACCAAGCCATAGAAGCGAAAGAGGGAGTAAAAATAGAGCAGGAAACTCGTTCTGTGGCTTCTATTACTTACCAAAACTATTTCAAATTTTACGAGAAACTCTCTGGAATGACAGGAACAGCCAAGACTTCTGAAGAGGAGTTCATGAAAGTATATGCGCTTCCTGTAATTACCGTGCCAACCCACAAAGATTCTAAACGTATCGATAACCATGATCTTATCTTCATGACTGAAGAAGGGAAGTTCCAGGCGATTGCCAATAAAGTTAAAGAGCTTAATGAAAAAGGTCAACCAGTACTCATCGGAACAGTGTCAGTCGAGAAAAACGAGCTCCTCTCTGCATATCTGAAACGCTCTGGCATTCCGCACCAAGTCTTGAATGCAAAGAACCATGAACAAGAAGGTTCTATCACTGCACAAGCCGGAAAGAAGGGAAGCGTAGTGATCGCGACAAATATGGCCGGTCGTGGTGTCGACATTATACTAGGAGGTAATCCTTCAACTGAGGAATTACAAGATGAGGTGCGAGCGCTCGGGGGACTGTTTGTTATTGGTACTGAGCGGCACGAGGCTCGTCGTATCGACAATCAACTTCGCGGACGTGCAGGACGACAAGGAGACCCTGGAGAAACTCAGTTTTATGTGTCTCTCGAAGATGAGTTGATGCGTGTCTTCGGTTCTGATCGAATCAAAAACATGATGAAGCGTCTTGGGGTACCAGCGGATCAACCCATCACACACCGCCTGGTTTCCAGTGCCCTTGAATCTGCTCAAAAGAAGATTGAAGGATTTCATTTTGATGCTCGAAAACACACACTCGAATATGATACTGTTTTAGCTCTTCAGCGAGGAGTCGTGTACAGCCGTCGTCGCGCGATGGTAGAAGGGGACAAAGAACATATCAAATCTGTCTTTTTTGGTCTTGGTGAAAAAGAGACACTCGAGACTCTTATCAAAGAGAAGCAAAAGATTCTTAACGAGGATGCTCTTTGGGATGCTATTCGCCGGACTATTCTTTATACTACCGATACTCTTTGGGTAGAGCACATTGATACCCTCGAACATATGCGCCAATCTGTCGGACTTCGAGCATATGGTCAGAGAGAGCCACTTGTTGAGTACAAAAAGGAGGCAACTCACTTATTTAAGGAAATGGAAGAACGCTTAAAAGAGCAAGTGTTTACAATGGTTTCTGCTATTTCTGTTCAGTAATACGTACAAAGTATCAAACCCTTACATAAGGGTGTTATAAGACAACTTTTTTGCTAATATGTCAAACAATATGGTCTAAAAAACCCTTATTTTATAAGGGTTTTTTATATTTGACACCCCCTTTTTTCATTGTATAACCATTGACATTTCAGACCCTTTGTGCTACTATATTAGAGTAAATCCGTTGACTTTGAGTTAGCGGATTTTCGCTTCTAAAGGGGTCTCACGATTCCAAAAGAAGAAAAATACTATCTTGAAGTTCCTCCGGAGCTAAACCGGAACCTATGAGTTCAACAAAAACAAAATCAATACTTCGATCATTTATCGTTATTCCGATGATTGCCACTAGTTTGTCTATTTCTACCTTTACGGCAGGGGTCGACAAATTCGTAGCAGATCAATCGGAAAATCAAGCTCTATCAGCACAGGAACAAGCGCTCCAAGTGGAAAGAGAGGAGAATGCTGCCAAAATTGATGCCTATTTTGCAAAGGGTAATATGCCCCTTGAAGGATACGGTATGAAAATGGTGCTTGAAGCTGAAAAACGGGATCTTGATTGGCGGCTAATTCCAGCAATTGCGGTCCGCGAATCAACAGGAGGGCGACACGCTTGTAAAAGCGTAACCTTCTCTGCCTTTGGATGGGGGTCATGTAAAATCAACTTTAAGAGCTATGATCATGCTATCGAGTCTCTTGCGGAACACCTCAGTGGTGAGAACCCAAGAACAGCACGATACTATGACAACAAATCTGTGAAAGGTATTCTTGAAACCTATAACCCGCCTAGTGTGGTTCCAACCTATGCTAAAGAGGTTATGGCACTTATGACAAAGATCGAAGAAACAAAAATATAAATAGCTGTTGGAATTATTTATAAAGCAAAAACACCCACGTCAAATGTGGGTGTTTTTGTGTTTGGGGGATAAAAAAGCGACCAGATATAGGTCGCCGTACTCACTTATGAAGAAAAAATTCATTTTCACCTGGCCCTACAATATCTGCTCCCTGTGTGACCCAATCACGAAATCCTTTTCCAAATGCACCCTTAATTCGTGGATCATAGGGGAGTGTGGGTGTTTTGGGCTTGCGTGTTTGCTGCTCAGGGGGACCTACCCAACACTTTGTGTTATCAATGTTCATTAATTTAACTATGTAACACAAATTGCAGAGAATTCGTAGCTCTTCTGGTTTTATCCCAGAAGGAAGATATACCGCTAAACGTTCAAATGCCGAATGGATTTGATTGCTTTCGGCTTTATAGGGCTCGTTCATTGGTCGTACCAACATAGATACTTCATGAAGAGTCATTCTTTCTTCTAGTGAGAGTGATTCGGTTTCTTCTTTTTTCGAAAAAATATCTAATATATTTTCAAAAAAAACATTCATTGACATAGAACTAAAGGGTTTAGTTAATCGCAGTCTACTGAGTAGAGCTTTAAAAGTCAAATTTTACAAAACCTTGATATTGTCTATCAAAAGCGAATTTTTACCATCTCTATTTGATGCAGAGCATTCGAGTGCTACGACGATTCCGTCTTTAATCAAGGAACCAATCTTGGTAAATGTCTCCGGGAAGACAACAGCTTCGATAACCCCTGTTTTATCTTGTACTACCAAAAAAGCCATTTTTTTATTGCTGGACTTTGTCATAATAATTTTAACTGAATCAATATGTACAACAAGTACTTCTTTTTTACCCTGGTCGCGTCCAAATCTTTTCTTAAAACCACCTTCATTTTCAGGCGACGATTGAGAAAGTAGTTTTTTCACTGTTGTTCCAGATTTTTGGAGCTGTGCGTCAAACATGTCGAGCGGGTGTCCAGAAATATAAAACCCAAGGAGCTCTTTTTCCCAAGCCAATTTTTGAGTTAATGTTGCGGGGTCAGACTCTTTGAGCGTCAAAACGCTCTGGGGCTTTGAATCAAGAGTATCGAAGAGGGAACTACTCTGAGTGCTACTGTGCGCGGTGATATTTTTATGAAAAGCGAGTAGTGCCTCTATGTTATTTGCTAGTATTCCACGATCGCCAAACCTGTCCATAGCCCCGCACATGATCAGTGCCTCAAGGGATTTCTTGTTTAGGTTCTTATGGGTAACTCTTTCAAGGAATGATTCGATACTGGTATAAGGGCCGTTGGCTTTACGCTCTGCAATGATAGCTTTGCCTATTTCTTCCCCAAAGTTCTTGATGTTGTTAAGGCCAAAGCGTATTTTTTTACTTACTTCTCCATCTTCAACAACGACAGTAAAGTCTGAAAAAGATTCATTCACGTCTGGCGGGAGGACAGTAAAGCCAATACGTATCGCTTCGTTTATGTATTCACTACAAGAGTCAATATCACCGCTTTCAGCAGTCATACAGGCACTCATGTATTCGGCAGGGTAGTTGGCTTTGAGGTAGGCTGTTTTGTAAGCCACCATACCGTAACTAGCTGCATGAGCCTTGTTAAATCCATATGCTTGGAAAGGTTCAAAGAGTTTCCAGAGCATTTCAGCAAATTCTTTTGTTTGACCGTTTTCGACAATACCTTTTTGTAATTTTTCTTTTTGGGCCGCCATTTCTGCCGGGATTTTCTTTCCAACAGCTTTACGGAATTTGTCGGCTTCGAGCCAGTCGTATCCAGCAAGTTCAATAGAACTAAATAAGAGGTCGTCTTGATAGACGATAAGACCATATGAAGCTTGGAGATAACTTTCCATTCGGGGGTCAAGATATGATACAAGAGCAGGGTTATTTTTTCGTTTGATATATTCCGGGATCACATCCATCGGTCCAGGTCGGTAGAGGGCCACCATAGCCATTAAGTCTTCAACTCGTGAGGGTTTTAGTTCTCTTAAATATGCAGTCATACCGTCTCCAGCCATCTGGAACACTCCGACGGTTTCTCCGCGAGAAAGCATTTCGAAGACTTTTGGATCATCAAGCGGGATATCATCAATATCTATTTTGATACCTCGTATCTTTTCTATGCGCTCAATAGCTCCAGAGATAAACTGCAAGTTTCGGATACCGAGCATATCAAACTTTGGTAGGTTGACCACACCATCTCGCCCACCGGAGAACATGTCGTATTGGGTGATTATTTTATTTTCACCCTTTGGATCGTATTGGATAGGAGTGAAGTCGGTAATGTCAGGTGTAGGGGAGATAATAACACCGGCCGCATGAATAGAGATGTGGCGAACATTGCCTTCTATCTTTTTTGCTAAGTCCACGACTTCTTTTGTTGGCCGATCTTCATCATAAAGCTTTTGGAGGTCGGGTTCTATTTCAAGCGCGTGCTCTATGGTCATAGGGAATCCTTGGCTTCCCATAGGTATGAGTTTGGCGGCAATATCCCCGACGCTATAAGGGTATCCAAGAGCTCGAGCAACGTCACGCACACTTCCTCGAGCTGCCATAGTTCCAAACGTGCATATTTGAGCAACTGCTCGTTCGCCATATTTTTCTTTAGCATAGCTAATCAAATCATCACGACGATCGTCAGCGATATCTAAATCGATATCAGGAATACCAGGACGGAGCGGGTTTAAGAATCGTTCGAAGGGCAGTTTGTATTTGATAGGGTCGACAGTAGTAATACCGCAAAGATAAGAAACTAGTGAGCCAGCGGCTGATCCTCGAGTATTAGTATAAATACCCATTTCTCGTGCTGCTCGCACCAAATCTCCCACCACTAAGAAGTATGAAGAAAATCCTTTATTTTTTATGATATCGAGCTCAAATTCTATGCGGTCTTTTACTTCTTGGGTTTTTTCGTATTCTTTTTCCGCTATACCTTTTTCTACTGCTTGTCGCAATTCGTCATCGTAGTTTGATCCGGCCGGGATAGGATAGGTAGGAAATCGCCATGGAGAAAATTCAATATCGATATCAACAAGGTCGGCAACTTTCAGAGTATTTTCTACGGCCCCTGGAACATCTTTGTAGAGCTCTTGTGCTTGTTCGGGAGAAATAAATGAATAGTTTCCTCCAAACTTGAAGTTTTGATTGTTGGTGTTGATAGCCAGGAGAGTGTTGTGCGCCTCCTTGTCCTCGACGTGTAAGTAGTGAGAGTCCCAGGTGCCAACGATAGGAAGGTCGAGTTCTTGTGCGATTGAAATAATGGTTGGAATAAGAGGGATATACCAATCAACTTCTTCATGGTTCATTATTTCAACAAATAAGTAGTTTTTGCCAAATATTTCTATGTAGGTGTGAAGTAGTGCTACTGCCGCTTCTTTGTTGCCAGCCTTGAGATGTTGAACAAAGCGACTCCCTGGGCATCCTGAAAGACAAATCAGTCCTTCGCTATGTTCTCGAATAAGATTAAGATCCATACGAGGTTTGTAGTAGTATCCTTCAAGGTTACTTTTTGAAACAAGTTTCATCAAGTTTTTGTACCCAGTATTGTTTCTAGCTAGAAGAGTGAGGTGATAGCGACGGTTGTCGATGCCGGGCTCTTTATCTGTGTAGCTTCGCTCGGCGATATAGGCTTCCACACCAATGATAGGCTTTATCTCCGCTTTCTTACAGGCTTGATAGAATTCTATAGCTCCATACAAATTCCCATGGTCAGTGAGCGCCAAGGCCGGCATACCAAACTCTTTAGCTCGAGCTACCATTTCAGGTATCTTGCTCATGCCATCAAGGAGGGAGTAATGGCTATGGGTGTGTAGATGGACGTAGCTCATGTAGGGAGATTATACCAGGGTGGAACAAGCCTCGAAAGACTCTTGACACTCCTATAGAAAGGAGTAGGATATTTAGTAAAGGACCTTAGTAGGACGTAACCAATGCCCGTAAGTATTGGTTAACGCACAAATACCCCTCGAATTAGCCAATACGGCAGATTGTTACAATACAATTCTTAGAGGAAAAAATTGTGTTCCGTCTCGAAGAGAACTGTTTATACGGTTACCAGTCCGAACCTTTTAAAGTTTTAGAAAACCCTTTTAAGTCACCGGCCAGGATAATTGGCCATCGCCTTACCCCTCAAAGGAGGCAAAATTGAAAGGAGTCTGAAAAGAAATCGAAAAAGGTTATGTACCCAAGAAAACCAAACCGAAAAGTGCTGTTGGAAACCCTGTTAGTCTTACTAACAGGGTTTATTTGTTATCATATATAAATGAAATGGGTTATTGGTATAGACGAGGTGGGGCGAGGGCCAGTTGCAGGACCGGTAGCAGTATGTGCATGCGCTATATCGCTTACTCAGTATAAAAAGAGAAAATGGCCTGGACTGACTGATTCAAAAAAGATGACAGCAAAAGCCCGCAATGAATGGCATAAGAAAGCTTTTGAATTAAAGCAACAAAGTAGTATCCGATACGTGACTGCATATCGAAGTAATATTTTTATTGATAGAAGGGGCATCTCTGTAGCTATTCGTGAATGTATTACCGAAGCCTTAAAAAAACTCAACCTTAATCCAAAAGATTGTGCAGTACTTCTTGATGGATCACTCAAGGCTCCACTAGAATACAAAAATCAAAAGACAATTATAAAAGGGGACCAGACAGAGCAAATTATTTCCTTTGCTTCTGTTATTGCTAAAGTTTCTCGGGATAAAAAGATGGAATCACTGTATAAGAAGTATCCAAAATATAATTGGTTTCAAAACAAAGGCTATGGCACTAAGGAACACTACAAGGCAATAAAAAAATACGGGCAGACTATCTTACATAGAAAATCTTTTTTAACAAAAATTAAACAATAAATATCAGAACAATTATTCCTATGATTATGCGGTACCAGCCAAACCACGAAAGTGGTTTTTTTGTAAGAAGATTAATAAACCATTTTATAGTTAGGAGTGCTGTTATAAATGCAACTATGCCTCCAATGATAAGTAAAGACCATTCAGGCTTAGAAAGTGATGGGGTAGAGCGGAGTTCAAAAATACTGGCTCCAAGAATCGTAGGAACACCAAGAAGGAATGAAAATGTCACTATATGAGAGCGAGGTATTTTCATAGTTGTGCCCCCGATTAGAGTGGCTCCGCTTCGTGATACTCCCGGGATGAATGCTAGTATTTGTGCACAGCCAATTAAGAACGCTTCTTTATATGAAATACTCACTAGTTCAGTAGGTGAGTCGTTGGGTTTTAAGAAGAGCAGTATGACCCCTCCTAGAATAAGCATCAGAGCGATAATCCAGGTATATTCGAAAATTGTAGAAATATATGAATGGATTAGTAAGCCAACAATGGCTGTAGGTATAAAACCAAGAATCACCTTTGGAATAAGTGACAGGTTTTTCAATACTGTTTTCCAGAAAAATACTATCGCGGCAAGTATGGCGCCACTTTGTATAGCTATTGTAAAAACAGTGAAAAAGTCTGATGAAGGTAGCCCAAGCACTTTTCCTGAGATCAGAATATGCGCTGTTGAAGAGATAGGTGCGAATTCTGTCAGACCTTCAACAACTCCTAGAATAATTGCTGTAAAAAATGTTATCGCCATATGAGTCTGTCAGTTGCTACAATAGCGGCGGTTTCTGCGCGAAGAGTTGTAGCACCTAACGCTATTGCTGAAACAGTATACTTTTTAAATAGTAAATGTTCCGCGTCAGTCCAACCACCTTCTGGTCCAATATAAAAGACACTTTCTGCAGGGAGTGTTGTCGGTAGTAGCTCACCAGCACTATCAAAATAATACTGTGTGATATTTTTATATGTTTCTAGGGCTTCAGAGAGTGGGGTGGGTGGAGTAATCTGAACACGATGTGAACCACCACTTTGTTCCAGGGCTTCATTGCTAATTTTTTGTAGGCGGTCGATGCGAAGTGATTGCTTTACTGTACGGTCTGAAATAATAGGGACGATAGTATGTATACCAAGCTCGGTAAGTTTCTGTACAGATATTTCGAAAGTGTCTCGTTTGGTAATACTTATACAAGCTATTACTTTTTTAGGAATTATCTTTTTAGGAAGTATTTTTTGCATCTCTAAGTCGACAGATTGTTTTGAGATGTTTTTGATAGTGCATAAGTAGTCGTCACTTCCGTCAGAAAAAACAACACACTCTTCTTCTTGAGCCAGCTTCAAAACATTGTGCATGAGGTGGGTTAATTCTGGGTCGGTGATAGTTAGGGAGTTTCCTTGAGGGTGTGTTTTTACTAAAAAACGATGTATTTTCTTCATAACAAACCTATCATACCACGCTCGGTAAGGGAGGGATTGTTTTTAGCTCAGACTTCTGTTAAACTTTATGCAACATATGATTAATACTGTCAAAAAGTACATAATTCCGCATAAAGGCAACAATTATAAGCCTCATTTGCTACGAGAGGAGGCTATTGTCGCTATGTTTTCTATTGGACTTATCCTTTTTTGTACTTCTTTAGGAAGTTCATATCTCCTTAAGAAAACTGATTTCGGTGCTGCTGTTATTGGGGCGGTACTGGTAGATCTAACAAATGAGCACCGAGTACAAAACAACCAAGCTCCACTTGCGAGTAATCCTCTCCTTGAAAAGGCAGCGATGCTCAAAGCCAAAGATATGGCGAGTAATGGATACTTTGCTCATACCTCACCTACAGGGGCGACACCCTGGCAGTGGTTTTCAAAAGCAGGATATTCGTTCGTCTATGCAGGAGAAAACTTGGCTATCAACTTTTCTGAATCTAGAGATGTAGAGAATGCCTGGATTGCTTCTCCGACTCACCATGCCAATTTGATTAGTGCAAAATTTGATGAGACAGGGATTGCCGTCTATGACGGTGTATATCAGGGTCGCCCTACTACGTTTGTAGTACAACTCTTCGGTAAACGACCAACAGCAAGACCGAGTTCTGTCGTGGCTTCTGCAACACCAGTTAATTCAAATGAGATAGCAGTAGTCAAAAAAACTACACTTCCGGTTCCTGAAGTAAGAGGAGAAAGTGTAAAAAGCCCTCAGCCTATCAGTATCGCTATCAATCAAGCTCCTATTGATCCTCGCGAACCAGCCCCAGTACTTTTGGTAAATGAAAGAACTTTTGCTGTTGCACAAAATATAAATGAAGCTGAGCCTGAGCCACTCTTAGAGAAGGCCCCCGCTGAATATGTTCGTAACAGTAGCTTCATAGAACGGGTATTGGTACGTCAGTCACTAACAGTGCAACACATCTATCTAGGGTTTATTGTTCTTGTATACCTAGTCCTTATATTAACTATTATTATTGAATTTCGTACTCAGCATGTAAAAAATATTGTTCTTGGAGTTTTACTCTTATGTTTTCTTGGAGCACTCGCATATATAAATAGTGGTTTCGTACTTTCGTTTTTATAGAACTACATTACAAAAGACCCACACCGCAAGGTGTGGGTCTTTTGTTCATCCTTTTCCGGATTATGCGCGCTGTACGTTTACAGCACTAATTCCTTTTGGAGTGTTTTCTGTTTCAAAACTAACAGAATCGCCTTCTCGGAGTTCATCAAATGATACTCCAACAAGACCGTTGCTGTGAAAGAATAAATCCTTCGCAAGCCCTTCTGCTGTGATAAAACCGAAACCTTTGTCAGTAATCTTTTTGATTGTACCTGTCATAGAATTGGTTAGTTTAACGAATAATATACAAAATAAAACCTAAAGATCGACGTGTCTCGAGAAGCTCTTTTTGCATTCTTATAATAGCATATTGGCTGTTATAAGTCAACCTATTGAGGTTTTGTGACAAATCGATAGATGAACCTTATCAATCCAAGGGTAACTACTATGCCGAGAACTAATAAAATAATATTTTTTGCAATACCGACGTCTTTAATAATCAATAACACCCGACTATGGAAATACCAGCCCAAACCAACATACAAGGGTACATACAGAGTAAGGGCGAATAGGTCAGTAATGATAAAATCTTTCTGAGGCATTTTTCTGCTTCCTGCTAAGAATGGGCCAATAAATCTCAGTTGCATTAAAAATCTAGAAAAGAAAATAATTCGTTTTATGTTCATGTTGAGCCATAGCTCTCCTTTTTTCTCAACCCGTTTTTCAAAAAAACGTGTATACAAATATGTAGTGATCTTGCTACCTCGTCTCGAGAGTTTAAAAATGACAATGTCATTGATAAGTAGAGCACTAATCACTAGCGGGATGACGATGAGTCCGTTTACTGCTCCGGTCCCTGAGAGGTAACCAAGTGCGAGAAGTATTATTTCTTCAGGGATAGGAATAACGACATTGGACAAAAAGGAAACAACCCATATGCTGCCGTACGACAGTGCACCAAGCTGATTTATGACGTCTTCTGTTCCGTTCATTATGTATACACTATATCATTTTTATGATTCAAGTTTCGTAACAACAGACTCTTTGCTGTGGTGGTACCTTACTACTAAAAAAGTTCCAATCCATGAGCCGATTGCTAAAGGTATAATATACAGGAAGTTGTTTACATAGTTTAATACTCCTACTGCCATCAAAAAGTGCATGAGACCACTAGTAGTTGCAGCTGCTACCGGGCGACGTTTTGATATCTGAATAGTGTAATGAGCGTAGAGACCATCAATGACAATATAGACCCCGATCAAAATAAGGGCAGTGAGTATGTTGAATCCTTCGAGCGAAAGTGTGATATTCATGAAAGGAGAGTATAGCAGAAGAAAAACGCTTGACAAATTAATATCAATTTAGTATGATGTAGTAGTAGGTCACTGAGAGATGTTAAAGTTGATTTGTGATCTATACACATGCCCCCGCAAGGGGGTTTTGTGTTTTATATATTATGGTGAACTTGGTACAATAATTTTATGAGTAAAATAACACTATATGGTGGTGTGGCACATTCTTTGCCAGAAGATTTTAAAAAAGCACTTGCTGCCAATGGGGTAGTACTAGCGCTGTGGGAAGACATTACACCGCTGGCACGGAACGAATGGATCTGTTGGATCATCTCTGGTAAGAAAGCAGAAACCAGGCAGATCCGTATTGATAAGGCTATTTCAAAAATGAAAGGCGGCATGCGCCGGCCGTGCTGTTGGGCTGGCTGTATACACAGATAAATATTTTTGGTATCATAAAAGTGAAAGCTTAATGTCGCTTTTATTACATTTCTTACACAAAGCCCTCTATGCCAAGATTAAGGGGGCTTTTTTTGTTTAGTTCTTTAAATATTTTCCAGCAATACTAAGAGCAAATGAAGAAAGTATTATAAAAACAGTTATAAATAAAAGTCTGATGAAAAATTCACTTATTTTTGAATCAGGGGTATCTGGTCCAGAAGCTGTAAGGACAACTAGTATACCGATAATTCCAAATATGATAGAAGAATAAATAAAAACTCTTGTTGCTATTTTTTGCATATATAAGTATTGTAAAATAAATTTACCCCTCCACTAGAGTATCAAATCCACCACAAACAAAGCGCTTCATATCTATAGGCATTGTCTTACCTTCAAACTCTTTCATTCCAGGATCACTCATCACTTTTTTGTTTATTCGATCTCTGTCTGCTTTTGACTTATAGACAATGAAAGAGAAAATGACGGTCTCATTGGCTTTTAATCCAGCAAGTTTCTTGAATCCCATACCCATGCCTTTCTGTACAGCAAGGTCGTCGCCTACACATTCAAAATAGCTAAGAGCCCCATATTTCATCCATGTATTTGCTCCCCAGGTAGCCATTTTCTTATATGCTGCTAAGTCTTTCTTTTTAATAGGTATCACAAACCCATCCACATATTTTTTACTATTTGTTTTCATAATCAAAGTTTATCATAAGTTGCTCCGACCTGTCTCGATCGATGGGGGCTTAGCCGAGGTGGATGTTCGAAAGAGTTTGGGGTAATAAAAAGCCCTGGTTTTTATAATCAGGGCTTTAATAGGATTACAGATTGCATAAGTATGATATAAGGCGGTAATTCTCACCAGCATATTGGCTGTAAAATATTGTTTTACCGTCCTTGCCATTATTGGGGCTTAGTGACTTAATGGATAAATTTTCAGATGTTTTTTCTTCAACTTCTGCATAAAGCAACAGTATGTTGTTTATACTTTCGTATTGAAGCTCAGCCAAATCTGATGCAAGACAGCTAAGGTCTGCTGGTGCTAAAAAGTGGGTATATTTCTTGCTGTAAAACCCATAATTACTTCTTTCAGCATAATGGCAGAATGTAGGTTCAATAGGTGATTTGCCAAATAAAACTCTCTCGCTGTTTGCTTTCTTAATCAGGTTCGCAAGAGTACTTTCTTTTTCAGAAAAGCTCAAAAGTAACAATTTAATCTTATTCATATTTAGCTATTTTAAAGTTTCCCTCACCTTACAACTCAACCTTGACTTTGTCAATCAATAGGGTAGAGTAGTGTCAAATTAAAAAAGATGAGCGAAAATAAAACACTAGTCACTACCTGCTTACGAGTAGGAGTCGAAAGAATTATTAACCTTAGGCATCAAATTTTGAGACCAGGTTTACCTGTCGAAACTGCACGGTTCGACGGTGATGAAGAGGAAGATACATTTCATTTCGGCTGCTTTGTTTTAAGTGTTGGGCCGGATCCATTGTGTTGTGTTACTTATAAAAAGAGTGAATACAACACCAAACCTGCTTGGCAGTTAAGGGGGATGGCTACTAGGAAAGACTTTCGGGGGAAGAAATTGGGAAGTATCTTAACCGCAGAAGCGGAGATATTTATTGCTAAAGAAACAGGCATTGACCTTTTTTGGTGCAATGCCCGAGTGGAAGCTGTCTCATTTTATAAAAAAATAGGATGGTCATCTGTTTCAGAAGTCTTTGATATCCCTGGGGTTGGCCCCCACATTAAAATGGTTAAATTATAATTTTTTGAAAGCTTTCTTTATAAGAAGGCTTTTTTCTTTTACTCCGAACTTGGGACGATGTTCGAATGAGTTTAATAGGAGTATACTGAGAGCATGAAAGCTTTGAGGCAGATACTAGTTAGTTTTAGTCTTGCAGGGTATGTCTTCCTGGCTGTATTCGGGCTTCTTGCTATGAGCTATGTCCACCATCATTCCATGGCTGGGGTGGATAATTGTCCATATATGATAGGGGAACAGGCTCTCTGTACAATGGATTTCGCTGAACACATTGGTATGTGGCAAAGTTTGACCAATGCCCCTATGACTACCGTACTTGTAGTTATTGTTCCGCTGCTCTTTATTTTCTTCTCCCTGCTTTTGCACCCACCAAATCTTGCTCGCAGTAGGTTATACACAAGCCCCCTGCGTGAGAACTATATAACTGTTTTATTTTCTCAAGGAATCCTTAACCCGAAGCTGTATTAATTTGTCGTAACACTTTTGTTTATTAAAAGTTTTAACACAAATTAATTTATGACAATGACACACTATATGGAACTCTTGGCTACCAATCAGCCATGGAACCTCTTATTCTTTATGGCAATTCCTGTAATACTAGCAGAGACGATTGCCGTTACCGAACTATACCTATTATTCACTCGTAACATGCAAAGCCGAGCACGTTTGATCAACCGATGGGCGGGGATCATAATCGGCATATACTTTATTGGAATTTTCTTATATTTGTTTAAAAATGCAGTTATTCCAATCACTACCAGTGGAAGTTGGCGCGGATTTACAGACATTGTTGCCGTGTTCTCATATCTTCTCGGAGTGATACCGCTTGCGGGGATAGCACTCTTGGAGCTTGGGTTTATAGGAAAACATAAAGATGAAATGCAAAAATTAAAATTGCATGCGATTTTTGTCGGCATATTCCTTGTGGTGGCACATGTTGCTATGATATTTGGTATGGTCAACCCTGAAGTCTTTGGATACGCCTCCAAAACAATGATGCCAATGTAGCTAGAAATTATAAATCAATAACTATCAAAAAATATATGGAAAATAAAAAAATACTCACAATAGGAGCGATTATCGTTGTAGGAGCGTTAGTTGTTTGTTGCCTTATATGTTGTGTAAGTATGATGAAGAAGAAAGATGGTCCAATGCATATGATGTCAGATGGTATGGTGATGGGTAATAATAGTATGGATATGACTTCTATGATGGCAGGTATGAACACCGCTCTCAAAGGAAAGACAGGAGAAGACTTTGATAAGGCGTTCATTGATGAGATGACTATTCATCATCTCGGGGCGGTAGAGATGGCAGAGCTAGCTCTTACCAATGCAAAACATCAGGAAGTCAAAGATCTGGCTAACGCAATTATCAAGGCTCAAACGACTGAAATTAACCAGATGAAGCAATGGAGAGCTTCTTGGTTTAAATAGTATGGGGAAGTTTAAGATAGGGATGTTTGGACGGATCACTATAGCTGTCGTTGTTCTTATTGGACTTTCAATGTGGTGGTCACCAAAAGCTAAGGAAGCAAAAGTTGAAAACCAGAAAGAGATGACGAGTAGAGAAGTAGCACTGCTTTGTACTACGGATATGGCAACTGAATATCATATTCATTCAGAACTACAAATTATTATTAATGGGGTAGAGACTCCTATACCTGCAAACCTGGGTATCCAACCAAGTTGCATGACTTCCATTCATACCCATGAAGGAGGAGGAGTGATACATGTTGAGTCACCAGTAGCAAAAGACTTTACCCTTGGAGACTTCTTTACGGTCTGGAAGAAGGATTTTTCAAAGAATAAGATTCTTGATTCTGCTATTACTGCGACTACTGAAATTGTAGTTACGGTGAACGGTCAAAAAGTAGATACATATGAAAATACGATACTCCGTGACAAAGACAAGATAGTCATCTCATATCAGAATAAGTAAAACAAAAAGACACCCGAGAGGGTGTTTTTTTGTTATTGTTTTGGATGTCTCTCAAGAAAATCAGTAATCATTAATTCTTGTTCTTTAAGAAATTCTGGTCCGTTGTGTTGTTCCATGTATTTACGCAAGAAACCAACTTCTGCTCGAAGTGCCATAACCACTCCTTGTTCTTCCCCAAATCGATTTATGAGCTCTTTCATGAATTCTGGATATGTCATGTACTCATTCTACCACTAATGTTTGAATTACTAGAAAGGTACCGAAAATAACCATTACTAAATAAGCTTCAAAAAAGTGCTCCGAACTTGGGACGATGTTCGAATCGAATTAATTGGCAACTACAAGAATGGCTGTTGATATGAGTGAGGCAATAATATGGAACCAGGGATGGAACTTTTCATATGAAGCCCGTTTCCACCCATACCAGAAAAACACTATAACCAAAGTCAGTAGGACAAAGAGAGTAGTTTGATAGGTAGTCGTGTAAGCATAGATGTAATAGTACATATATAAAAACGCTCCCACAGCAAAAAACCAATCTAGTGTCTTAAATAATATAAACAATTTTGATCCTGGGTTTGTAATCCTATACCAATGAAAAAGAGGGGAGAATATGAAAATACCACTGGCGAAGAAACAGTAAAGCCATTGATGATACATCCCAGCAACTATTGCAGGAAGTATAAGAAATATATTTGAGACCATCATAAAGATTTCTTCTTTTTGGAGACTTTTCATTGATGCAGTATACCAAATAGCTTATTTAAACTTTGAATATATCTTTTCAAAATTTTCTTTTTTATAAATCACGACGAACCTATCTTTATAGAGTAGTCCTTGAATGATAGAACCAACCAGGATTCCGAAGACAAGTAAATTGTAGTAGTTGAACACTATTAATAATAATAAAATCAGAGAGCACCATATCCAATGGTGTATATGAACATAGTGTCCATTTATAATAAAACGAATAGATCTATCTAGTTTATCCCCTTCATGTTTTCCAGAAACTAGTTTCCAAAGCAAAAAGCCAACAACTACACCAATCAAAAACATCATTTAATAATTATACCAGGCTCCGAACTTGGATGCTCGAATGAGTATTACAAGGTAGCTTAGTAGGGTGATTAGGTGTATGTTAAAATTACCCTATGAATAGTAAGCTCAATATCTACATAGATGGCAACAACCTCTATCGTTCTGCCAAAGAGCTTGGTTTTGAAATTGATTATAAGAAGTTTCGTGGGTGGCTTCGTCAGAAATACAACCCTGTAAATGTATACCTTTTCATTGGACTAGTGCCAGATCGAACAAAATTTTATGAGCATCTACAGGAGTGTGGGTTTATACTAATCTTTAAACAAACCATCTCTGTTGGAGGAACAATAAAAGGTAACTGTGATGCAGAACTAGTACTTAAAACAGTTTCAGATTTTTATACTAAAACATATGATTCCTGCATCCTGGTAACAGGAGACGGTGATTTTGGTTGTGTGGTTGAGTTTTTGAAAGAGAAAAATGCTATAGATAGAATCATTGCCCCAGACGAAAAGAAATGCTCAATTTTACTAAAGAACAAAAACACTGAAATTACATTCTTAAATGAGCTTTACCAAAACTTTTCAAATAAGGCCTAAAAAGAAAAAGCCCCCAGTACAGACGTATCTGCACAAGGGTCTCTTTCGTGGTGATGCAGGTATTATATACGAACATATGTTCACATGTCAACAACAATAATACTCTTGTAAAATAGACTTAAAAATAGTGCTCCCCGGGTAGGAACATTTCATTTTTCTCCCTCGACTCAAAACTCGTCAGTCACTCGTTTTGGTCTGGGCACCAGCTCGACTGTTTTATCTGCTGATAAAACAAGTCTCCGCTGTTCTCATCCTACACGCACACAAAGCAGTTTGTGTGCTCCGGGGAGCAAATAAAAAAGACGCCATGACGGCGCTTTTTCATTTGCTCCGAACCTGGGACGATGTTCGAATAGAAATAGGGAAGTGATTCCAAGGTATTGAACCATTACGATATATTGACAATATCTAGATTAAGTTGTAAAGTTTAAAAAACTTAATGAAATGAATAATATAGCTAATTCAATTTATCTATACGTTAATAACCCATGGAGATGGGCAGGTAATATTGAAAATAACATTAAAAAAGCAACAGAAGCAGAATTTTTTCAAATGTACAATGAAATATGTCTAACTTATGCTTCTGGCTTAGGTAGAGACGAGAAATCTTTTCAGTGGTATTTTGAGGAAATTTTTCAGAAAAAGGTTATTGATCCAGGAATTGAAATCAAAAAATTCGGGCCAAATGGTAAGGGAATGGCGGATCTTTTTGTTACAAAGAGAAAGGAAATCCATAACGAAAATTTAAGTGATTATAAAAAAATCTATTTTCTATGGAAAGAAGTAGGTATCAAAAAAGGTTTTAATATTTCTTTTTACCCAAGTGACTTAGATGAAATTTTCAATTAATTGTTCAAAACTTACTAAGGGGCTCCACATAACTGTGGGGCTTTTTTTATTTAGGTTCGAATTTCTAGAAAGGTATCAAAAATAACCATTACAAAATAAGCTTCAAAAAATTGCTCCGAACCTGGGACGATGTTCGAATGAGTTTAGGGTAATAAAAAAGCCGTCTTTGAAGGACAGCTTTGTTTGTAGTTTTTAAAATCTTGCGATAAATTCAGGGAAGGAGCCGTATTTCCAGGTATTGATTTCAACCATGTCGTATTCTGCAAAGTCATTTGCCACTAAATAAGTAAGTGGTTTTTCTTCAATACCATGGAAGCATGTTTGTGCGCCATGAGTCCCATATTCTCTGGTGGAGCCTTTTTTAATAGGAACACCTTCACGCAATATACATACTTCATCTGAGTGTAGATATCCATCTTCAAATAGTTCACCCCATATCTGCGGGCGATGAAGAGAACGATTTCTTATTAAGAAGAAATGCAAGTTTCCGTCTTCGGTCTTTCTGACTTCAAACAAAAGTTTCAGGCGGTAGGTAGTATAGTTTCCATACACACCTTCGGTAACTTTCTGGAGTCCCCATTTATCGAGAAGGAGGAAAAGAGATGTTGCAATATTGATACGAAATTCATGGTTTGCATTTTCAGCATCTTTTGTAATTTTCTGTAAATGTTTCCACTCTTTATCTCTTGCATCTTTATATGCACTAGTGTCATTTGCGTGAACTTTTCCAAAGAATTGTTCAGGGCTACGAGCATCTCTGAGTCTTCTTTCAAAGATTTCAAATTGTTCTATATTCATAATCTTAAAGTTTCCCTCACCTTACAACCTCACCTTGACTTTGTCAAATAGAGAGGGTAGAGTAGGGGAAAATCACCTTAAACAATTTTTATATGATAAAAGAAAAGCTAACTATTCTTGATGTTGATAGGAAGTTGACAGATAAGGAGCATCCCGTAAAGCATATTTTTCAACCATACAGTTTTAGTGGAGTAGCTTTAGTTCTGTTCTCTTATAAAACGGAAGCCCCTCCAAGGATTGAAGCTGTACTGCTTAAATCTGTTTCGTTAGGCTCAGTAATGGAAGAATTGTTTCCAGGAGTGCTTATTGATGATGAAGAAGATTTTCCAGATTTTCAAATCAAAGACATGACCAAAGAGATATTTTTTGATGTTCTATCTCAAAAGTACGAAATTGAAATCAAATCTTTTTCACAAGAAAAACCTGTTTGTTCAAAATGTAATAAACCTCTGACAAAAGAAGAGCTTAAAACTCATAATTTTGCAGATATGATGTATGGGGTTGAAGAAATGACTTGCAGTGCTTGTTTTGAGACTAATGATAAAAACAACGACATCCCTCCCTCCAGTTTCAAAACTGGTATAGGAAGTGGTTGCGGTACCTAAACTCAAATTGAATTTAATTTATTGAGCCCCACCACACGGAGGGGCTTTTTTCATACACAAACATACACTCCCTCAAACACACTTCTGTATAAGGATTATTTCAGTGTATCTTCTATGTATCTTGGTGATTAAGTGTATCTTGCTCCGAACTTGGGACGATGTTCGGATAGCAATCTCTAATTAGTAATTACTAAATAAAAACAATAAATATATGACTAATCCAACACTTATGTACGCAATTTATGAAGACTTAGTGCAATCTGCCTCTGAGGCAAACGTAGGAAGAGAGCTTACAGAAAAAGAACTTAAAAGACTTGCTTGTGTCCTTAATGATAGTGATGGCTTTTCTTTCACAGTCTACAGTGCCATTGTTAGTGCTGTAGAGGAAGCTATAAAAGAAGAGGGTTGGGAAGAATACGATAAAACGCATGAAAATATACCCTTAGAAAAGATTGTGTAAACCACAGAATGCTATAATCCATCTATGAATGAATCAGAGTTGGTATTAGCCCGAGACGAGATAGTCGGGGAATTAGAAAACCTGTTTGATGATAAGGCTGTAGAAGCTCATCTCTTTGGTTCACTGGCAAGGGGAGACGCTGATGCTTACAGCGATGTAGATATCTGGTACATATTCAAAGATGTAGACTATGGAGCCGTATATGACAATCGTTTTGCATACTATGCTCGTTTAGGCACCGTTATTCACTTCTGTGAGCCACCACAAAATGCTCCTAAAGGAGGATTGCATACAGCCTTACTTGTACAAATAGGCGATACGATTACTGTTGTAGATGTGTATCTTTGCCGACTATCTGACGCTTTTATTACGCCAGAATCCAAGAAGTTGTTTGGTATTGACCTTCCTCTAGGTACAGCAGGTTTCAATGAACACAAAGTCCAAGTGAACGAAACATATAGAATCGATTTCTTTATTGGTTTTGTTTTTAATACGATTAAGAAGATTGTACGAAAAAAAGAGAATCCACTGGCTGATGTTCTCCGAGAATATGAATCACTGCATGAGAAGTACAATATATCGGTTGACCCTATTGAAATTGGAGATAATAACTTAGAAACCCTTGAGACTATAATTGAAAACATTAAAAATGTTGCTACTGAAAAACAAAGTGATGTATTAAGCACTATTTTAGATTTTGCACGAAAAACACTGGGTTAAGTTTAGTCATTAAGAGAAAACTGAGGAGGTCTTTACACGACTAATGGTATGGAGTAATGTTCGAGAATATGGGAACATCCTCAGGTAACATTTTTGAGCGAATTACAGCGTGGATTGCCATATTTTTTATGGGCTTATGGCAATTACTTGTGCTCCTGGTCACCTGGGTAACCAATGGTATTGGTTGGCTAATAAATGCTGTATTTAAAGATGTCCGAGGAAGAACTGTTAAGTACATAGGAGCAATAGTCTTTCTCGCAATGATAGGTTATTTTTTGAAATAAAATGACTCAGCTTAGTAAAGAACTCATAGAGGGAGCTATCAAGTACTTTATTTAACTGAGGTTTTAGAATTATTTTTCTGTTGTTCCTTATACCACTTACGCTCTTCAGTGCTTTTAGCATCCCAAAATTTTTCTCTAAATTCATTTATCCTCACAGATATAGCGTCATTTTGTCGTACAAATTTAATTATTACACCTGGTGTCATTTTTACTTTCTCGAAACTCATTCCAGTTCTTTATTTTCGATACTTCTATATCTGACAAATCCTGCTTTGTCTAAACTAGACCAATTAGCATGAGCAATTTTATTACGAAACTCACTTAGTTCAACGAGTTTCAAATAAATTGATTTTAGTTCGGCGAGAAATTTAGCTTGTTTTTTATCAGTCAGAACCCCTTTAATATAGGCGGAATAATGGTCTCTCCATAAGTTAACCTTATCTCTAAATTCGAGGTATTTTATAATCCTATACCCTGGTTCATAAGCTCTTTCGCTAATCGCTGTTGCTAGTTCAACATCAACACTATCTTCCATACCAGAAAACGAAATCATCAGTGCTCCAATAGACCTAGCATACTTTTCATGATGTTCTGTGATAGTTTCAAATTCGCCCAGCATTGCTTCATCGTCAGATTCACCATACTGACCCATATAAGCATGTTTTGTATCTAGCAAGATTCTTTCTTTTAGTTTTTTCATAAGTAATGCTTTATTGAGTATCAGGAGACCAAAGTTCATTTACTAAATCTTGAGATAGAACACCTAATTTTTCCCTTGAACTATTTACTATTGTAATAGGGGATGAGTCTACTAAATAAGAGCCCATATTATCTTTTACTAGACGCACGAGAAAAACCAAATCATATATTTCCGGCAAGTCTCTTATTGAGGGAGTAGTATTTTCAGAGGTTTTAACTTGTATCAGTTTCACTACTCTTCCTTTTATAGCAACTAAATCGTTCCCACTATCTTTTATTGGTGGTGCCGCTTGGACTCCGAATTGAAGTAGTTTAAATTGAACAAGGAGCTCGCCTAGTGTTCCTATTGTTGTTGTTTTATATAATGCGTTTCCCATAAATTAGGTTTTAGGATTCTTTTTATCATTTGCTATATAAGCTGTTACTAGCCTAGCATCCTTTCCATTTTCGACAAGCCATGCTGTTACTACATTCTTTTTAATCTCGTTCAAGCCTTTTACAGATATAATTGCATGATATTGAATACCGTATGGGCTAATCCTAGTTTGGTATAACCTAGCGATAAAAGAGGGCTCACTAGCATTAAAAAGAAATGCTATAGAAGATTTGTTGTTATCTGTCATATGTTCTTATTTTGTAAGACCAAGGGTTTGGATTAAGAACAAAGGAACAAGGGCTTCTTGGTCTCCTTGATTAAGACATTTACATTCAACATTATATTTTTCACAGATATGGGGGATACGCACCATTGATGTTTTCGGGTTGTTATATTTTTTCTCTCCTGTAATGATTGTGGTTTTCTCAATCATTGAGTGAGCGATAATATATGCATCCGCATTTTCTTTTATCGCAGAGTCAACTGAAGCGTTGTCTTTCACTATCTCAGGATTTTCCCTAATAATTTCTGCTGCTTGAAGCATGTGTGCATCATCTATGTTTTTTACTAGTTTTTGTTTTTTGTCCTTCATCCATTTAACAAGAGGTGCTTCCTTGTCTGTGTATGCTTGAACTTCTTTCCAAACATTATCAATTATGTAAACCTTACCTTCTTCAAATGCTTTTTCAAGATTATCCCATACTAATTTGAAATCACTTCTAGGGTAATATTTTTCAAGATATATAAGTGCACTCGTATCTATATTGTAAATAGTTTGAGGTTCCATAACTAAGCAAGGGATTTATAGTCGTCTCTCATAAGAGTTTGGATGCCATCAATATGTTGTATTTTTATGTCTAGAAATTGAATAAGGTCAAATGTAGTCATTCTTCCTTCTGATACTGCTTGAAAAGCTTTTGAGCCGAGAGAATAACCAATTTTTTGAATTGTTTCTCGAGGAACATTTCTTGGAACAAAGCTTCCTGGCTTTTCTTTGAGTTTTGCTTTTTGAGCTAGTTTAATTTGTTGATATTTGGCTTTTAGTTCTTTTTCTTTAGCTTCATATTCAGACTTTGTCATTACGCCAAGTGCATACATTCTTCTTGCTATGACTGATTCGCTGACACTGAATCTTTTTGATAGCTTTGACAGAAGAGCATCTTCTTTTGTCTCTACGAATTTCTTAAAGAGCTCTTCGTTTTGAAGATACTTATTTGGGATTAGAAAAGAGCCAGCAAATTCGTTTGCAAAAGCTTCGATTATTATATGCGCTTTTTCTTCTCCATTGCTTTGGACAAGGTTATCAATTTCAGATTGGTTTATAAAAAGGTGAGATAGTTCGTGAACTATAGTGAACACTTTTGCCGCCCTAGCGTCTTTTACATTTGCTACGATTATAGGTGGCAGATTATTTTCACGAAGACAAAAACCTCGAAAATTTTCTTCTAGTTCCATCTGAAAAATAGGTATACCTTTTTCTTCTATTTTTTGTATCCAAAATGCTAGAGAATCTTTTTCGTCTTTTAGTAGAATTTGTTGCTCGATTGTTACATTAAAGAAATTACGGAAAACTTCACCAGTATTGGTTGGGTTTTCTGTAAGAGATATTTTTTTGTTCAGCTTTAGTTCATATTCCTGACTGAAGAAATCTTTTATGGTTTTTCTGTTTGCTTGAGCGCGACGAATAGCAATTCTAACTTTTTGAGGTATCTCATCGTACTTAGCGCTATCAAGTGTTCTAAAATCTGCGGGAACAGGTTTTTCGAGAGGTGCAGACGGGAGAAAAAAGAACGATATTTGTCGTTTGTATAGTTTTCCCAGTTTCTTGATGCTGGACAGGGGAATTTCTGTTGTTTCAGATTCCCATTTTTTTAGGTCATCAATATTCAGCTTAGTCTGCTTTGAAGCTTCCGCAAGATTGAAACCCATTGCTTCTCGCGCCCAAGACAGAACGTTGTGTTCCACCTTTATTTTTATATTGCGCTTCATATAGAGATTATAGCAAAATAAACTTAAAGTTTCGCTTAATCCTTTTGAAGATTTATTTCAAAATTATAAAGACACAGGAAGTAATGCACTATCAGTCGGGGTTTTAAGACTGAAGTATGTATAGCCATCTTCTTGAGAGTACCATTTGTAATTTACCCTTTTGAATCTTAGCTCTTTTAACATATCTTCGATTGGGGTTTGAACTGCGCTAATGCCTTTATTTGAAGCAAAAACGGCTCCCACGAAGGTTATTGTTGTATTTCCAGTACCTGATGAGGAAACATCAATATCTTGCTCCCAGAGCGTTGTATTGGCGAAATCGGCGTAGGCTTTTCGCATCTTCGGGTATTCGCTGGTTTGTTTCGCTATGAGTTTCTTTTTAAGTTCAGAAGCGAGCTTCTTGTCTTCAGGGGAAGTGCTTTTTTCTCCCTCTGCGACATCGTTTGCGTATGTTGAAAAAACAATAGATTGCACTTGCAGTTTAGTATTATCTGAATAGTCTGCTGGGGTAGTGCTAGTCCAATATGGGTCGTCGACTGTCTTTTGGAGCCTTTCAGTAAGAGTGAGGGTCGGCATTACTCGTGGGGTAAATTCTTTCACCTCGGGTGTTTTTGGGGTGCCCGTGTCGGTAATACCAGAGATTATTCCTGACAAAAAAGGAATACCGACAAGACATCCAAGCACAAGTGATGCTACTGGGTGTCGTCGCCACCAACTTCGTAAATCTGTCTGACAGTGAGGACACTTTGTTGCTTTTAAGGGGATATCTAACTGACACTTCTCACACTTTTTAGTTTCTTTATTCATAATCGTTGCTTGCGATTTATTTATAAAACTAGTGACCAGATACACAAAAATCCAACCACTAGGTGAGTCCGAGGACTCATGTATCCGTTTCCAGATACAACGCAAGCAACGCCCTAATGATTGGGTTTTTATGTTGCTTGCGATTTATGACCATACCTAGGAGGTAGTCTCAAAGGGTTAGGTCTATCTATTTAGTTGTAGCCTGATTATATATTTTTTGAGATTCAAAGACTAGTAGCTCTAGCCAGTTAATACTGGTGAAATACTGGCTAAGCCTTTGTATCCAGATACAAAACGACCTGATAATACAGGTTGAATACAGGTGAAGGTACCACTAGTTATTTTTGTATCTAGATATGTTCACCATTAAATAATAGTGAAATAATGGCTAAGTTACAAAAGTCCTTTGTATCCAGATACAAAGATTTCACTATCATCTGCTGGTGGTTTGATGGCTGACGAGGATATTTGTTTGTATCTGGATACAACCTTTTCACCTGCTTTTGCAGGTTGAATGCAGGCTAGAGTCTTGTATCGGATACAAAAAAGCCCACCATAGAAGCGAGCTTACTTTTTTATTTTTCATCAGGAGGAGTAAAAAAGGATTCATCAATTGGCGTCACTATGAGTTTCGTAGTTCCACTACCACAGTCAGAGCCTAAGTAGGTACCATACCAAATGTTATCCTTGTTTTCTCTGAATGAGTACCTGATAGGAGGTCTTCCGCTGTATTGCTTGGTGAATGAAATACCATTTTCATTCATTATGAACTCAGTAATGGCTGATTGACCCCAACGGTCTGACATACCACCACTAAATGTATTGGGATGATTTTCGTCTACACCAACTACACTATGGAACATTGAGTAGTTCATAACATCCTGCATAATTACAGCAGTGCCAATTCCTGGTTTTTGAGCAGTTCCAAATGCATGACCTTTTTGAAAGATAATTCCTTGTAAGGAATAGAATTGTTGATTCATGTTTTTAAGTTTTCTTTACACTACAACCATACCTTGACTTTGTCAACGAGTAGGGTAGAGTATAGAAAAATTATTTATTATGAAAGAGTTCATTCAAAAACAGATTGACGAATTAAGACTTTCTATATCTACAGGATTACCAAACTACAATAAGGTTAAACCCTCAAATGCTCTGAAGGTTCTCCTGGCTTATGATATGGTTTTTCGCCCAAACTTTATTCTCTGGCTTATGCTTATGAAGGGTAAAGAGAGAACTCCTAAAGGAAGAAAAGTCTTGGAAGATAACCTTAAGTGTGAAATTGAGGAAAATCACCCTCAGCTTTTGCTCAATTCCTTAGTCCCTTCATTTCATCTCTTCACAGATGTTGAATCAATGGAACAAGTTTATAAGGACGTTGATAAGAAAATGCTTCCGATTATTACGAATGAGGTACGTTCGTTGACACTCTCTTCAACAAGCACCGATGGATTTTTTATTATGGCAATGCTTGAAAATGCTTCACTAACCTTTATTCCTTGGATTAAAGAAATAGTTGAGCACAGACTTCCTGTTAATGATGTTAAATATTTTAATGTTCACGGGGAAGCAGATAAAGAACATGCAGTTGCTTTTTTGGAGGCTTCAAGCGATGAGTACATTCAAAGAGCTATTACAAACGGAGGAGAAGATTTTCAGAGACGCAGGATGATTTATTCAAGCCAAGAAAAACACATGAATGAAATTACTGCGAAACTGAAAACAGTGTTCGAAGGAATATTTTATTTCGTAAAAGAGACTGAACTTGTATAAAGTAAATTACTTAGCCACTCATTAAGAGTGGCTTTTTTGTATCCAGATACAAGCTTCTTTGTTTTATGAAAAGTGATAGAATGCGAGTATTAATAAATCAGTTGCTACACCATGAAAAAAGAAACATTAAAGCAGGGGTATACCAAAGAGCGTAATAGCGAACTTTTGAAATACGTTCAGAGTAACCCTAAGATATTAGTCAATAAACGAGCAATAGCAAAGATAAATACGCTGTTATCTGATAACGCTTTTAAGAAAGATGTTCAGTCAATAAAAAATAGCTCAGAAGACTCTTTAGAAGAAAATGTTTATTTATTAGTCAGAAAATATGGGTTTACAAGAGATTGGTTCAATACTTTTTATAGCATAGTTCATTGGAGTAGTTTCGCAGGTATTATTGAAGGTGAATCAATACACATTAAAGATTTGAACTATATAACAGAACATGAATTGGAAGATTTTAAGGCTGTTAATCCTATCGCTATTTTTATAAAGAAAGATACAAGCGTTTCAGAGCTTAGTGATTTTGTATCTAAAAGTGCCGTAAAAATTAATAATTTACAGAGAACATACCCCTTAAAAACTAAGAAGGCAAATGTTAAGAGCGATAAAGACGTAGATATAGAGAGGATTATTATAAAAAACCAAGATAAGACATCCAAACAAATTGCAGAAATTATAAATAATAAGTACAAAGGAAGTAAGAAAGGAGATTCCTTATACACCTACAACTACGTAGATAAGCTGAAAACTAAACTCAAAAAGAGCATTCTAAATCAATAATGTTCCCAAATACTTCATAGAGTTTTTTGGAATGATGTTGGTGTCTTAAACATGTACTCTGAGTCCATACCTTATGGATTTAAGTTTACAGGCTACAACAGAATTAAGAGAAATACTCCAAAAACAATTTGGTGATTCTTTTGTGTTGTCTCTAAACGACGAGGAAATAAGGGAAATAGGCTCGCTACTTCTTACAGCACTCTCACTCAATTTGAAAATGAGATGTCGGTAGGTTTGGCAGTTTGTAGACATAGTAGATAGACCACTCTTTTTAGAGCAGAGAGTCAAAATAAGCTCTAATGAAAAGAAATAGTACTTACCAGGTCTATTTCTCAAATAAATAAGGGATTCATAAGGTGCAAATGTGAAAGCTGGGAAAATGACTGTCCGACTTGTCACCCAGCCGTCTGATTTGTACCGTATGTTCTCCGAGTATGGATGAGATACAAAGAAGAGAAAATGAAATGGTGAGAGTGAACAACTCTAGTTTTCTTGGAAGGAAGTCTGCATCGTATGCTCCACTATCTACCTTATACAACATAGTACATCTTCCTAAGATATCAAAAGGAAGAAGTCGAGCTTATGGGACAACAAAATATGTTAAAATGACATAGCTACACCAGGAGATTACAAAAATATCGCAAGCAACAACTGATTATTTTTGTAAATAGAAACGAGGTAATGACTTTCTCTTGGTGTAGCAACTATTAGCAACGTCGTTACCTCATTTTTGTTTATTATGGCTAACTATAAAAATCTCGATACAAGCAAATTGAACTATATTATTTACTGTCGCAAATCTTCAGAGGGTGAAGATAGGCAAATTCAGTCTCTGGATACACAGCTTCGAGAGCTGACAGAGCACGCAGAGAGGAACAAGCTCAACGTCGTAGAAGTTATCTCTGAGAGCAAAAGTGCCTTCAAAGTTGGGCGTGATGGTTTCGATAGAATGATGGCTCTCATAAAATCTGGGAAAGCCGATGCTGTTCTCGTTGTGCGTGCCAATCGTATCTCCAGAAATCCAATTGACGCTGGGTATGTAGTTTCTCTTATGGATGAGAATAAGCTCTTGTATATACGGACTCCTAACTCTACCTGTTATACATCATCTTCAACAGATAAAATGATGATAGGTCTCGAACTCATATTTTCTAAAAAAGATAGTGATGATAAGGGTGATATGGTAAAGGAGGGACAGAAATCTAAGGCACTTAAGGGCACTCCTCATGGCGTTTCAGCACTAGGCTTTCTCAATGACAGAACTGAAGAGAAAGGAAATAGAAGCTGGATGGTAGATGAAGAAAGACTCTGGAAAATAGAAAAGCTTTTGAAAATGTTTTTGACAGGGACATGGTCAGCAGGAAAGCTACATAAGTATGCTGTGACTGAGCTTAAATTGACCACTGTGAAGAGAAAAAAGTCAGGAGGGGAATTGATAGCACTTTCTCGAATATACGAGATTCTTGTAGACCCAATTTATGCAGGATTCTTTTTATACAACAAGGAAAGATATACCTTAGATAAAAAACTTCCTCGATTAATCACAGAAGCTCAACATAATAAAATCAAACAATTGTTATCACGAAACAATGTTCCAAAGGCTCAACACCACGAAGCGGTGTATTCTGGTTTTATAAAATCAGTCGAGGGAAACTTTATGGGACAAGATATTAAGTTCCAGGTTATATGTGATTGTAAGAATAAGTTTTCTTATAGAAGTAAAACCAATTGCCCAAAATGTGGTATTGAGATATCTACAATGGATAGCCCAAAGTACTTAACCAATTCTTACTATTACAATGTAAAGAAAAAGAAGTCTGGCGGAAAATATAAGTCTATAGCTGAATCAGTGATTACAGAAAAGTTAGTGACTTTTATTGGGAGTAATCTCCATTTCTCAGATGACCTCGTTGCGTGGTCTAAAAAGTATATTCATGAGATGAAAGATAAAGAGGTTGTAGAGAAGGTTTTACTTGCGAGAGATAAAGAGGCTCGAAAGCAAGAATATGAAATGAAGAAATCAAAACTCAGAGGAATGCTCCGTGATGATAGATTCACTGATGAGGAGTATAAAACAGATTTGCAGTTACTCACTGAAGAATATACAGATGTAACTACTACAGAAAGCAGTGATACTGATTGGTATGAAGAAATGCTGAGCATCGTTGACTTAACACAAGGTATCGTAGAGATATTTCAGCAAGATGGTTTGTTTCAGTACAAGAGAGAACTACTTTCAAAACTTGGTTCGAACCTAGTATGGAATGACGAGGAGCTCAATATCTACAACAAGAAATCAGTAACAACATTAATAGAAGGAGTAAAACGTATAAAATCAGAAATCCCAAAGTTCGAACCTAAATTGAGCTTTATGGAGCAAGGCTTAAATGAAAAAACAGAGCCTTTTCACCCTGTTTTTTCTATGATGCTCCCCGGGTAGGATTCGAACCTACGGTCCATCGCTTAACAGGCGATTGCTTTACCACTAAGCTACCAGGGAATATATAAGAGCCCTATACTTATAGCACAATTTCTAAGGGTAGAAAAGAGCTCGAAAAGGGCTGTGAGGGGTCTAGAGGCTGTTAAATACAGTAGCAGTCGTCATCCCTCCATCATTGCTCTTGCGAGGGTCAAAATTGAACCAGCCGTGCCCATCGCTGGCAACTTCCGAGTTGTATTGGTAAACGTCCGGTCCCCACCAAGAGTCGGGATAGGCAGTCGGAGCTACCCAGATACCACGCGCTAGGAGCGGTACAGCGTACCAGGCGAAGACTGCGAGAAATATGATTGCTATTATCTTACCCATAATGTTATCCTATAGGGCTTATTACTCAATCACAACACACAATACAGTTATGCATCATTTTTCCAAAAAGACCAAAATTGTCGCAACTATCGGCCCAGGGTCAGAAAACAAAGAGACACTCACTAAACTTTTCAAACAAGGGGTAGATGTGTGTCGTACCAACATGAGTCACGATGACCAAGCGATACACGAAAAGCGTATTAAGTTGATTCGCTCTGTAGCCAAGAAAGAGTCTCTTCACATCGGTATTCTCCTTGATCTTTCTGGACCAAAAATCCGTATCGGGGACTTTGTTGATGGGCCTGTTGAACTCGTTGCTGGAAGAAAACTTATTCTTTCAGGAGATAAAAAGTGTCTGGGGGATGCAGGTTGTGTGTACTTCAACTATCCGCATATAGAAAAAGATATCAAGGCTGGGATGATACTAATGTTAGACGATGGAAAAAAGAAGGTGGTTGTAGAGAAGGTGGTTGGTACTGATGTTTATACCAAGGTGCTTGTGGGTGGGACAACCAAGAGTCGTCGCGGGGTAAATATCCCGGGTGCGTATCTTTCTATCCCAGCACTAACTGAAAAAGACAAAAAGGATCTTTCATTTGGTATCAAACAGAATGTGGACTTTGTCGCTCTGTCTTTTGTACGTACCGCAAAAGATATTGAACAGCTCCGAGCCTTGATCAAAAAGCAAAAAGGGACACAGGCTATTGTAGCGAAAATAGAAACACAAGAAGCAATTGAAAATATTGATGCTATCATCGCAGTAACTGACGCTATTATGGTGGCACGAGGAGACTTGGCGGTAGAAGTAGGTCCTGAAAAAGTACCAAGCTATCAGAAAATGATAATTCGAAAATGTAATGAAGTAGGTAAGCCAGTGATTGTCGCAACTCAAATGCTTGAGAGTATGATCAGTTCTCCTGTGCCAACACGTGCTGAAGTCTCGGACGTTGCCAACGCTATTTTTGATGGGGCAGATGCGGTGATGCTTTCTGAAGAGTCAGCTCTTGGTTCATATGCCAAAGAGGCTGTGACCATGATGGCACACATCGCAACACAAGTAGAAGGAGAGATCGGTACACACCGACGATTCAAGGTGCATTTAAATGATATCGTTGATTCAGTTTCTTCTTCTGTTGTCCACAATGCTGAAGATGTAAAAGCGAAACTCATTGTAGCCCTCACTGAAACAGGTTCGACACCGCGGATGATTGCTCGGTATAAACCGCAACAACCAGTCATTGTGCTCACTACCCACGAACACGTAGCACGACAAGCACAACTCGCATTTGGTTGTTATCCACTTCTTACCAAGAGTTTCTCTGGAAGTACACAGCTCATCAATACTATTGGGCCATTACTTATAAAAAATAGACTTGGTGCAAAAGGTGATCGTATCGTGGTGTCTGCCGGAGTGCCATTTGGGACTCCGGGAACCACCAATATGTTAATGATTTTGACTATTTAGGACTTTACGTGTCTACATTGGCTTGCCCCGCTGTGGCGGGGTATACTATAGACATATGAATATTTCAATCAAATCAACAAACATTGAATTAACACCGGCACTGAAGGACTATACTGAAAAGAGAATTTCAGGTATCGCCAAGTTTACAGGAGAAGATGTTGTGGCTATGGTTGAAATAGGAAAGACAACAGCACATCACAATCACGGTGATGTATTTAAGGCTGAGGTAAATGTCACTACTTCTCTCGGAAAGCAATTTCGAGCAGCTTCAGAAAAACCAGATCTATATGAAGCCATCGATGATGTGAGAAGCGAAATTGTCCGAGAAATTTCTTCAGCTAAAGGCAAGAAAGATGCACTCTGGAAGCGAGGTGCACGAAAGGTAAAGGATCTGATGAAAGGCTTTCGTAACTAATACGGTTTACTACAGGGAAGCGATAGAGCCTAAAAAGGTTTTATAGTCCATCCGTTTTCCATTTTCAGGAATAACTTCATCGATGACAAAGAGCCCATTTTCAAAATGGGCTTTTGTTATTTTTACTCGAATGCGTTCACCGTTTTTGTATGTGTAAAAATATGTACCTATAGATCCGTAGTAGGCTCGGTATTTTCGGTCGTTCAAGGTTGCTTCATCTTCGAGATTTAGTTCGCCGTCTTCTTTGGATATTTTTTTACAATGTGAAGCACCTTCTCCCGGTTGCTCTTGTGGGCTAGTTGTTCCATTAAAAATTTTCTCGAGTATAGTAGGGAACATAGTCAGAGCTCCGGCATTTAGTTTTTCCCGTAGAGAGGGAGTTGTATCAGTCGGATCGATGACGAGCTCTTGTTGCATCAAGATAGGGCCACTATCGAGTTTAAATCGCATTTGCTGAATAGATATACCTGTTATTTTATCACCATTTAAAATAGCTGACTCGACAGGGGTTGCTCCTCGGTACTTTGGAAGTAGGGAATAGTGCAGATTGATAGTGCCATACTTAGGCATGCGTATCAGTGCTTCAGGAAGTATTTTGCCGTAGGCAATAACGATAAACAAATCCCAGCTATCTTTACTAAGTACATCTAAAAAGTCGTCATCAATTTTTTCTGGTTGTAGGACATTTACTTCGTGTGTCTCGCCCCATACTTTTGGTTCTGGAGACTGCAGTGTCATACCACGACCCTTCGGTCGGTCAGGGTTTGTTACGATTAGGGAAGGGGTATAGCCGTGCTCGCTGAGCATATCTAGAAATGAAGCGGTAAATGGAGGTGTCCCAAAAAAGGCGATTTTCATATAACCATACTACCATATGGGTTTCGCTCGAGGGCAACGCTATTATTTTTTTGTAGGTCGTACAGAGATCGCTTGGGAAATATCTACTACTTGCTTCCTGCGGATGCCTACGCAGAGTCCTCGTGGCGCAAGCAATAGATATTTCCCTCGCTAGTTTTTACTTTGTATACCTACGAAGATAAAAACATATATTCTTTCGAAATCGAGGACCTGTTTGAGCGAACAGCGAGTCCCGCAGACGAGAAAGAGTATATGTTTTTACTGAGGTACTATTTTATTGGCGCACTATTTGGTGGTAAATCTTCTACATCAATAGCGGTGTCGATAAAGAGCACGCCATTTAAGTGGTCAACTTCGTGTTGAAAGATTTGTGCGAGGAGACCTTTACCACTCATGACAAATTCATTTCCTTCAGCATTTAGCGCTCGGACTGTCGCTGTGGTTGCACGTTTGACTAGTCCATACTTCCATCTGACGCTGAGGCATCCTTCTGATACCATTTCTTTTTTCTTGCCGAGCTTGGTGATAACAGGATTGATAAAAACAATATCCGCCTTGGCTTTTGCGACAGCTTTTTGAGAAACAACAAAGATACGCAAGGGCTCATCTATTTGTGGGGCTGCAATAGCTACACCGTCGTCTTCACCGTGCAGAGAGTGCTTCATAGATTCGATAACCTTCTTTATCTTTTCTGATTTTATCTCTGTTTTAGAAATCTCTTTTGCAATACCTCGGAGTGTTTTGTGGGGGGACTGAATAATAGTACTCATAAAGTAATGATTATTTTAATCCTTTAATGTATTGACTGAGTTCTGCCATAGGGACAGTTTCTTGTGAGCGAGTTTCCATATTGCGGACTATGACATTGTTTTGTACAGCTTCCATTTGTCCAAAGATGATGACGTAGGGGGCACCACTTTTTTCAGCTACTGCGAGCTGGGCACCGAGAGAATCCTTTGAAAGAGACTGTTGTATTGGCACATGTGCCTTGCGGAGTATTTCGATGACATTGAGACTTTTGAGCTTGGCTTCAAATCCGACTTGGATGAAGTAGACCTTTGGTTTCTTCATAATACGCGGTGCCAAGTTCTTGAACCATGGTCGTTCAATGATGCGATCCATACCAATAGACCCTCCCATAGCTGGGATATCCTTTTTTGAACCCAGCATTTTTGCTAGGTAATCATAGCGTCCACCACCAGCAATAGTCATGCTTGTACTATCTTCCAATGTTTCTTTTATTTCGAAAACAGTGTGAGTGTAGTAGGAGAGACCACGTACTAGGGTCTTGTCTATCTGATATGCAATACCCATTTCATCCAAATACTCGAGCACTTCTTTGAAGTGTTTTTTACCACTTGAAGAAAGAAAGTTCATTGGGTCTGGTGCGCCAACATTTATTTCTACTGTCTTTGGGTCTTTAGAATCAAGGATTCGCATTGGATTGGTCTTGAGTCTCTCTTGGTCTATCTCAGGAAGATCTTTCAAGTGCTTTTTGTAATAGTTTACGAGTTCACGCAAATAAGCAGGGCGAGAATCTTTGTCGCCGATAGAGTTGATAGTGACTACCAAGTCTTTTCCGCCAGCTTCTTCGAGGGTTGTGTAGATAGTCTTGATAACGAGGGCATCAACAACGCTTTTTTCGCTCCCGAGAGCATCGACGTCAAATTGGTAGAACTGTCGGTATCGTCCGCGTTGTGGTTTGTCATGACGAAAGACTGGTCCACTGTGGTAGAGCATCACTGGTTGTGGTAGGGAATTCATACCGTGTTCAATATAGCTTCTCATCAAGCCAGCAGTGTGCTCTGGACGCATTGCCAAGTGATCGCCACCTTTTGTTTTGAGTGTGTACATTTCTTTGTCGACAATGTCAGTCCCGACACCTACTGCTGAAGTAAATGTTTCTTCGTGTTCTAAAATAGGAGTCTCAATAGGAGTAAATCCGTAGTAGACAGCAATCTCTTGAGCCTTTTCAAAAAATCCTTGAAATTTGTAGTACTCATCGCCAGATATATCACGCATCCCTTTTGGGCTACTCAACTCTTGCTGTGTTCTTTTTTTGTCGCTAGTTGGTTTGTTCATAATTTACTTTTCCTGGTAGGTAGTCTATTTCTTTTAGAGGAAGGAGTCGAAGGAGGGCACGTCCGCGAAGATTTTCTTTCGGTAGCGTACCCCAAGAGCGACTGTCGAAACTCCCTGCACGGTTGTCTCCCATGACATAGTAGTGATCTACGGGTACTGTCACTGTCATATTGTTAGAGCTTTCATGAGTTATAAAATCCTCAGAGAGAGTGAAACCCTTTGGATTTGCAGTATTTGTAATAGTAATAACTTTTCCGTTTATAGACACAGTGTCACCAGGGAGTCCGATGATGCGTTTGATGAAAAACTTTGTCGGTTCAGGTGGCGCACGAAAGACTACTACGTCTCCACGCTCTGGTTCGTTAAAGCGATAGGTTACTTCATCTATTAGTAGGTAGTCGCCAGTTTCAAGTGTAGGGTCCATGGATGCACCACTAACCACAAATGGACGAATGATAAATTGTTGGACAATCAAAGCCAAAACCACCGCGGTCGCTATGTAGAGTACATTTTCTATAAATAGCCGTAGTCGCGATTTCTTCTGTGTTTCGCCTTGTATCGCCTGGGTTTGTTCCATCCCGTTAGAGATAGGACGCTCTGGAGCGTCCGTTGTTTTGTTGTTTGGAGTAAGGTTATTGATCATATTGTTTATATAACCCGTAGTATGAGTATTGACAGGCGTAATCTCTAACGGGATCCATAAGATTGCCCCTAGTATAAGCTATAAAAGGGTGCGCGACAAGAAAGCATTTTTGTAGTTTAATTAAGGAATATATGGCCAATACTATCAAGCTGATCATCGGGCTCGGAAACCCTACAAAAAAACACGGAGGTGACAGACACAACGCCGGTTTCATGGCGCTCGATGCACTAGCAAAACAATCAGATATTTCTTTCGAAGACAAATCCACCTTTGATGCGATGGTAGCAACTGATGACTCGCTCTTGTTGGTGAAGCCGCAAACCTATATGAATGATTCTGGTATCTCTGCGCAGAAATTGTTCAAACAATATAAAGAGATGCCGATAGTGGTCTACGATGATGTTGATATCAATCTCGGTGAAGTGAAGTGTAGCTTCGGTCGCGGCGCAGGAGGACACAATGGTGTGCAAAGTATTATTGATCACTTGGGCACCAAGGATTTCTTCCGTATTCGTATTGGTGTGCGACCAGTGCATGAAGAACTGAAGTCTCATATCTTGCCACCCGATGGATTTCAAAATTTCCTCTTGAAACCATTTGCACCGTTTGAAGCAGAATTAAAAGAGCAGGTGATCAAAAAAGCAGTAGAGATAATTGAAGCTCTCAAAACTGAAACTTTTGAAAATGTAATGAATCAGTTTAATTAAAAATATTATGTCTATAAAAATAACCTATTTTGTACACGGAACGACCAATGATAACTTGAACGAAATTTCTTCTGGGTGGTCTGATGCTGAACTTTCTGAGTTGGGGGTGAAGCAGGGAATTGAATTAAGAGAACAAACAAAAGATAAGGTGTTTAATGTAGTATTTTGTTCTGATCTTCAGCGTGCACATAAATCCGCTGAACTTTCTTGGGGTGGTTTATATACAATTATTCCAGATGCGCGCCTTCGAGAATGTAATTACGGAGACCTCAATGGTGCGCCTTCAAAAATAGTAGAACCGATGCAGGAGGAAGAGTGTATTATGAAGCCGTTTCCTAACGGAGAAAGCTATGAAGATGTGAAAACTCGTGTGGCTAATTTCCTAGAGTTCTTAAAAGAAAATTATGACGGTAAAAGTATTGCTATCGTTGGGCATAAAGCTCCTCAACTGTCACTTGATGTGTTATTGAAAGGGAAGACCTGGCATGAAGCTCTCGCTGATGATTGGCGAAAGACGAAATCTTGGAAACCCGGGTGGGAATATGAACCTTTCTAGCTAGTAATTAAAGTAGTTCAATTAATTCATTAGCATGTAAATCTAAATAAATCTGATCTGTTGATTTTATTTTTGTTTCAATCTCTTCTCTATCTGCTGGATTGTTAGAAAAATAGTATTTATTTTTTTCTGGGAATTTTATATGGGAATTAATAATACCCTTAGTAGACAATCCAATAGATATAACAACATCAGCTTCAGATATACATCTGTTGGCTGTGTTATAAGCGTCGTTTGCTTCTATCTGGTCTTTTAAATCGTCTACTTCGGCAAAATCTACACTTATATCGTTAAATTGACCGTAGTCCCTAAAAATACTTCCGTTTCTAGATAGTTTATAAGTTGAATAAAATGGTCTTATTCTAAACTCTTTTTTTCTGGTTTGATCACGATTTGCTATTGCTCCATGAGGGTGTACAACAACCCATTCTAATCTTGAGTAGTACTTATCCCAATCGTTATTATTTTTATCTAACCCTTCTTCTAAATATTTTCTAAAAACTATAGCGAAATGGTATTCGAAGCTTCTATCATAGTTTAAAGATACAATCTTTATTTTTTCCAGAAATAGTTTTGCAAAATTTGCATCATTATTTTTATCCCCAGTTCTTTTTGAAATAAGAAAGTCTGCTACTTTTTTAGCAAAAACTGTAACCCATCCGAACTCATTATTTGATAGTTCACTATCTGTTTTTTCGCAGGAAGAAATATAAAAACTAATTATTTTTAAAATAGAATCTTTAATTTCTCCATTTTTGTAAATGACATTATCTATTGTAGTCATAGACCAATCTGTTTCCCCAAGTATTTCTCGCCATCTTAGAAGATTTGTCAGATCTTCCTCAGTAAGTCTTCCTTTGAAATCCTTATGTTCCCCAATTGCCACTTTTTCTATATTTTCTTGTAAAAAAGTTTTTAAATCATCCCATAGTGGAAATCCATAGTCTTTTGATGCCCCCGCACCAAGAAGTAGAACTATAGATTTATAATTGATTAAATCTTCAATTTTAAGAAATTCACTAGCCATAGTGTATATAAAATAATAATTATTATAACATCCTAAATCATCATAACTAAAAAATACCCCTCATTACGAGGGGTATTTTTTATGAACATTATTCTGCTTTTGCAGGTTCTGCTGGAAGATCTTCGAGTTTTTGTTCTCCGAAGACGAGAGTCATACGCTGTTCCTTTGGTTCAAAAAGGGTCACAGTGAATGGATAGTTTTTACCGAGTTGCAAAGCTTCTTTGAGTTTCTCTTCTCCACCGAAGGTAGAGTTGTGGACGAGTCCAGCAACACCTTCGCGGATAGAAACGAGGGCACCATGCTTGTTGTATTTGATAACAACACCTTTGATAACATCTCCTTTCTTAAGAGTCTTTTCAAACGCTTTCCATGGATTGTCTTTCAAAGCCTTGATAGAAAGAGAGATTTTTCCTTCTTTAATATCAATGATCTTTGCTTGTACTTTATCCTTGAGTTTGAACATAGTTCGAGGATCTTCTACGAGACCCCAGTCGAGTTCACTGATGTGTACGAGACCTTCTAGACCGTCTTCGATCTTCAAGAATACTCCGAAGTCTACAACACCAGTCACTTCGCAAGTCATTTCGTCGCCGACTGAATACTTGCTGATCACTTCTTGTCGCTCTTCAGGGTTACCATCTTTTTCAGAGAAGATGAGCTTGCCGTCCTTTGGATTTGCAGAAATCATAGTCACTGCAATCTTTGTACCAACGAGCTTCTTGAGTTCTTTCAAGATTTTATCCTTGTCAGAGTCTTCTACGCGAGGGTAGTGCTCAGGCTTGAGTTGAGATGCTGGAAGGAATCCAGACACACCTTGCCAGTCAATGATGAGACCACCTTTGTTCGCATCCTTAATAAGGAGATCAAACACTGTCTTGTCCTTGATAGCAAATTCAGCTTCACTCCAAACGAGGGCTTGTTTTGCTTCTTTCAGAGAGAGCTCTACATATCCGTCATCGTTTTCTACTTCGACAACTTTCGCTTTGATGATATCTCCAACATTTGTCTTCTTGATAAGATCACGAACAGCTATGTATTCTCGTCCGTAAATGATACCTGTACCGTATGGTGCTAGGTCGATATAAACCGCAGCTTTGTCGACTGCGATCACGGGTCCTTCCACAAGCTCTTCAAGAGCCGGTCGAACCTTTACTACTTCTGCTTCTGCAGATGAATCTTCTTTAATTGTTTCTGTTTCTGTCATAAAAATACTCTGTTTTATTT
>OFRG01000088.1_pt1 | contig 38966 bp, 81 predicted proteins | sample 1543071 | NCBI WGS metagenome assembly OFRG01 (sample SAMN07774222, study PRJEB24372) | wastewater metagenome | isolation source: WWTP Verbania (Effluent) | place: Italy: Verbania | collected 2015-12
TCCCAGAATCGGTCATAGGTCATATCTTCAGTAAAGAAATCAAACGGGTTGTTCTTCACGTTGACAACGTAAGCCTGTGGGGGCATTGGGCGAATCCACCGAGCTTGGTCGCGCTCTCCCCAGCATTGCCAGTCAATGGCGTAGGCGCTTACGGTGCAAGGCAATGTGATTGGGAGGCAACACCAATAGACTTCTAGCAGGTCCAAATTCTTGTCCAAAATCTTGTTCATGAATTGAAGCGAGTAATCGTAATTGGCCTCATTGTCCAAAATCATGACGCCAATCTTTTTTGTAATTTTGTTTTTCCTCATGTAATCAATCATAAGGTTGAGCATGACCCCGCTATCTTTGCCACCCGAAAAGCTGACATAAATGCGCGGAAAGTTTTTAAAGATGAAGTCAATGCGCTCATTCGCGGCATCATAGACGTTCAGGCTAGCGTCATACTTTCGCTTCATGATTGCCTTCATTTGGCGGCCTTGATTTTCTTAGCGAGATAGCCAATCTTCTCGGTCAGGTCGAGCCACTCCGGATAGGAACAGCCTTCGTCCAGGCGCTTGCGCTGCATCTTCTTTTTTTCGGCCTTCATCTGCTCAACTGTTTTCATGGCGTTTCCTTTAGTGGGTGGATAGGGGTTTATTGTATCACGAAACTGTATCACTGAAACATTTATTTTCAGCTAAATTTTGCTCATGTATAGTTCGTTTTCTTCGGCGAATGCTTTTGCTTGTTTGCTGTCTAGGGCGTAGGCGAGTTCTGTTAGCTCTGCCAGAATCTTTGAAGCCTTCTGCGCCGTATCCTGGTCTTTGGTGGTCAGTGCGATTTCAGCTAGACCACTAGAGCATAGAGACAACATCCCCCAAGTTTCCTTTTGCAGTAGATGTTCTGTCTTGGCCTGATACTTGAGCTTGTTGGCTTGTGCGATTTCTTCGGCTGTTCTCATTTCTTCCTCTGATAAGGGGAGACATACCAGTTACCATTCCTGTTTGCGTCTAGTGAAGCTGTAAACGTCCCACCCCTGGGCTCGTAGATTAGGCCGATAGGGTCCGGCGATACTCTGCCATTCCAGTAGAAGCGCACCTTTTGGATATGTAGTTCCGCCGTGTTGTCATCGGCTGCAACGTCTCGCCAATAGGTGATGATGTTGTCTGCCTTGTTCCTCCAATGTGCGGACCCCGCCAAGTCCCAAGCTGTCGGCACTGGATACTTGCCTTCCTTGTCGCGTTCTAGTTTCTTGGGATGCACTGCTATGATGATGTGAAGGTTTAGCTCTCTGCCTAGACGCCGAAACTTCGAAAGGCTCTCCGAGATATATTCCGTCTCCGTCATCCTGTCCGGCCTGCCATGCTCGACCTCGTTCCAAGGGTCAATCACAACGCCTTGCAGGGGTCTTTCTTCGTGCGCTGTGCGGATTGCTTCAATCAATCCGTCCACGTTCACAGTGATAGGCGTCAGGAACGAAAACGTGTCATCCATCCATTCCCCTGCCGCGTCCATTTCCTTTTCGTCAACACTTGGGCTCGGACCCTTCATCAACGGTTTACCGATATACTTTTCAATCAGCCGCCAAGCGTGGACGCCGTGGGGGTGATTCTCTGGACTAAAGACAGCCCAGCGCCAGCCGTGGTCCGCGTTCATGTTGACCATTAGAGCATCCGCGAAGGTTGACTTGCCGTGGTTCGCAATGCCCCCAAGGATTGTTAGCTGTCCAGGTGACATTTTGAAAAAGAAGTCCAGCGCAGGCCAACCAGTCGAAAGAGTTTTAGGCGGATTGCCCCGCCAGTAGTCAAGGGCTTGTTCCCAAGCCTCTGAACCTCGGATGAAGTGTTTTGGGACTTCCATCATAGAGCCGTCCGCTTGCGGTCCATTGCTGTCTGCTGGTCCGTCTTGGATAGGTTCAACTTCTCTCGCTTGGCAATCCACTTGTCAGGTGCGCCGATGAAATCTTCTAGGGGATGCGCCTTTAGGTAAGGGTCTCCAAAGTAGTTATCGCATCGGCGACAGACTTCTTTTAACCCAAGGGCGCTGGTTAGGTCTTGGCTCTTTTTAAAAGCCCATACCGCTGGACTTGGCTTTTGATTGTGCGCCTTTAGGTGTTTGTCATAGAAGTAATCTGTGAAAGCCTTGCCTTCGATAGAAGGGGTTTTCTTCTTTACTTCTTTGACTGTGGTTAGCTGCTGGTTAGCTGCTGGTTGTTCCGCTGGTTGACTAGAAATTTCCGTCTGGTATTTATCCCAATTTCTAAGGGTAATTCTTGAAAACTCGCTGGTTGACTCGATGGTTATAATTTCCATGTTTGACAACATTGCTAGAGCCGTGCGGATTTTCTGCTCTGTGCTGTTGAGTAGCGTTGCAAGTTTTTTCCTGCCCACGATGACTTCCCCTGTCTGAATATCCATGACCCCGTATCGAGTTGCATACTTGGTAGGCTTCCAGGCCACGTTCACTAGAAGCCAAACGAAAACCTGTAGCGCCGATGGATGTTGAATCAATCCGCTGTCGGTTACCTTTCGCCAGAGTTTTACATAGCCGCGTTTCATTCGTGCCTAGAAAAGAAATAACCCGTAGGGGTTATGGACTGCAAGCTCGGCAAAAGGTCCGAGCGCCCTGTCTCTCACAAGGCTTCCATAACCCTTACGGGTCATTTTCGCCTTTTGTCACCCGCTTGCAGACGGGCTAATCTGACAAAAGGTTACTCTATCTGAATCGGCTTGTCAAGAACACTAGCAAGCTGTTCAGGCGTCCAAAGAATTTCCCAACCTTGCCAAGACTTGTCTCCGCGATTGATAGCCGTCCGCAAGGTCCGCGCCTGAATCGCTGCTACGTCCGCGTTAGGCGAATCCCACACCGCCGCAATCCAAGGAATACAGGTGATGACCCCTTGGCGCATTCGGGGCCAGTTGTCAGGCAAGATAGGCTCGGCGACCGCTTCTTTGCGTTTGGTCATGGTTCCCATGTCTTCGATGAGTGGCATCACGGTTCCACCTGTCTAAGTGCCGCGTTCACAGTGAACGCTCGGCTGATGATTGAGTCTCGGATTCCTTCGCTGTCCTCACGCGCCCAAAGCTGTAAAAAACATTTAGCCTTGGCTGTGTCGTGCCTAGCTGTGGCTGCTGTGTCTGTGAGCGCGTCCATTGCTTCGTTCTTTTGCTTGTAGTAGTAGCCGATGGCCTTGGCCCTGAACCCCTCCGCTTCTGCTCGAAGGGGCTCAAGGATGGCTTTCTCTTTGTGGAGTAGAACAAGGTCAATCGGTATCTGCTGCTTAGTGACTTGCCATGCTCTTGATTGAAAGGCCATGTAGCCTTGGAGCCATTCGTCAAAGGGTTTGTCGAAGGGGCCCATTTAGAAATCCCCTGCGGCCTTCTCGCCAAAGTTGATAGCCTTCTCCAACACCTTGAGGCCGAAGGTATCCCCGTCTAGTTTCGCGTTCCAGAAGTCGCCGGACCTGGACTTGTATCCAGCAGGGAGATAGGGGACTTCGACCAAATCGCCCACGCTCAAGTTCAGCGCGTCAAACTTTTCCAGACACTTAGGAACGCCGCCGTAGAAGCCGATAGGGGTCGTTAGCTCCGTCTTGAACTTCCCGTTCTCGTAGGTGTGCGCCACGATGAGCGTGATGACCTCCGCGCCGTTCTGTAGAAACTTGCGTCCGTGGAACTCTTGGATGCGTCCTGTGACTTTAGGCTTTTCCATTGGCTTTGTCCTCGATGGCTTTGAGTTCGTTGATGATGACGAGAGCCTGTCCCTCGTCCAGGTCTTGCGCCTTGCTTACCTTGTAGAGCTTCTTCTTCTCGTCCCACCAGGCAGGCATATTGACCAACCCGCTATCGAGATATTCCTTGATGCTGTTCAAGGCTGCCGCGCTGGCCTTCTTCGCAGTGGGACCGCCCAAGGTCTTGGAGCCTTCGGGCTTGTGGCTTGCAGCGTTCCCGTCATCGTCCTCTGCCAACATATTGAGCATGGACACAAGCGAGTAGCGGCGGTAGTAGGTCGTGGCTGAACCGACCCCTTGAGCGTCCAGCTTGCCCAGGACTAAAGGACACTCGGATTGGAACCACTGGCCCGATTCCGTGTGAACCAAGCGCGTGTAAAGGTGGTCCTTTGGGTCGATGCCGTAACCCTGCGTCACGAAGAACCCGTTGCCGATTAGAGCGCCCTCACAGGCTTCGTGGACGCTGGTCAGGTCCGCATAGCTGGACTTGAAGTGTGGATTGGTGCTGGACTTCTTCGCCTTGGACAATTCCTTTTGCATCTTGGCGAAGGCCGGGTAAATCTCGTCTGTATCTTCGCTGGTCTTCATTGTTCCTCCTTTGGGTTAGTCTTTCATGGCGGTCAAAGCATCTTTCAACGCTTCGACTACCTCGGTTAGTTTGTCATAGGCCAGCACGATGTGATTCCCTGCCGTGGGCTCGATGTGTGTCCAGACGCCTGCCTCGTGTGATGTGCCGCGCAAGTCCTCGACCAAATCAAACAGGCGACCACGAAGGGCAACGGCTGCGGTGGTCTGGTCTTGGAGACGGGAGAACGCCGCCATGATGTTCAAGAGTTCCTGTTCAAGCATTGGGCACCTCGGTAGCTTCAAGAGAACATCCGAGAGCCTTGGCAATATCCGCAATGCGTTCCTCGGACCACTGGTAAGCGGGTGCCCCTTTGCGTCCACCGCTTTGAACGTTGTCAGGCTTGATAGGTGCCGAGGGATTCGCTCGGTTGTATGCCGCCAGCCTTCGGGAAAAAACGGTTCGAGGAAGTCCAAGGGCACGGGCCATGCTTAGAGAGTTAATCATTATTTCTCCCGTGAAAAGAAAGAAGCAGAGCCCATCCACAAAAGGACAAGTGCGGCACAACGATACGCGGCGTATAGGGGCGAACCAGTATCATAGATGGAACCCATTGCAAAATTCACTGCCGAGCCAAACCAAAGCATATAAGGGTTCATTTATACCGCCAAGAGAATGAGACAGGTTGCAATGATGACGCCGAGACAGACGCCGAGGAACAAGGATTCGGGTTGCAGGGTTACTTTCTTTTGCTTGAAGCCTTCGTAGAACGGTTCCTTCATGGTTCTCCTAGTAGCGGTCAAAGGGATTGTCGGGGTGTTGGTGCTTGTAGCAAGGGGCACATTCTTTGTGGCAGCGGATGCAGTTCGGGTCTCCGAGGTAATCCTCGTCCCCGCCGTCAGCGCCTGCTTCTCGGTCAAGGTCTCGTTCGAAGGATTCGTCATTGGTCACGGCTAGGCCTCATAGCGAGAGAGGAGGTCGCCAATGACACCAACCCCAATGTTGCAGGTGGAGTAATCAATTGAACGGTGAACACGCTCCAACGCTTCCCTAAGCTCGATAGCCGCCTTCGCTTGGTCTAGAAGCATTCGCCCTTGAGTGCCACGTTCACAAGCATATGTCCAGCCAGCTTTGTTGATTTCTTCCGCGCTCATCATCTTCACAGGTCAGGCTCCTTTGGATTTGGCGAGGATGGCTTTCAGGCGGTCTATGCGCACTTGGATGAAAGGCAGCCCATTTTCTGCCATGTCTTCTTCGGCTTCCTTCAATTCCACATCCAGCGCATCCACCAGTTCCTCGTGCAGCTCTACTCGGCGGATGACCTCGGCGGCTTCTTGGGCGGTGAGAAACGGCTGGGACACGGCGGGGCGGACAACTAGTTCCTTCATCATGCCCATTTCTTCTGCTTCCAGCTTCGGCAGCTTCATTGTTCCCCCTGAGCTTTGAGTAACTTGGCTAGGCGCTTCTCGGCATTCTCTTTGGTCATCACAAGGGCGTCCACCCCCTCCGTCCACTTGTTCCCGCGCCCCAAGTAGTCCTTGAGGCTCAAGGCTTCGCGGTCCTGGATGACAAAGCCGATGGTGCCAAAGGGCTCGACCGTGAAGCGTCCAGGTGTCGGCGTCTTGGTCTGCATGGCTTAGGCCCTCCCTTCTGCTTTGGCGATGGCGGCGCGGGCGGCTTGGCCTGTCGTGTGGTCGATGGTGTGCCATGTGCGGCCTTCGGGGAAGTTACCGCGTACCTGTTCGGCTTCGTAGGTGTCGGCCACAAGGCGGCAGACGAACGCCAAGTCCGGCGCGGCTGCTATCAGGGCGGCGTTGGTTTCTTTCTGGTCGGTGGTATTGCCGTAGACGTTGCAGATGGTCTTGGCTGGCTCTTGGGTCTGCACTAGCGTGTGCCCTTGGTGCGTTGCGTAGGTCCACGGTCCAGGTGTCGGCGTCTTGGTCTGCATGGCTTAGGACTCCTTGGGGAAAAAGTGTTTGCCGTCTGTGGGTTGGAATTCGTCCGCTTCTATCGGGTGAACGGGGCACTCGCCGCACTCGCTACCGCAGATACAGTCAAAGTCGTTCATGGCTTCTCTCCTAGGGGTTAGGGGTTAGGCTTGGGTTTTACTTTTAGTTGCATAGCCGTGACCTCGTTGTCTTGGTTAAAAGTGGTTCCCGTTATTTTATACCCGTCAAACCAAAGGCCCTTGCAAGCTAGCTGCCGCAGCTTTTCAAGCTCGTCTTGGGAATCGTGATGGCTAAACATCGGTATTAGTTTTTCAAACCATGCGTCTATTTTTTCTACGGTCATTTTCATGGGCACCCCGTGGTCTTTTCTTGGAAGTTCAGCATCTTGATAATGCCGTCTACAGTCAGGTCGCCAGCGGTCTCGTAGCGCAGGCCCTTAAGAGCTAGGTTGCAAAGGTCGTCAACGCTTTTATGGTTCGCCGTGGCTGGGATGCCCATCAGCCGCTTGATACTCATGCGATAAAGCTCGATTTCAGCCGCGTTTAGCTTTTGTCCTGTAAGCATTATTTTTTCACCCTCCCGCCCGAAAGGGTCGCCAGCACTTCGCCGTTGAAAGTCACGGTGAAAATGCCCTCAAGAAAAGAGCTAGCCGTTTTAGCGTAGCTGATAGCTTCTTTCTTGGTTTCGAAAAGCTGTCCGTTGACGTTGAACATGGTGTACCTCTAGGTGCTAAGGGGGATGGGTTAGCGAACGGGGATGGCGGCTAGGATGGCGTCCAGCGTGTCCAGTTCTTGGGAGTAGAGCTTGACCTGTGCGGCGTGGGTGCGCTTGCCTTCGGCCCTGGCTTCCGCGAGAACCTTCACAATGGCGTTGCGGCGGCTGTAGGCGAGGTCGGCGACCGTGTTCTGTTGGTCCTGGGTCAGCTTCTTCATTTGGAACCTCTTAGCTTCGGGGGGATGGGTTGAGTTAGGCTTGGGCGCGGTCGGCGGCGGCATTGAGAAGGGCGGCAACCTGACGGGCTTCGGCAGGGCTCATGTGGCTGTAGTTCCAAGAGTAGGCAGCGCCGGGGAAGTTGAAGGTGTTGACGCCGAGGGTGACAGAGCCGCCATCCGTGTTGACGAGAACGCTGTCCTGCTTTCCGACAAAGGCGTGTCCGGTGCGGGTCTCGGTGAGCTTGTGTTCCATCGTGGCGTTCTTCATGGCGTTTCTCCTTCGGGTGGCGGCTGCTCTGTGCAACCTTCATGAATTAATTGTAGCATGGAACTGCATCAGCGCAGCATTTATTTTCAAATTATTTTGACCATATAAACATTGGGTAAAGTGAAGCAAACGAGGGGAGGATATTTGATTTAATTGGCAGAAGCAATTAATTCCTAGGAAGGCTTTAGAGCCATTTATTTGACGGGGCAGGGGGATTGGGCCTTATTCCTGGCATAGGCGATTTTAGGCCCTAGCTGCCATTTTAAGCCCTTTGAGCTAGTAGGACACGCCGAAGGGGATTGAATTCAGTTCCAAGGCGGCTGGATAGCGCAATAAATTCGCTAGTGGTAGGGATGGCAACCTGAAATCGCGCGCAGGACACTTAAAGGCATACCATACAAAGTTTAGGTTGCAGAAAACTACGGGGGATGGTAGAAAGGGATTGACACGAGAGCCGTCCTTAGATAAGTCCCCTGGCCAGGTGGCCTCACACAAAGCGGACTAGACGCTTGACAGCCGGACAGACGGCAACACTTTAGAGCCCATGAGCAAAATCCCCGCTACCATCTTAGCAGCGCCGTTCTGGATACTGGGGACAGCCCTAGGCATCCTGGCGATAGCTACGTTGATAGTGGGCGGCATCCTGGCGTTAGTGGGGCACTTGATTCAAGAGGCAGGCAATGACAAGCCGCAAACGAAAGCCTAAGACGGACAATTTCAAGAAGGCCAAGGCTCTAGCACAGAGCAAGCCTAAAAAGAAAAAGCTTACGGCCTTCGCCTAGGCTCTTTTTATTTGCGGCTAGTGTCGCGTAACTTGCGGGTGTATCGGTGACTCAGTGGATGAAGATTCCGGCAACGCGCATGATTCAAGTGAGCTATCGCAAGTGGATACGCTTGAAGTCACAAGTGGACTGGAAGCTACAGGCCGAGATAGCCAAAGAGCGCAAGGAAATGAAGGCCGCGCTTGAGAAGGCAGAACAAAGGACGGCGAATCACGAAGCCGCTTTAAGCCGCGCTCAAGACATGGCAATTAAGTGGATGGACAAATACGAGGAAGTTCTAAAGCGCTATCACGGAGAGTTCAAGTGAAGCTAAGGAAGCCAGGGCCAGAGCCAACTTACCCTTGGCCTACCCTTTACACAGCATGGAACAAGTCACCACTGAACCTCTTACAGTTCTGTGAGCAAGAGAAGCTTCCATACAAGTATGCAAGCAAGGTATTCGGAGAGTTCGACAAGGCCAACGCAGACGCAGACAAAGCCCTAGTCACTAAGATACTCGTATCTAGTTCTCCCAAAGCAGCTAGACGCCTCATGCAACTCTTGGACAGTGAGGACGAGAAGATACAAAAGTCAGCAAGCGATAGCATATTGGATAGAAGCGGTCACAGCGTACAAGCTTTAAATTTGCAAGTGACTAACAACACGATAACACAAGTGCTAATCGCGCCAATCCTTGCTGCACAAGCGGAAAACGTCATCGACTCGTTCCTAGGACCTAAGAATGCCGACACAGAATCCAACGACTAAGCAGCAGCAGGTCTTAGACTTCATCGAATGGTATCAGCATGAACATAAATACGCGCCGACCTTTCGAGAGATAGCTAAGCACATTGGGGCTGAGAGCGTTGGGACGGTGACGAGACACTTGGGAGCATTGGAAGCAAGGGGACTACTGACGAGGAACGCAAACGAGGCTAGAAGCATTCAACTCAAGGGGAACAAGTGAGCCGTCCTATCGGACCAAAGAAGCAAGCAGCTCTAATCCAGCTTGAAGCCTTACGCAAGCAGGGACTACCTGACACTGAAATCAGGCAGGCTCTAATCGAAGCTGGACTGACCAAGGCGCAGGCATTGGAGCTATTGCCCACGGCAGAGGAAGCCAAGGAAGCCCCGCGGATCATTGAGAACGAGGCCAAGCAAGCTCTAATCAATGGCGCTATCCACTTCCTAGAGACCGTGGGCCAGCGATTGAAGCCGGATGTGACCAATCGCTTCCCCGATACTGTGACGCTCAAAGGCGATGCTCTGACGTGGGCTAGGAAGCTAAAGGGGGCGTTGTGAGCCAGCTAAACCAAGACTACGTCACCAAATGGGTCGAATGGTTCCTGGTCGAGCAGGACAAGCAGGGCATGGAACGGGAGGTAAGGGACAGCCTAGAGCAATGCTTGGGGATGTTCTTCGCCTCACAGCAAGCCTTTGAGCTACACACTAAGAACGTCAGCGCACAGGGGCTCAAGTGTCCGCGCTGTCATGGACGAGGGCACAGCAATCTATACCTAGCAGGGGCTAAGGAGCCTTTGCAGTGTGAGCCTTGCAATGGGACGGGACTAGCAAATGCAAACGTTTAGCCTGACTGAGATTAAGCCTAACACGCATTACATCTTTGCCTATACGCCCCAGAGTGGACTTGATGGGCGCAGGCTAAGGGCTTGGCTAGAGAATGGTCCTAAGATTGAAGGCTCAAGCCTGATGCTGCTTCCCGTTCTATCCTTGGGTGACGTTGAATGCAAGGAAGGCCATTCGGGCAAGCTACCCTTTTTCACGGGATTACTGTGACTGAGCCAATGCACCCTGACGATGAACAGTTCGTGCGCTATCTGCTGGGGGTTTGATGGGACGTCCTAAAGGCAGCAAGAACAAGCCGCGCACAACCTATGACGCTGTGATTGAGCCTGACGCCGATAAAGGCTTGGTGCTCAAGGTCAAGGCTACTGGGAAGCCCAAAGCGCCCTCGGTCATGGACAAGCTAGCCAAGGCAGGACTGACACAGGCAGACTTAGAGGCGCTCAAGGTAGCTCTAGGCATCGTCCCACAGCCGAGCGAGGACAAAGCCGCGCTGCGTAAGGCCATGATGACAGCGCCTATCAGTCCGGCAGAGATAGCCAAGCTAAAGAAGGAAGCCTATGCCAATCAAGCGAAGGTCAAAGACCCTCAAGTCATCGTCCAAGAGGCCGTCAATCAAGTCATTGTCCCTAACTGGCCCACGGCTCCATATGACAGCGCAGGGCTTAAACACTTCCTGGTCAAGGCTATCAGGAACGGTGATTCGGTGAGCTTCGATAAGGAGAAGTGGGACTTGGCGCTCAAGACGGCTGGAATCAAGGGAGCTTTCCACACTTGCAAGCCAGAAGGAAGCGCCGAGGTTGACCCGCAGACGAATCAGGGCGGGGGAGCTATGTCAGTATGGCGGGTGATGATTGGATGAAGTCAGGCCGCTACTAGAGAAGCTGAATCCAGTCCAGACGGAGTTCCTGGCGTGTCCAGAAACCTTCGTAGGACTGTATGGGGGCATCGGCAACGGGAAAACAACGGTAGCGGTGGCTAAGGGGCTATTGCTCTCTGACCTGTTCCCTGGGAACGTGGGGGTGGTAGCCCGTCTGACCTATCAGGAGTTAATTGACACGACACAAAAAGAGTTCCTAAACTTTGTGAAGATTAGGAATGGCGGGACGTTGAAGGAAGGCCCATACGTTAAGAGGTTTCAGGAAGGACCGCCAGCTACTTTGACCTTACAGAATGGAAGCGAGATTCGTTTCCGATACGCTGACAATCCAGAAGCAATCCTTGGCGCTAACTTAGGCTGGTTCTACATTGACCAGGCCGAGTTCGTGCCTGAAGCAGTCTATAGCGCCCTAGAGGGACGTCTTCGCCTATGGAGCCCACAGAAGATTAAGGACTGTCAGGACCGCTACTTTGCCATCCACAACAAAAAGCTGGCATGGACGCCGAAGGAATACGGATTCATCACAGGGAATCCCGCGCCTGGGTGGGTCTATAAGCGATACAAGCTAAACCCGTCAAACAAATACAAGCTGATTGAAGCGAGTACGGCAGCTAACGCGGCAAACCTTCCGCCTGACTACTTGGAGCGATTGAAGACCACGAATAGCCCTGAATGGGTCCAGCGCTTCCTAGAGGGCTCATGGGATGTGTTTAGCGGACAGATTTACAAGGACTGGTCACAGAGCCTTCACGGTATCGAGCCGTTCAAGATTCCTGACCACTGGCCTAGGTTCCTTGGATGGGACCACGGACAGCAGAACGCGACAGCCGTTGCCTTTGTTGCCGTGGACGAGGAACACAACTGCGTATTATATAAAGAGCATTACAAGGTTAATCCCGATATAACGCAACACGCAGCAGATGTTAAGGCGTTAGCAATTGGGGACTCTGTAAGACGTTCTGACGATGGTAAGGGCATTGTGGTGTTCATGGACCCGTCAACAAGCGGACGTTCTGACCACGATGGGCGAGACTTCCAGCAGCTATACGCAGAGCTGGGAATCTACGGCATCAACGCAAACAATCGCGTGAACGCTGGGATTCAGAAGGTTCAATCGCTGATGCGGCCTGACCCTGGGCATAAGTTCCCGAAGTGGCATCCGAGAGCGGGGCAGTTTGGAAGCCCCAGATTCTTCGTGGTGGCTGATGCTTGTCCAGCGTTCTGCCACGAGGTGACGCTCTACAAGTGGATGGATGCGCCGGACGGGAAAGAAGAAAACTACAAAGAGAAGCCGCACAAGTATTTGGACCATTGCCTAGACGCTCTACGTTACGCGGTGATGGCAGTATTTGAAGCGGCGATACCGATTAAGAAAGAAGTCATCCCTACTTACGCGGAACAGGTGCATAAGCAGATGTTGGATGACTTACCCACGGCGGACCCTGACTGGTGAATGAGAATCTAGAGCCTATCGTTAAGCCTGAACAGGAAGAAGCGGACCAATCCGACACGCCAGAGGAGATTGGCATTATTTCCTTTCCCGATGGGACGGATGCTAGTTGGTGGGTTAAGAAGACTCAGCACTTGAATGACGGGTTTCAAAAGTGGTTTGAAAAAGACCTTCTAAACATCCAAGACAACTACAAGATTTACGAATTGAAACAGGTGGCTGGGACGTTGCCTAACGGCACGACTATCCCAGGCACCACGGCTATTGTCGATACGATGACGAGCAAGACGGTATCGAGCCTAGTTCCCCGTGAGCAGTTCGTCAGCGCGGTGAACCTTGACCCTGATGCTGTGTTGGCTGGGGATGTGAACAAGCAAGAGTTGGTGACGGACTTCATCAATGAAAGCATCTCGACCATCCCAGACTTCGCGGACAAGTTTGACGAGGCTATCAAGACTTTGTTCCTAGAGAACGTGGTGTTCTTTGAGACGAAGTGGACGATACAGAAGAAGGTTAAGCAGAACATTCAAAGGGCGATGGACCCGTTAGCCGACCCTTCCCAGCCGCAGCCTATTATCGGTATGACGGACGAGGAATACGTCTGCGGACGGCCTGACGCGGTTCCTTTGTCGATGCGTATGTGCGCCTGGGACCCGCGAGTAAAGAACCGAGTGAGCGAGAGCCCCTGGTTCCGTAAGCGTGAAATGGTCTCAATCAATGGCCTGTTTGCTTTGCAGCGTGACGGGGTGATTGAGAACGTTGACGAGATTGTGCGGAAGTCCAACAAGGCGATGACGCCAGAGAATCCGACTGACCCCGATGCTCGTCAAAGTCAAGCGGTGGACGGGAAGCAGCTTCCTGCCGTTGGCTGGGATGATGGCGTGTGGGAGTTAGATACGTGGTGGGTGGATGCGGCGTGGAAGGACAGCCAAGGCCAGGACCAGACGGGCAAGTTTGAGCTGTGGGTAGTTGGCGGGGATACGGTGGTCAAGTTCCGGCCTAACATCCTGGTCCCCCAGCGTGTCCCTATCGTCACGGTCAAGAGTTCGCGCAAGCCTGGGCAGTTGTTAGCTCAAGGGCCGATTGACGTAGTTAAGCAGATGCAGAAGGCCGTGAACAATGACAGGGCTCAGGCGGAGCAGTTAATCAAGAACGCTGCTTATTCGCCTACGTTCTACACCCCATCAAGCGGCATTGATGGTCGGCGCGTATCGCTGCAATCAAACAGCATGATTCCTGTGCTGGACGTGAACGGTATCAAGCGGTTTGAGCCTGCGGTTGAAGCTATCGGCATCATCATGAAGGATATTGAGTTCCTTCTAGGACAGATGCGCGAGGCTACGGCGGCGAATGACCAGGCCCAGGGGATTCAGCAGCAGGGGGTCGACACTGCCACGGAAGCGCAAATCCTCCAGCAAGGGTCACAGTCACGATTCAGCTACATCATCGAGACCATTAACGCTGCTTCATTCGCTAACGGCATTGCTCCTGAGTTCCTGATGCTTTGGAAGCAGTTCGGTGAGCCTGGGAAGATGGTGGTCAAGGACGGCTCGAATGATGGGAAGGGCTACGCAATCCAGCCGGAAGACTTACAGGGCGATTACATCTTCAAGCCTGTGATTGCACAGACGGCCCAAGCCAAGCAGCAGAAGTTCGGGCAGTTGTCGGCTATTGCGGAGAAGATTGGCGCTATCCCGCCTGGGATGCTGGTGGACAACGCTGGCAAGGTTAAGACCTTGGACCTGTATGGATTCCTGACTTCTACCCTGCTCCCCTTGGTGGACGTCCAGCCGCGAGGACTATTCAAAGATGCGCCGCCTCCACCTGTGTTACCGACTGAAGCTGGCATGGCTCCGCAGGGACTTCCGGCAGGCGCTGCCCCTCCTATGGGCGCTCCTGCTCCAGAAATGGGGATGCAGTGAACGATGACTTCAAAGAGCTACGCGACAACCGCACAGCCTTGCAAGAGTTCTTTGCGACTAAGGGCTGGGAAATCTATTTCAAGTGGATTTCCGCCCAGGTCGCCAGAGATTTCGAAGCGGCTATCCGCGAGACTGACCCGCTCAAACGTGAGCAGGCCCGGTGTGAGGGATTGGCTAAAGAAAAGATTGCCCGTCTACCATTTTTCTTGATGGAGCAGGCAGAAGCTTCCGCAGACGAGGCCCCTAGTCATACCGATTAGGCTACTTCGTAGGCAGAGCGTGAGGTAACAAATGGAAATCGAACAGGCTAGTCCAGAATATCAGGCAGAGCTAGACAGTTTGAGTGTCGAGCAGCTTGAGCAACGAGTTTCGCAAGAGGAAGGCGCGGCCCCTCTCCAGCAAGGTGAGGCTACTGCGAAGAATCAAGGCGAGGCTGTAGGACAAGCAGAGCAAGTAGAGGCACCGAAAGCAGACGCGGAGCCCGTTTGGTTCACGAAATACAAAGCGGACCAGAAGCGTGAGACGGAAAGCCTTCGTTCCTTGGCGAGTATGCGGGACAAATTGCCGCAGCTTATCCAAGAGCAGGTGGAAAAGCGTCTCCAAGCGTTGCGGACGGCGCAACAAAACCAAAATTTAAGCCCTGAGGAACGCGAGAATCAGGCGCAGCTTCAAGCGCAGCAAGAACAGTGGGAGAAATTCGTTCGTGAGAAGGCTAAAGCCGAGTTTGGTGAGGCCGCGAAGGAATATTTGCCGCTCTTGCAGGAAATCAAAGAGCAACGGGCACAGGTGGCGCTTCAAAACAGCACTTTCGACCTAGTTAAAGACGTTATCCCCGAAAACGGACGCGAAGTTTGGGAAAAGGTCTTTGAAGGGGTCGCAAAGGACATTGAAGCGGGTAAACCTGGGGCTGTGGAGCGGTTTGAACGCCTCTCACAGAACCCCGCAGAGATTGCCCTAGCGATGATTTCCGCACAACGCGCAGAAGTGCAAGGCAAGGCCCAGCAAGTGACCAATCAGCGACAGAACCAAGCCCAGCAAGCGGCTCAAGGCGTGAAAACTAGCGCCTCGGCTGTTCAAGGGAAGAAGTCTGTCAGTGAAATGTCTCAAGCGGAACTGGATTCCCTGTCCGTTGCTGACCTTGAAGCTGCGATTCCTGAATCTCGGTAATCCTCTAGGGCTACACCCCTAGGAGTTTATCATGGCAGCTACTACCACTAGTTCTTTCACAGCCGCAGCGCAGACACTGTATCGCAAGAAGGCTTTTGACTTCCTGCGTAAGAATCTGTTCTTCCACCAAAGCGGCTTGATGGAAAAGTTCGGGCGCAATCAGGGCCAGACCATCAGCACCTACCGTATCGACAACCTTTCGGCGGCTACTAGCGCCCTGGGTGAAGGCACGGCTCCGGCTGAAGTCCAAATGACCTCGACCCTGTTCACCGCCGTTCTGGCGCAGTATGGCAACTGGGTGAAGGTCACGGATATGCTCGAAGTGACGGGCCGTAGCAATGTGATGGAGCAGTTCAGCCGTCAGCTTGGCTACAACGGCGCTCTGAGCATTGACACCCTGACCTACAACGAATACCTGTCGGGCGCTACCGCGTTCTACAGCAACGGCACCAACAGCGGCACCTTCGCGGCTAACAGCTATTTCACTTCGAAGGACTTGCGCCGTCTGGCTAAGTTGTTCCGCGCCACGAACGTTCCTACGTTCGATGACGGCTTCTACTCGATGTATCTGCATCCGGATTGCGAGTTTGACGTCACCACGGACAACCTGTTCGGCTCGGTCACTGATTTGCAGAAGCGTGACGCGAATGACGTGAAGTGGAAGAACGTTGCTGGCACCTACGGCGGCTTCCGCGTTTACACGACCTCGCTGATTGACAACACCGCTACTGTGAACAGTGTGACTGGCGTGTATCAGAACTTGGCGGTTGGTTATGGCGCTTTGATGAATGTGGACGCGGACGGTTTGCCCTTCAACCTGTTCGTGAACCCCAGCAGCAACGTGACCATCTCTAACCCCTTGGCTCAGTTGGGCTCTATCGGCTGGAAGGCTACCTACGTTGCCAAGTATATCGGCACGGATGGCCCTCGCGCTTACAAAGCCTACGCTACGGCCTCGGAACCTTCCTAGACCATAACGGGGGCCTAGAAATAGGCCCCCGCCTTTAAGGTGATGACATGGCAAAAGTAAAAACAGAGGTTGAACCTGTTCCTGAAACTAAGGCTGACCCTTTGGAGACTCCGGCCCAGCTATACAAGAAGGCGCAGATTAAGGCGCTTGCTGAAAAGCGGGATGCGAAGTTTGCAGAGGTGTTGGACAAGGTGAAGGAAATGCAGGACACCAAGACTCTAGGTATCCGTGGTCGCTGGATTGTCTACACTGAAAAGAACGGTGTGAACAGCCCCGCAATCATCGTAAGCGAAAAGTTCAAAGACGCGGACGGGAGCCTTACTATCGGGGCTTTTGTGTTCTCGCCTAACGCGGCCCAGCCCTATCGGGTCGAAATCACTTTCTAAGAGGTATCAAATGGAACTGCAAAAGAAAACCCCTAGTGTTCCCTCGGAACCTAAGAACGACGAAAGCCAGCCCCTCGGCGGTGATGCTGCTATGGGTGCCTCGTTCGCCAAGCTGACGATTGAACAGCGTCAGACTAGCGGCGGCAATGCCAACACCATGAGCGGCGTGAGCGGCGACAAGTAAATGGATGACGGGGCGGTTAGCTTCTCCTACTTCTACCGCGCATTACGGGCGATGAATCGGAACCTTGTTATCAAGGTGGATGAAACGACTGTAACGCATGGAACGATGGTCTATCTGGACATTAATCATCCAGATTGTGACCCCGTTTCAGGGTTGTGGGAGTTAATAGCCGTCCCGTCACCTTTGTTTTATCCGAAGATGCCGAAGCACGATACGGAGTTTGTAGACGCGAAGGGCTCGGTAAAGTGGGTCCGTGGCTGGTCTACGTTCTTCAAAGCGGTTTGCAAGATGCGCGACCCTAACGGGCGAAAGATTTTAAGCGCGGATAAGGTCAAGGCGTGGTTCGACCGTCCGTTTGACAAGTTCAACAGCCGCGAGTATCAGGCACAGGTCAGATACAAGCGCGAGCAGGGATTGCGCCTTGCTCGGCAAATGGCAGATAAGCGGTATGTATTCGACCCGCGTGAAATGCCTTCTTACATGGGGGCCTAAATGCCTTCTACACTGACAGGCCAAAAGACTTTCTTGCAAGTCCAAGCGGAATTGGGAAGCCAGATTCTAGGCACCCAAGGCGGGACTTCGCCTTACTTCGACACGACCACCCGTCCGACCTTGGCAGAAGTGAAGACGATGATTAACGATGCTTACCGTGAAGTTTGCTCGTATCGTCCGTGGTGGTTCCTGTATCAAGAGTTCAGTTTCTCGACAGTAGCAGGGCAGACTACTCCCTATGACGTTGATTTGACGGCTGAACAGGTCCAGTGGATGACCATTCCAGCCCAGCAGCTCAAGTTGTCTTGGATGGCGATGAGCGATTGGAGAGTTATCTACCCAGGCGGCTATACCAACATGGCGAATATGCTGCCCACGTTCTACATTCCCGCCCCGCCTGATGCGACTACTAACGGGTTACAGTTCTACCTAGGCCCTGGCCCTGCGGATGCTGTCTATTCCGTTTCCTACGGTGCCAAGCTACGCATTGCGGACATGAGCGCCAACGGTGACACGCCTCTTATCCGTCCTGAATGGCAGGACATTTACATTCTGTTAGCCAAAGCCAAGATTTTCGATTGGCTCGGAGACATGACTCGATTTGCAGAGACCATGCAGCGCTATGACAGGCGTATCGTCGAAATGTGGAAGTTTGATCAAGAGACGGAGGAAAGCTCTTGGCGTATGCGGGACACTCTCTCCGAAATGGCTTACAGCCCTTACACGGATGTGAACCGCGCCCTATTCGTTCCCTTTGGTCGATAGATGCCTAAAGGATACCCGCAAGGTCGCAGCGTAAAGAAGTACGACTTCCTCGGCGGTGGTCTGGTCACTCGACCGGACGACCGTTACACTAATCTATTGAACGACAAGGGACACTTCTACAGCCCGGCAGAAACTAACGTCCAGTTCACCAAGATTGGCAGCATTCAAAAGCGTCTAGGGTATGTGAACGTTGGAGCGGCAATTCAGAACGCCCAATGGTATACACAGTCATCGTCTACTACGGTATCGCCCACTATTGGGACTGTAACCGATGGACAAAAAACGGCTATTTGCTATAAAATTACGGCTTCAAGTTCCGACAACATCATTTCCTTGGTTTGCCAATTAAGGAGTTTTGCCACTGTCTCGCTAGACAGGAAATTAATCAAAAATATTAAATGTGTCATTAAGAGCAGTGTCGCAAATAGTCCCGGTGTTACAATCGCTAGCTCTAATTCATTTAATGATGGATTAGAGATAACTGAACTTCCGACATTTTCGGCGGTAACACTTACTACGTTTTATTTTCCTTCTAATGTTGCATTGGTAAACGGGACAGACTATTGGTTCTGCTTTGAAGGGGATGCTCAAACGGGCGCACACGCCGCCGCCGCAGGGATTAATTACTTGGCGGATACAGGTTTTGGAACAACCAAGTTCACCAACGATTCATACTCCACCTTTTCAACAGTAACGGCTGCTCCATACCTATTGGTTTTTACTTCTTCTAAACCAATTTTGGGAATCTACGACTATCGACCGCAATCATCTGGATTAGTGACGCAATTGGTTATGGCTGCCTGCAACGGAACTCTCTACTACGAGACAGGCGGAACTTATACTTCAATTGCAACGGGTCTAGCCTCAAGCGCGAATAGTCTCTATGACTTTTCAACGATAAAGAACCTTCTTTTTAGCTGCGACTACGCCACTAGTAATAATCAGGCTTGGGACGGGGCCAATGCCGCGACTATGACACACGGATACAGAGGTACTTTCTCTGCTGCTGCTGCTGTCGCGGCTGCGGCTTCTTGGTCGGCTTCGGGAGCTGCCAATCCTGTCAAGGTCATGCTGGTAACGACTTTGCGAAGCGGGGGACTTCGTTGTTCTGCCATTACGTCTGTGACCCTAGCGGCGGTTACTAACAAAATCAACCTGACTTCAATTGCTGTCGATGCTATCGCGGCTCAATTCAGCTTTGACATTGCGGCTACGGCTACCACGATTTACTGCACCCTTCCTGGCGGGTCGATTTTCTACAAAGTTCCTGCCTCTAGCTTGTCAACGTCTGGAAATCCAATTGCAAACACTCAAACAACGAATAGTATTCTTGCAATGGCGGATGCTACTTTGATTGCCGGGGGGTCCTTCGAGAGCAATACGGGTTATCCCCAAGGCTATGCTACTGGACAAGTTGCCACGCCCAAGGCTAAGTATATGGAAGTCTTTCAAAATATGCTTGCCACGGCAGGAGACCCTAACAACCCGTCCCGCGTCTGGTTCTCGGAGCAGTATGCTCCCCAAGTTTGGGGCAATGGGGACAGCGGAACAGGCATTCAGGGAGATTTTCTAGACATTGCCGTAGACGATGGGGAGACCGTGACGGGTCTTGCTGTGTCGGACGGGGCTTTGCTGGTTGGAAAGCAGTCTAGAATCTACCGCGTAGACTACACTGGCAACGCTGCGGACACGTGGATTGTGCGTCAGGTTCACGGGCAATTGGGAGTTCTGTCGAACTGGTCAATGCAGGTTATCCCTGACGGGCTTTTCTTCCTGTCTAACCGTGGTCCGGCTATCTGCTACGGGACTTACTCGGACGTTCTGCCTCAGACGCGACTGATTCAGAACCTATTTGATAACACAAGCGCCGAGAGCTTTGACCTTTCGAGCATGATTTACACCGTGGCCTGCAATGACACGACCCGAAACCAAATCTTGATGACCATTTCAAGCCCTGGCGTTAGCATTCGTGACCGAATCCTTAGCTATGACTACGAACAGAAGATGTTTGGCCTCTATGATGGTTATCAAGCTAATTATGTTGCTATCGTGGGGGACTCAAACGGCTTCCCTGTGTTGTGGAATGGAAATTTAAGTGGCATTCTTTGTAAGCGCTCCTCGACTTATGTAGATTTATTCTCTCCAATCATCGTTTCCTACGCTACCCCGAATCTAGATTTTGGAGACCCCGCAAGCTGGGCGCAGGCAGACTTTCTTTACATCAATGGTAAGGTCCAGACTAGCGGGAATCTCTACGTAGACTTGTTCTCGAATAACTCTACAACGTCCTACAGGACTATCCAGATTGACCAGACGGCGGCTAATTTCAGCATTGGAATTCCTATTCGCCTAGGGACCGTGATGCAGAATTTGAAGATTCGATTCCGCTCCGTTGATTTCACCGGAGTTTGCGGGATGGAACTCCACTGGTTGCGCCTTGAGTTCTCGGAATCCAGCGGCACGAGGATGGGATGAGAGTTCAACTAGACACGCCCAATCCGGCTATTCCCCAGGACCAACTTGACAAGATGGACACCAATAATACGTTGGCGCTTCAAAAGGCTATTAATAAAACTGGCGTCAATACGGGATTGCTGGTTGAAAGTTCGACACAAACAAACGTCACGGGTGCCACCTACACTATATACAACGGTATGGAGGGGGTTGTAACAAGCAGCGGCGGGTTCTTCGACATCACGTATAAGACCGTTGTGGGCGTGACAAGCGCAAATACCCTAAGTGCCCAATTGCTAATAGACGGGGCCGTAAAAGACTTTACTCAAATGGGCAGCACTGCTAATGGGCAGTTTGGTCTCTACCTCCAATATCGGGGGGCTCTGGGCGCTGGGCGGCACAATATCGCGGTGAAGATTTCAATGAACGGCGGCACCTTCCATCTTCAAGAAAACTCCACCCAAGGGAGACTTCAAGCTGTGGAGATTGTCCTTTGAAGGCCGTCACCTTTGCAGAATTCTTTGACGAGAACAAACACGCGCTGACTCAAAGCCAGGTCTATAACCTGGTAGGCTCTGCGAGTTACTTCAAACTAGACGGCGGGGGGTATTGCGGCCTGATTATCGAGCCTGAAAGGGTATGGGTCTCAATCCTTGTCGGAGGTATCAAGGACGTTTGGCACATTCGGCGCGAAATGGTGGAGCATGGAGTCCCCTTAGTAGGCTGGAAGTGCCGCCCTGATAGCAGGATGCACAAGATAGCCAAGTATTACGGCGCTGAAATCGAAGACAGCGGGGATACCTACCCTGACGGCATGATTGCTCTGCGCTGTGTGATACATACACAACAAACGCAACGGGTTAAGAAAAACAAGGAACAAAGTCAAGTCTTAAATTAGAATAACGGCGGAGGATATATGGGCGATACAAGAACAAACATTGACTGGGACCCTTCCCACTCTACTATCGGACAGACTATCACTGGTCAGTCTGGCAGCGCGTTCAAAAATCCTGATATCTATGACCCGAATCAATCAACGGGTGCTCAGTTTGCAAAGGGGAACTACGGCGAGGCAGCTAATCAAGCATTAGGTGGGGCTAAGAATCTAGTGCAGCTTGGATGGAACATGGAAGAAGGGATGCTGAATCCCTTTAAACAGGCCGGGGATACTTACGATGCTATCAGTGGTAAGCCCCAAGCGGAAAAGCGCCATGACCAGGACGTAAAGAACCAGACCGCAGATTATGAGGGCGTTCAACGAGCCCAAGAAATCCAGCGCCAACAGCAAGAGCAACAGGCGTCCGCTCAAAAAGCGCAGCAAGATAAATTAAGCGCATACAACCTACAGCAGCAAGGCGTTGCGGATGAAGACGCATTCACCAAAGCGCGGAATGCCGCAATCAAGGCTAAGGGTCAAACTCTTTTCGGCGCGTGGGGGTAAGACATGGGCGATACACTGACAAAAGGAACGGGGACGCCCTGGGGACCGATGGAATCGGGTCGCCCTGCTACGCCTCAATACGAAGCCTATGACACTGACACTTCGCATTTCATGGATTCGCCCGAAGCTAAACAGGCTCTTGCTGAAATGGCTACGCAGGGCGGTGACGCACAAAGGAATTACCTAGCTGGCGCTTCCAAGGCTCTAGGCTCTGGCACTATGTCCGGTTCGGCGGGTGGGCGTTTGGCGAATATCGCTGCCTTGGCTGAAAAGAACAAGAACGCCGCCCTGACTAGCATTGCTGGTCAGAAGATGGATGCGTTCAATCGTGCGCGTGAAGCTGCTAACCGTTTGAAGCAGGGCCAATACGCTACGGACCTTGGAGCCTACGGACAAGAGGAAAACGCTCGCGGTCAGGCTATCGGCGGATTGGCTGGCGGTCTCGCTAGTCTCGGTGGCGCTTATCTTGGGCGGAAGTAATGGCTAACAACGCTGCATGGGCTGGACTTGGGAACGCGATTGGAACGGGCGCGGATGCTTTTGCGAAGGCTCGCGCTGCGCGTGATGCTGCCTTGCGTGCCTCAACCCTAGACGCAGAAGCCGAGGCCGAAAAAGAACGCTTGGCGGCTGAACATAAACGCGAGTTTGACCTGACCTATAAGCTAAAGCAGGACGCGCTTGCTGCTCAAAAGGCGGCGAATGCTGCCAAGAACGGCGGGGACGGGACGGGTGGAAAGCGTTTGCCTACTACAGGCATTAACGCGCAGGATTTGGCTAACTTCCCAACGGACCTAAAGAACCTAAAGAATCTTGCGCCTTCAATTGAGAAAAACGCGGATGTTGTCGGCCCATGGGCTGGACCCGCTAACGCTATTGCTGCTAAGGTTCTGCCTGAATTTTTGCAGCCTGCCAGCGTAGGAAAATACAAGCAGTTGCAGGCCGACATGGACAACGTGAAACAGGTCATCGGCAAGATTAAAGAAGGCGGCGTTCTCCGTAAAGAGGACGAGGAAAAATACAATAAAATTCTTGCCCAAGTAAAAGACGACCCAGCTACCGCTCAATACAAGATTGGGCAGATTGCTGACGAAATGGCAAGCAAGTATAACGCCACGATTGACCTTCTAGGCAAGCAGGGCTATCGGACGGCGGGGCTTGACAAGCAAGACCCTGGGATGAGCGGGAACGATGATTTTAGCTCTTTCTGGGGTGACTAGTGCCTAAACGCTGGTCCGAAGTCGAAGCTAATCCTGCCTACCAGAGCCTAGCCCCCGAACAGAAGGCCAAGGCTCAAGAGCAGTATTTTAATCAGGTAGTAGCCCCTGCCGTGGGGCCTGCCAAGGTTGAAGCTGCGCGTTCTCAATTCATGGCTAGGGCTAACAAGGCCCCCGTTCAATCGGAAGGCCCTGGGATGATGGAGCGCATGGGCCAAGGGGCATTAGCTGGCGCTGTCCCTGGCGTATCGACCTACAAGGCGGTTAAAGAGCATGGGCTCGGAACGGATGCGGCGGCGGCTCTTGGTGGGGACGTTGCTAACGTGGCGATGCTCGGACTAGCTGGTCCTGGGAAGCTATTGCAGCAAACGGCCTTGGGCGCTGGGATGGGCGCGGCTGGCGGGGCTCTAGCCCCTGTAGCACAGAAGATGGGCGAGATGGGAAGGGGCGCGGCTGAATCTGTATTCGGGACCGCGCAGGACAGCCCTAGCGTTCTGATGAATATGATTCGGAACGCGCCTGGCACGATTGGCGAGACCTTGGGGGAGCTTGCGCCTCAATTGGGCATTGCTGCTTTGACGGGGAAGATTGCCAAGGGGATGAGCAAGGGGCCTGCGCCTTTGCCGGAAGCGCAATACACCCCTAAGCAATTAGAAGCCCTAGACCTTCAAAGCAAAGGCTACCCTGTAACGGAATCGCATGGTGTTGCGGGTGATATTCGTTTGAAAAATGCCATGATGGACCCGAAACTGGCGGCTGAATCTGGCTTGTATCAAGAAAAGCTGGGGCAGGCCATGCGCTCGGACCTTGGGCAAGCATTGGGGAACGGGCAAGAGACTACGCAGACGCTAGGCGAAAAGGCTAAGGGTGCTTTTAACGCGGCGAAGGGTGAACGGTCTAATAGTTTCCGTGAAATGCTGGGGCAGGCCGAGAATCCGCGTGGCCCCGAAATGACGGGTGTGGGCGAACTGACTCACGCTGGAAAAGAGTTTGCAAAGACGGCGTGGGATACCTTGGCAGAGCGCGGGGTCAAAGTAACGCCTGAACTAAAGATGAAGGCTCTTGTTGGTGAAGGTTTGACCCAGTATGACGTTCCGGCTGGGGTCAATCCTGCTGACGTATCGGCTATCCTAAAGTTTGCGGACCTTGCAAGCCAAAAAGCCCCTAGCGCCGTGGACTTGAACAACCTTGCGCGAGACTTTGCCAAGAATGAAAGTCTTTTCCGCGAAGGGAAGGCGAGCGGAAGCGGTTTCAAACGGGATGTTCAGAACAAAGCGACCGACCTAGCCGGAGACTTAATCCAAAAGCGCGATTCGGCTATGGGATTGAGCGAAGAAGAAGGCGCTTACAAAAAGTGGGCTGAACAGAGGGCGAACTGGGCCAAGAGCGCAGACCTTGTGGACGAGTTTCGCGGAAAGATGAGCAGCCCCGAAACCCGCTTGACCGGAGAGAAGATGTATTCGGGCACAGAAATCAGCCCTGAACAGCTTTTCACAAAAGAATTTAAGAATGCCAGTGTAAACAAGGTAGAGGCATTCAAAGAGTTTCTAAAGTCTAACAAGCAAGACCCCGCCATTGTCGAAAACATGGCGAAGGATTGGCTTAACGACATAGGGAACAAATCTGACCCCCAAGCTGGCTTTAACGCGATTGCCAGGGAATGGGAAGGGATGAGCCCTGAAAAGAAAAACGCATTTTTCAGCCAAGAGACTCAATCGGCTGTCAACGATGCCTTAAAGCGCGGACGGTCTGCGCGGTCTCCGTTAGAAGTCATGGGGACACAGGCTAAGGGAGGTAGTCAAACCCACGCGCTCGGCAAGTTGAAAGATGCGCTAGATACTGGCGGGGGCGCTGCTACTGTTGGGGCTGGTATCGGCGGTGTTGTCGGCGGCTTTCCTGGTTCTGCTTTGGGCGGTATCGGTGGGGCTTTATGGTCACAAGCAAAAGCTGCTAAGGCTACCGCAGCTAACGCGGCTTTGCTTAAGGGAGAGGCTAGTTTTCAACCAGTAGCCCCTAAATCCAGCATGATGCGAACCGCGCAAGTATCGGCGGCACCTATCGCACAGAGGATTTCCAATCTCCCTCGGAATCAAGTTGTATCCCAAAGCGTTCTAGGAACGACAAGGGCTCAAGCGGCTGAAAAGGCCAAGAAACTCTCTCGAGTGGGGCGCTAAATGGCAATCTCTGACTGGTTCAAAAAGGCGAAAGCCGCTGCCGACAAGAAAAAGAAGGAGCCGCCTAAGAATGAATATGGCAATCAAGGCTCAGGGTCTAAGGCTTACGCCGAAGCCCAAGAGGAGCTTGACGAAGAAAACAAGAAGGGGGGTCAATATGCCTCCAATGACTAGGGAGGGCCGATGTATGCGCTAAGACCTTTCCTGAAACAGAGACAAACACCTAACCTTCTAACACTTGGAGAACACATGAAAAAGATTCTGCTCGCTCTACTGCTCGGCTTCGCTGGTATTGCCAGTGCCGCGCCCACGGATACCCCCACGGTCACTTTGACGCCGACCCCTACCTTCACGCCGACCCCCACGCGGACGAATACTCCCGTGAACAGCATTGACGGTCAAAAAGGTCATATCTACATCCAAGCGCCTCAATTCACGCTCTCGGATGGCGTCACTCGTCCGGTCACGACTCCCGTGGCTGGTTCGACTAGCATTTGGTTGGCTCAGACCTTGAGCGCGACTTGTGCTGTGTTCTCCACGAATACCGCTAGCGCCCGTATCCAGTTCACGGTTCCTGCTGATTATATGCGCGGTGGGTCTTTGTGGTTGCATGGGTATGACAGCGTGACGTATAGCACCACGGTCGTTATTCAGGCCGATTTGTCGCGCATGAGCATTGGTTCGTTGACTTCAACGGCGAATGTTTATGTTGGTTTGACGCAGAACGTTCAGACTCAGTTCACTGGACGTTTGAACAACGCTCGTTACAGCCGCACTTGGATTCCCTTGAGTGGGACGGTGGGCACTTCGGGCACCTTGAAGCCTGGCGACATGATTAACGTGCTGATTCAGCGTTCGGGGGCTGTGGGAGACTTGAACGTCTTTGCCGCCGACTTTGAATACGCTGTCAACTATCCTTATCGCCCGTAGTGTTTGCAAGCTAACTCAAGGCTAACTTGAGTTAGCCCCTGACACTGCGATTCACTCTTAGAGGTTCAAATGTTCAAAGCTATCTTGCTCTCCCTGGCGCTGGTCTCAGGACTTCGCGCCGATGTGAAGAATACAACTCCCATTGAGGACCTTAACGGTGGGCTTGGAGGCTCGTCTTACGGGTCTTTGACCTACGCCCTGAATAACGCTCTAACGGGGACTAGCTCAAGCGCAATTGACTTGAGCGGGACGGCTGGGCTTTGGCTGTCGCTGACTTCTACGACAGGGGTAACTCCTTCGGCGTCAGTGGCTAACGTGTTGGTCTACTTTTCTAACGCAAACGTGACTTACACCACCGGAGCTACGCAGATGTATATTCTGCAAAGTCCTGGCAGCTATTCTATCTATCCTAAAGCCCGTTATGTGTCGTTCTACAATGGTGGGACGGCTCCGACCACGAAAGTTAGTGCCTTTTACTACACCGTAGCCCCTGCGCCTATCGGCGTCACTGGGACCTTCACCAACGGCACTGTTACCGCCTATATTGCCAGTGGGCAGGGTCTTTCTATCACCTCTAGCCCTGTCTTTAACCCGCTGTCCTTCTCGACCTACGTTTGGCAGACCTACACGGCTACCACGCTAAACCTTACAACCGTGGCGGGTGTCTCTGTGCGCTGTTCAATTTGCCTTAGCCCTTCTTTCGGCGGTGCTGGGATTAGGACGGCTTGGTCTACTAGCGCCACGGCCCCTAGTGATATTTACAGTGTCGGCCTTCCGATTGCCACGAGTGCTACGGGTCAATGCTTTGGGCCCTTCGCTCCTGGAACCATCTTCCACACCATCGGCAGCGGTTCGTCTGCGGTGACTGGCAGGATTCAGGTTGACGGGGTTTACTAATGAAGTGGGCCTTTCTTCTTTTCCTTTGGGCTAGCCAAGGTCACGCGGCCTTGGTTACGCCCTCGGTTGACTCTGCCTGGATTGCTTCGGCTTCCTCTGCGGCTCAAGCTATCACGACTGCTTTTACGACTGGCAGCGGGTCGAATCGGGTGATGTTTGTTCTCCCTGGCAGCACTACAACTCTAGGGCATGGCGGATACAATCAAGTTTCATCGGTATCTTTTAACGGGCAGGCTTTCACGTTTGTTTCGTTGACCTACGCGGTTAGCGGAAGTCTATATATCGGAACGGAAGTGTGGAGGCTTATTAATCCACCCGCTTCAACCACTGCGAACGTCATTGTTAACTACTCAATCGCTACAGGTGACCAAAACGGATATGTCGTTGGTCAATACAAGGACGTAGACCAGACTACACCGATTGGAACCGTGGCAAAGGTAGCGGTGACGGCAAGCCCTGCAACCGTGTCGTTTAGCTCTACCTATTCTAGTGCTGCTTTGGTGTGTGGCGTGGATTGGTATGCGGGGAATACAAGCGGTGTCGGTGGGTCGGCTATTACCTTTGATGCTGGGTTGACTAAGAGGGCTGAGGTTTTCTTTGCGACTAGCGGCAATGACCAAGCGGTTGGCAATCGAGCCTCAACCCAAGCAAGCGTGAGCAATACTTGGGGCACCCCAGGGGCCTTCTCTGGCGCTGGTCAAATCGTCTTTGAGGTTGTTCCTGTTCAACCCTTAGCAGCGGATAGTCTATTGTCCCCCTACATGAACCCCTGTCAGCAACGGTCGAACTTCGTGACTCCCAAGGTGGTGTGCCCATGAAAACGGCTCTAATCCTTTATCTCTTGGTCCAGTGCGCTTTGGGATTGTGGGCGGTGGAATCAAACACGAATGTGAGCGCGGCTCTTTTCAAACGTCAGGAAGCTGCGGACGCTGCGGCACAGAGGCAAAAGAGGCAGACACCTACACGGTCCGCTACGGCATCCCCTACACAGAATATGCGGATAACGCCTAGCCCGACCTTCACCGCCACCACTACGCCAAAAGGTGCCTGACAATGAGCCCTAAGCCTGATGAAGAAACGCTAACGGACAAGTCCCTAGGCCACACTATCCGTTATCTGTTCAGCCTACTCAAAGACCCCAAGAACCTAGCTCTAGCAGCTTTGTTAGCTGGGTTGGTCTATGACAAGGGCGGGAACCTCTTTGCGGCTAAAGAGGAGTATTGGGGCAAGGATGAAATTCGAGAGATAATTCGGGCAGAGGTTCAACCGTTGCAGGCTGGATTCAAGGCTTACGTCAAGACCCTACCCCCAAGGCAGCAGCTTGTCGTTTTGCAGGCAATGGCAGACGAGCAGGCTAAATTGAAGAAGGCTAACTAATGCCCACGTTCTCTAAATCCTCGGCTGACAAACTAGCCACCTGTGACGAGAGACTTCAAAGGCTATTCAATGAAGTCATCAAGTATACGGATTGCACTATCGTCTGTGGTCACAGGAACCAAGAGGACCAAGAGAAGGCGTTTGAGCAGGGATTTAGCCTAGCCCGGTGGCCTAAGAGCAATCATAATGGTCTCCCAAGCCTTGCCGTGGATGTTTGCCCCTATCCGATTGACTGGGGGAACAGAGAACGGTTCGAGGCCTTCGCTGTGTTGGTGAAGGAAGTGGCCCAAAACATCGGGGTAGATGTTGAATGGGGGGGACTTTGGAAATTCACAGACTTACCGCACTGGCAAGTAAAGCCCTTGTCTTAGTCTTTTTGTCTGTGAGCGTAGAAGCTTGCGAGACAATCGGACACATGAATCGAAACCCAACGAACCTTAGACAGTGTGGGCGGCATTGGGAGTCAGCGATAGCGGTAGACCCTTGGGGGCACCTAGTCTTTCCATCGGATGAAGTGGGGCTTCGGATAGCCTTCAAGGTTCTCAAGACTTATAACCGCAAGTATCACATTCACAGTATCGAAAGACTTTGCGGAAGGTGGGTAAGCCCTAACGCAAGCTGGAAAGCAAAGCAGAACTGGATTAGAACCGTGAGGCAGAGGACAAAGACAAAACCAGGGGCCAAGCTCTTATTCACGGACCCCGAAATGGCTAGGGCGATACTTCGCGGTATCGTGTGGGCCGAGAACTCTTGCGATTCAATCCCCGAATCCGTCTACGTGGCGGCTACTACGAGGTAAGCAATGGACAAGGAAGTATTAATCAAATTCATCGACATGATTCAAAGCGTCCTAAGCCGGATTAACTCGAAACGACTTCTAACCCTCTACGCCTTCTACTATTGGCTCTACGCTGTGATGGGGACTATCGGGGCCACGTGGACGGCTTCGATGGGTGGCTGGGCTACGTTTGTCGTTCTCTACTCGTTCTACGTTGAGAACCAAGAGCGGAAGGCGGTAGACGCGCTGTGAACTGCTTCCAGTGTGGTAACAAGATACGGGTGAAGTTTGAACGGAAGTTTTGCTCTCGGACCTGTGCTGGATTCAAGCCGAAGGAAGTCAAACATAGGGCGTTCTTAAAAGCGGAGGATGACAAGGTGGTCTACGTTGACGCAGGGGTTGAACCGTTCGATATGCCAGCGCATTACGTTATCGAGGACGCCACACCTGAGAAGCTAGAAAAGCGTCACAAAGAGAAGGTCCAGAAAGTAGCCACGCGGGAAGCTCTCAAACGGGAATTCGCGGAACTCAGGGGTGACAAGTGAACCTGTTTGATGCCTACACTTGGATTCTAGACAACTGGAAGTCCCTCGGCTGGCCTGTGGCTTTGGTATTCTGTTTCCTGTGGTGGAACAAAACTACGCCATGTCCCGAAGCGCCTGTAACGGTGACTCAAGCGCAGACTTCGACCCAAGGCGTCCACTTTGTCATCAAATATAAGGACCGAATTGTGGAGACGCCTGGGGAAGCTCCCAAGTCTCTGCCATGCCCCGAAATCGACTTCTCGACCACCGAGGCCCATTGGCAGAGTCAATCCGTCACTGTGACCCCTTCAATTAATTCTACAGGGCACGAATTAGGCGTTTTTATCGGCGGCGGGTATCTTTCCACCCCCGTGGCTACCTTGGGCGGCTTCTACGGCCCCTGGCGCGTTGGTGCGTTGGCTTCGACCACGGCTATCGGCGGTCTTGCTAGCTACGATATTCGGTTCTAGTGACCACGGCTTGTCCTTAGTGTGAATCTCTAGCTTCCCGTAATCGGCCTCAAACAGCTTGCGCTTGAGTTTAGCTACGGCTGTCCAGTACCCTTTGACTTCAACGTAGCGATTCTTTTGCGTTAGCGTATCTAGCGGGATAGCTTTCTTGCCCTCGACTCTTTCGTTTTTTTCGTTGTAGTAGACCCTCGTCAAAAAATCCTGCGCGGATTCCATCAGAATCAAGAAATCCAGTTTATACTTAATCCCCCCATGAAGCACAAAGGGAACCTGCATTTGAAATGAATGTATCTTTCCGGCCTGCTTTAGAGCCTTCAATTTTTGGTAGAAGGCCCCTTCAAGCATGGAATCAAACGTAATCCCGTCAATTGTTATTTTCTTGTTCCCGTATTTGCTCACTTCGCCCTCGGCTTCCAAGCCTGCACGATATTCCACACGCGCATACTAATCCCATACTCTGCTTTGTCTGGGCGCATCACCTTCGCCACGGTGCCGAAGGAAAGGCCCATTTGTTTGGCGGATTGACGATAGCTTAAACCCTTCGACTTCATCTTTGCGCCTAAAAGGTCACGTAGTTTTTCACTTGATAGCAGCTTCATAGCTCTCCTAGTAGTAGACCTTTTCAGGTGTGATGATGACGGTAGCGGCGGCGGGTACTTTGAAGTCGAAGGCCTGCAAAGAGTTCCGCTCGAAGGATTGGAACAGCTTGCCGTTCATTCTAATCTCGATGGTGACTTTGCCGCTAGGGCAGTCCTTGGGGACGAGGCCCGTTTCTACGGGGCGGTGTGCAGGGGCGAACACCACAAAGTAGGCCATACCTAGGACAACCAGCAGAAGAAACAAAAACAACCCAACCCCTAGAGCGTGTCCTAGAGCGTCCATGTCGTGCGAGTGGTTGCGGTTCATCCCTCCCCCTTAGTCTCTTTGAGGATGGCGGTTAGTCCGCAGGTGCAATCTTCTAGCTCGGCTTGCCCGTTGCTGGGCAGGCAGGGGCACTTGTATAGATGCTCCCCGTAAGTCTTCAACCCCTCCGCCAGCTTCGGCGCGGCGTTGCATCGGGCGATGACTTCGAGGGCTGCCTCCTTAGTGAGTTCGGCTTCAACAACAGATGTGACGCAATAGCCATACTTGGGTTTACTTGGGTCATTCTCGTCGTCTATTTTTGCCATCAACTCCGGCAGCTCCACCTTTGCGGTGCCGATAGGCTTATTGGGGGTCATGGGCGGGCTCCTTTGGGCATTCGTGGTCGCATGGGGTCTTTGTGTCAAAGTTCTCGCATTGGCAGTCATGTCCGCAAGAAATGCAGGCGTGCAGCTTCACGGCTTCCTCTTGCGTGAGGCGGCTCGGATTGCGGCGTTAATCGCGGCGCGTGGCGTTGGCCCGATAGACAGGCAGGTGTTATCCTCTAAGAAAAAGAGCAGGGGGCGTTTTTCCATGACTGCAAAGCAGTCGCGCACTCTAGCATCCCACATTTCAACGTATCGCGGCTTTTCTGTCAGCCAGTCCAGCCGTTCCTTGTCCGTTATCCGTGCCGTCTTCTTAGGCTTTCCCACGATTGGCTCCTTTGCGTTTGGGTCCGTAGAGTAGCTTGGCTGTGCGCTCAACTGCTCGGATAGTTTTGGCGGTCTTGTGCGGTTCGTGTGCCCACGTGCTGATTGCGCTCCAGAACGCAAGCTCCCTGCGCCCGTTCTTTGCCTCAGCGCTATCCTTCTTAGGCTTTCCCATCTGCGGCCTCCTTTCGTTTTAGAAATTCAAGCAGGAATTGTTTTATCTGATGCAGCTCCCACGGCGTGTAGACCTTCGCCCCAGGCTTCGGAAAATGGCGCTTGGGGATACCGCCTAGGCTCACTGGCAGAGGTGTCCGCTTGCCGTTGTCATCCTCGACCCACTCAATGCTCAGCCCTCCGCCTGCCTTGTAGTGCTTCATCTACTCCCCCTCCCGCTCACCCTTGGGCTTGCGGCACATGAACCATTCGATAAATTCTCCATAGCACGTCTCGCAGATTTCACGGTCGCTGAACGACTGAAACACCATGAAGTGAATTTTCTTGTGGCCTACCGTGTTGTAGTGTTCCCCTTCTTTTTCACAGCGGTCGCAAACCCAGACCGTAGTAGTCTTAGTCGCCACGGAATCCCCCCTCCCGCTCACCCTTGGGCTGCAATGGACGCCACATTTCGACGTCACCTCGTTCAAGTTGGCGTGGACGTGTGCCCATCCAGCCTTCACCAATCCATTTTACCTTCGGGCCGTTTGGATTCGTCACCTTCATCTTCGCGGTGCTCGTCCAGTCGCCCATGAAGTCGCTGCCCTTGATTTCGACCAGCACACCTTCGGGCGGTAGCGTCTTTCCGTGCGGGTGCCTCCAACCTTCGGCGGCTTCTTTCTCTGTCGGCAGGCTCATCCGTCCTCCCGCTCACCGATAGGCTCGGCCTGGGGCGCTAGGGCTTTGAGGGCTAGCCGTGCTTCGCCTACCAATGGGCTATTGTCGCGCAGAGCCAGCAAGCGGTCCTCGTCCGAAATTCGCGGGTCATCGCTTCCGAGCATAACCACCAGCTTGGCAACATCGACCAGCTTTTCGTGTGCATCCCTCAGCGCATCTTTTGGCGAGGGGGTCAGCGCTGCTAGGGCCATGTCCAGCACGTTCAACGCCACGCGCTCAAAGGCGAACAGCTCACCCTTGGCTTCTTTGCGCTGCAAGAACCAGTTGCGCCACCAGAGCAAATCACTCCGCGTCAGCCAGTCCTTGGCCTCTGGCTTGGGCTGTAGGGCTGCACGATTTGCTTCAAGCCAGTCGTAAAGCAGGAAGTGATTGGCGTCTTCCCACTCCTTGCAGCGCCGCGTATTCATCGGCCTGTGCGTCTCGATGTAGTCAACGCAATCCTTCAGGTGCTGTTCCAAGCGCTCCACTAGCTCCACCTTGGCGGCCTTCGGGCTATCGGCGGGGCGGGTGAGGGCAGCTTTGAGCGCCTTAATGGTGGTCGCTAACTTGAAGCAGGCGGCGTGGCTTCCAGGCTCCATTTCAAGTTCGATAGCCAGCGAGTTCTCGGCGCGCTTTAGTTCGTCTTCTAGATATTCGCGCTCATACACGGTCAGCGGCTTCAGTCCTTCTTGCATGGCTAGGCTCCTTTGGTATCGGGGGAGAGGGCTGCTTCACAGATAGCCACGACCTCTTTTGCTTCCGGCCTGTGGATGGTGACGAGGATTGCCACAGCTTCCATCAAGGCGTCATCTTTGATGGCCTCCCTCTCGGATGCGGCTTGTAACCGCGCCTCTAGCTCGGCTACTACGGCTTGGTGGTCGGCCCACAAAATACCTTGGTGTATTTTGTCTCCTAGTTCGTTCACTAGCAAAATTTGAACGGGCTCCATTAGTCCCTCCCCTGGCGATGTGCTTCTAGTGCGCGTTCTTCGCCCTCGGCCTTGTGGTCTCGGCGGTCGGCGCACTTTTGGCAGACGTAGGCGCTATCATACCCGTCAGCGTAGAGATGCAAAAACTCTCGCTCGTGGCAATCAGGGCACAATCCTTGCCCGATGCTTTCTTCTTCTATGCGCTTCACTTCGCTCACCTTACACCTCTTAGAGTAGTTTCATTGCTAGGTATTGGTTAATCCCTACCCCTTATTTGTATCATTTTCCTGCATCGGGTGTCAATCGGATTATCTTAGTAGCTGTGCCCAAAGCCGAGGAACCTAGCCAAGTCCATGCGCCGTTGGTCCGTGAGCCTGACTATCAATCCGTTGGCGAGATTCGCGGGGCTCTCCAAAGCTGCGTCCTCTACGTCCCTGTGCCTGTGCAGGAACGAATGGCAAGAGCGATGCAAGGCTAGGCCGTTCTCTGGCGTGTTGTTCCCTGCTTGGCTGGCCCTTGCCTTGTGGTGGAAGTCGGCGCTCTGTGAATCCACGTTGAAGCCGCAAAGCTGGCAGAGCCCTTGTCTTCCTTCGGTGTCATCGTTGAAGACAGCCCACCCATGCTTGAGGAAGTAGACCGCGAGAGCTTGCGCCATAGCCTGCTTCTTAGCCGCCTGCTTGACCGAGACTTTCCGAATCGGCTTCGGTTGCTTCTTAGGCTTGGGGATGTTTATAAGCGGCTTCCTCACACGCAGACCTTCATCATCAAATCCACAATGCGGTCAGTTCTCAAAGGCGCATCCACTTCCCGCGCTTCTCGGATTGAACGGGAGACTAAATCGGGATTTACGTAGTTGTTCCTAGTCCCTCGTTTAGTCAAACACTTGTGGCAATACTTCGCCCGTCCTTCTACGGTGCAGAAACACTCTAGGCAGATTCCTTGGGTCATGGCTTGACCTCGGTAGAATGATGAACGCATCCAAAGTTTTTAGAAATATCCGTATCAAACACACGGCCCCCAAACTGCCGCCCAAGCAAAGACTTAAAAAAAGCCGGATTAGCGCATTCGCCCGTATTCAATGGGATAACTTCGTCGTCACTTGTATACATCTTTCGCGTCCACCATTTGCAAGTCTCACACTTCATCCGTTCACCTCTAGTTCAAGCTGTGTAGGGTTAGGGTCCGGCACTATCAGGCGATACTCAAAAACGCCGACAATTTCCGAGCGCCGTCTTTCATAGCTGTAGTTCGTTTGGGCTTTGATATCTCTAAGGCGGCTGGCAACCGTAGACCCGTTCCGTAGCCCCAAGGACAGAGCAAGGCCGTCCAGCGTGTGCCATTGGCAATCCTTCAACGCTTCCAACACTCTAGCGTTGTGCGGTGTCAGCCTTGCGCGGTCCTCGCTTGTCCAGTGGTCACGCATTTGGTTCTCCTTTGTCTTGTTCATGTTCTTGGTTCATTTTCTCAATAAGCGCTTTGAATTTTTCCGGCTCTTCGTGGCTCATCACGTAGAGTTCTTTTCGCAGCTTGTCTAAAGCATCAGGGTGCGCATAGAATCCCTCCCCAACCGTGACCCAGCCTCGCCGCTTGCCCATCTACTCCCCCTTGTCCCTCTCGGCACGGTTAATAGTTTCTAATCCAAGGTCGGCTAGATACTCCTCCCAAATCCGCGCGGCTTCGCCATGAGTTGGCGGCACAAAATCCGCATCAATCATGCCCACACCTGGAAGCCAAAAAGGAAGCGCTTCTTCTGTGCTGACGGTGATGTTTATTTTTTTCGATAAGCTGCGTATCTCTCTAGGATTTATGATAAACGCCTTAGGCTTGTCCATCACGTCCATCCCTCTCTATGCGCTCTTGGGGTTGTGTTGTTTTAGCCGACCCAAAGCAACGCATAAGCCATTCTGCGCGCGTGGCATGGAAGCACTGGATAAACGGCTGTCCGTTGCAATCGAGAATCATTCCTGCGTCCAGCGGGTCTATCTCTAACGGAAACGGGCCCATTTTATTTCTCCTTGTCTGCTTCTATGCGCTCTTGGATTAGGCGCTCTTTAGGATGTGGCATTTCTTCGCTCAATTCTTCTATCCAGTCTTTCCAGTCACCGGAAGGCCAGCCGCGCCGAATGTAAGCCTTCCCGCCGTCAACGCTGATTGAGCCGCACTTGCAATGCTTGTAGTCGTGGCGGTGGAAACTTTCGATAACGTCACCACACTTTCGGCAACGTGCTTTGTTCGCGGTAATCATGCTATCCCTCTAAGTGTTCGGTTCGTGGTGGATGCTGTATCGGTCGTGGAACCAGTTGGCTATGCGGTTAGCAATTTGGCGGTCGTTCGAGCCTAAGTGTGGACCTGGGCGATGAAAAATCTGCATCATCGAATCCTCGAGTTCTGCCATGACCTCTAGCTCAACCGACATTTTCGGTGCGTCGCTCTCGCTCACAGTGTCCCTCTAAGTGGTCAGGTGGTGGCTAGTTTTTTAAAACCATTGCCACAAGGGCAATGCCAATCAGCACAAAAAAACCTCCTAAGCAATACATCAAAAATATTTCGGCGCTTTGAGCGTGGGCGTTTGCTTGCCCCTGTAGAACTGTCGCTGTGATTGTCATATCCGTCTCGCCCTCCAAGGCGTGTTAGGGGTTAGGCTTGCCACAAACAAACTTCGCCTGTGGTGTGGTCGCTTCTGTGCAAGGAATCCAATTTGTAACGGGAACTTGGCTGTTCATGCTTGTCACAAAAAATCCGCGCTGTCCGTTGGCTTCAAGTCCGTAGGTTGTGCTGTTCCACGTTTCATTCGGAGCGCACCCAACCAAAGCCAAACACGCAGCTAACAAGTAAATCTTCTTCATCCCCTCTACCTCCAAGTGTGCCCGTGTGGGCGCTAGTATCCAAGCATGGCTAAAATGCCAAGAACGCAAACCACGAACCCAAACAGCGGGAACATGGATTCCAAGTATTCGCCACGGCTCCAAAGTGCCCAAAAAGCGATTGGGCAGAGCAGCGTCAGCGTAAAAACCATTCCCATTGCAATTACGGTCAAACAGGTTAGTGCCACCTCTCCGGCCTCCAAGTGTGCCCCTAGGGGCTATGATTTGCGCGCCTGTGATATATCGGTGTCATCACAGTGTCAGATAAGGTGAGACAATCACCCGCCGAGACAGACTATTCACGCGCTTCTAGCTTCAATCTCTATCCTTTTTAGAAGCCCATACCATTTTGACTGTTTTGGTTCAAATCCTAGCGTCTTTAGTGCGTGGTCGTTTTTAAGTATTGCAAAACAAATCGCCTTGTAGGAAGGAGCTAGGTTGTCTCGCATTAGCTCCCTTGGCACTTCGTCCGGTATGTCTTGGGGATAGCCGCGCGCCTTCCAGGTTTTTATGTATTGCTGTATTTTTGTATTCATTTAGCCACCTTTCCAGAAATTTAGCAGCTTGTTCGTTTGCGGCTTTTTGCTGTTCGGGGCTTAGAAGTTTAAAGCCACTACAGAACGCGCTAGAAACTCCATTTGAAATGCACATAGCCGATTGACCGAGCCAAGCTATCCTGTTCATCTGCTCGTTTGTTAAGAAGTGTTCGCATGAATTTGTCCATTCCCGAGAGACTTTTTCCATGCCTCTTTCAAACCTATTAAGGTCCGAAAGAAAGTCTCGGTAGGCTTCCTTAGCAGATTGCGAATCCATACCCTCTGGCGGAGTGGTGCTATAGAATCCCGCCGGATAGCATTCCCAAATATGCCAAGGGTGCCAAACCCTTTTAATCTTCATCGAGTTCGTCCTCAAAGTGGATTTCGTCTGAATCCGCTTCCCAACTATTTGAGAACTCTCGATTGGCAAAGAGCGCAGCCACTCCAGTAATCTGTTTAAGCCTCAAAAGCTCATCAACGCTCATGCCGATGTGCTGGCAAATCCAACGGTCGCCCTTGCCCATCTCGACAAGCTCGGCGACAATCGTGGACATTAGTTCGATGTTATGTGAGCCGCGCGCTCGATTATGACGGATGGTCGAAGCCATACGGTCGCCAATTTCTTTATCAATGACAACAATTGGCAGGACGTTGTTCTCTCGTTCCCGAATTCGCTTGCTGTTCTTCATCGTCAAGTATCGGTGAAAACCGTCTACGACAATGTAAACATCGTTTTCTGCATCAAAGAAAGTCACAATTGGCTGCGTGTACCCGTCTTCCCAAATTGAAGTTTCTAGCAGGGCCATTTCTGGTGGAGCCACGGCGTTTGGGTTGTAATCGTTTGCCTTGACCCGCTCAAACGGAACGCCAATGACGTTATAGACGGGGGATTTAAATTTGCTCACTTTTTCACCAGAGAGTAAGAGCCGTCTTCGTTGTGGACTTCCTGCCCTGTGACGGGAGGATTAAAGACAGAGATTAGGGTTACATCTTCAATTGCTTCAAACGTATGGTCATCGTGGTTATCGAGTACGTAAATCGTGTCCGGATTAATCCAGAATGATTCTCCTGTTGTCTTGTTGGTCAGCCTGCCCAGGCCCGCGATGCAATAGCAGGCTTCTAGGTGATTCTTATAATGCCAATGCTGTGGCCCCTTGCCGGACGGGATAACCGTTTTGTGCATTGAAAATCCCATGCCGTCAGATTCCAACAATCCTCGCAAGCTGCGGAAGCCTCCATTGGGGCAATGGACATCCCGTTCTCCGCCCTCTAGGTTTTTTATTTTTATAATTTTCATAGCTTTTTATATTTCTCCATGATTTGACGTTGGCGAGCCGCCTGTTCTTGGGTCGGCGCTAAACCCATATACTTGCAAGTGTGGTCGTTCTTTAGAATTGTTATCGCAAAGCGTTTCCAGGATGTAACGGTTCCGTTGGAGCAGGATAGTTCATCTAAGTGGTCGGGAATCTTTTTGATAACAACTCGGTCCAGCGTCTTGCGCCCGTGGGTTGTTTTTCCGTTGAGCTTATATTTTACGCCCAGCCCTTGGAGTTCTTTAATTGTTTCCGCCCTTACTCCACGGCCCAGCCTGCCCCAAACTCGAAAGGATTGGATGAACCGTTTTTTAAAATTTTCGCCCACCTCTTTCGGAAGAGTATCGAGCAAAAATTTGACAAAGCTTTTCCAAGTATGCCCCGGCGGTAGCTTTATCGACTTGTACCCTAGCTGCTTTCCGTATGTCGCCACGAAGTTTGCACCTTGAACTCGCGCGCATAACTTCGCCCATGTATGCGGGTCGATTACCCGGTACAGTCCGAGGCTAGATTTTGATTCACTCATGAACGGAGACGCCACGCGCATTTTGTGGACCGGGACGCCTGCCTTATAAAAAACATCGTATAGCCGATTATACTCCCAATCGAATCTTGCGTTAGCAGTCCATATATCCTCTGTGCGCCAATCGTATATTGGA
>OFRG01000090.1_pt1 | contig 38431 bp, 56 predicted proteins | sample 1543071 | NCBI WGS metagenome assembly OFRG01 (sample SAMN07774222, study PRJEB24372) | wastewater metagenome | isolation source: WWTP Verbania (Effluent) | place: Italy: Verbania | collected 2015-12
ATTGGGGAGGCTATTCAATAGATGATAATGAGAGAGCCGTAACTGCTCTCAGTTGGCACCGAAGAATGTTACGACACTGAGGTTTACCCTCTCATAGCCAACCCCCGAATACGCAGTGATTGACTCTGAGAGAGGCGGGATAAGTTTCTATCCCGACTAGAATGACCACCACCTTTCTTAGAAGCGACGGACATGGTGTCCGCCAGATACAGCGCAGAACTTCTCGCCACGAGACTTCGGCGAGATACCACGCTCCTTGAAAAACAACGCTTGCTGTTCCTTCAAATAGCCGTTGAGGCAATCTTTCAGTATGTTAGCGTGAAAGAATTGCTCTTGTCCATTGAGATGGAACCGTTCAGCTCCGGGTTCCCCGCAATAATGGCATACTTTACTGCTCATGACTTGCACTCCTCGAAAAAAGTTTTCTGATTCGCTCCTCTTCCCACCGTGAGATGGGCTTTGGAGTCGTCTTCTCTTCCGTTCCGCAAACGAGGTGATGAATCAACCCATTCGCCATAACGGTCGAGTCCGTGTACATCACTGCCTTTTCACACTTCGGGCAGATGGTTCTGACATCACACATTTCTCCCCCTTATCGGAAAAAATAGGTTACAACCTGCCACCACCCAATCGCGAGAACAGAATAGTGGATGACGACGAACGGAAACTTCATCCGTCTGAGCAACCGTGCATCATTTTCATGCTGTCGATACAGAATGGAATGGTTCACTTTACCCTCCTTTCAAGGGTATGGTTTGCGACACGACAGATGAGATTGATATATTCACTCACCACTATATCCTGTACCAGCTTGGCGCAGGGTTCATGGAAAAAGTAGGTAATACTACTCTCGACATCTTGGAATGAGATATACTTCACACCAAGCACTTTCTTGCAGAATCTGCAGGTTTGCATGGCTATCTCCTGTTAAAGTACTACTTGATTCGCTTCATATCTGTTCGCATTTCGATCAGCATGGTTTCAATTCCTGAAAGTTTTGTTTTAATCTCTACCTGACCAAGGTCGTTTCGGTTAATTTTATCCTCTATGTTTTCGACTTGTTTCGTGTGCGACCCAATGTCTTGTTTGTTTCTATCCACTTGTGTTTGAATAGTCCCAACCCATATACCAGCTCCGATCAAAAGAGAAATGTTTGCAATAAAAAAGTTTCGAAGAGTCTTTCGAAAATCATCGAAGTCATTATCCTCTTTATTGATATGTGCAATGAGCATATCTTTTATATTGAAGTTGTCCGGATGCATAGTTATGATTTTTGGATATAAGCCAGCGCGTAGTATGGTGGTCGGTTTTCATGAGCTGATCCGCTTCCAGCATTTTGAAAACCAACATTTTTGTCAGCAACATTGCCAACTGATGTTCCTCCGCTATCATATCTTGTGCCATACCATTTTTGAGCGGCATTTGCTGGTAATTCTGCTTCAGTCAGAACATGAGAGGCTTCTCCACCAGTAGCCCCGACGGCATAAGTAGAACCAGCACCGACGACAAAACGATCACGCAGATCAGGAGTGCTATTTGATCCATTGCAGAGATACCACCCGGAAGGAATCGAAGCAATAGATCCGCTCCATAAAATAATACCGCCGGATGGCATAGCGGTATCAAGGTCAGCAACAACATCAGAAAAATTCTGATTGACTTCAGATGATTTAATAACAGTAGATGGAGAAAAAGTGTAAGAAATTGAAGCCCATGACATAATTTTAATCTAAAAATTTTTCTTGAAGGAATTTCTGAGGAGTAGTATTTGAATCGGTACAGGTAATACTCTCAAATTCTTTTGGTGCCTTTTTTGCTTTTCGCCAGTAGTGTTTGTGGTTTTCGATTATTTGTTCTGCTGTTGAAGCAGAATTTCCTGATACAAGTTCAATTTTACAGTCACTGCAAACCCCTACTCTCATGAGTGTATTGTTCGAAAGTTTTATCAGGTGTTCATGATAGTTTTCCAGTTTTTTTGATTTTATTCCTGAAAGGTCAAGTATAGAAACCCCACACGAAGAACAGAGTCCGGTCATTACTTCCATTTTTTGCTTCATTGTAGGCATATCATGAAGGAGTAGTCGGGTTGTCATTGGTTACAATATCGACCGACTTCTTGTTAATTTCCTCGATTCTTTTCACAAAATCAGGCTGTTTGTTTGATAACTCTATTATGCAGTAATCAGGAAAATACTGCAAGCGGACAATTTGTAGAACCTGCCCCGCCGCATTTACGATATTGTAGTCCCATGAATCTGTATCAAAAACAGCCTCATCCCAAAGATTATTTCCCTTTGATGTTGCATTTCGTATTTTTACCGTATCCCCGACGAGCAGGCTTTCAATATCATATCCGAGTCCTCTATTGTAGTTTTCCCCTGAATTGTCGATGACTTTGAGGACGACACGGACTTCCGGCTCCGAGAGATTGTTGAGTATTCTATCTTTAATTGTGGTAGCAGTGGCAGAGAGGGTAACTCTCTCATCAATGTATTTGAGCGAGTGGGTACCATACGAACTCACTGATCCCGAGGCGACATATTTTTTGTACAACTTTGGAGATCCACCCCCAACGAAATAGATGGTATTGACAATGTTTTCTATTCGCTTTTCAGGCTCATAGTCGGCTATTTCTTTTCCGAGAGTGAGGGTATGAGTAGCGGTAGCTGATTTTTGCTTATAGTATATCTTGTCGTCAGCTCCGACTCGAAGGTACCAATCATATGGACTGATGTCGAGAATCTTTTTGAGAACCTCCTGATAAGAAACTGTGTTGAAAGAATAGGTAACAGTAGTCCCTGTAGCGGTTGTCGTCCCTGTGTCGTAATCAAGTCTTCCACCAGCAGAAACAAATTTATCAAGTACATCTTTAAGGATGGTTTCAGGATCATCAGAAGTGTAGGTTACAACAGTAGCCCCGCTTCTTTCGAGAATCTTCTGTTCAGTTTCCCACCAATACGAAAGAAAAGTGACTTTAATTGTTTCTCTATTGCCATGAATACTCGGTGTATATCTCGATAGTTTCCCCGAGTAAATGATCTGACCAGAGTAGCCAGCATCCTTATCAAACGAATAGACTTTAATCTGATTCTCGTAATCGACAGAGTTTCCTTCATCGTAATCGACTTCAAGCCGAGCAACTTCCAAAACTAACTCAGAAAAACCACCGTTAATGTCGATGGTAAAAGTTGGCTCCGTTATGACATCCTTCCAAGTCGTAATGAAATTACCGGAAGAATCATAAATCTTGAAAAGGAATCTTTTTTCATGACTCATAGATAGTTTTTGGTATAGGTAAATGTGAGGTTGTAGGTAAGGCTCGTTCCTGTGAATGTAAGAGTATAGGAATTTGATCCAATATCAAACTTAGGAAAGATCCCCGTGTAATCAACTTCGGCCCCATCTTTTGTCACTTTGAGAACTCCTTCATCAAAGATGATCTGCATCCCAGCGGTGATGGATGTTGTGAGCGTTAGCTTATCTCCATTTACGAGGAGTTCTACTTTCGTAATAGCCGTAGCCGCAGTTATATCAATAGTCGTCTTCATGGGGGGGGAGATTGTTCCGAGAACAGAAACGCTCGTAGTTCGAATAAGAGTAGTAATTCCCGTGACGGCGACGCTTGTGGTTGTTATGTCTGTCCCGACCCCAGCAGAACAGAGAAATTCCACCTCAAATGGAACAAATGTGATGTTGAAAAAATCTCGAGGAATATTGATTTTCGAGGCGGTAGCAACAAAACGACGGGTGCCACCAGCATATTCTATATCAAGATTTTTATTGCTACGGGAAACCAATTCCTTAAATGTATCTACATTTGCTTCAAGATTTGCAAGGCTCGTTCCTGTAATTGTCCCCTCCATTTTGAATGTTTTTTCTTTTAGTTCTGAGTTGAGCAAGGAAGCCCCCCTCTGACGAGCTAGCCCATACACAAACATCTGACGGTTTTGTACATCGTCACTCGTGAATCTCCGAATGGTGTACGGAGAGGAAACAAGGCTGACCGAATCAAAAGTGATTTGCATATTTTTATCCAAATGCTCCCATGCGAGTTAGCTCCTGATCTCTGTTCAAAGTCTTCTTCACGGCATCCACGATCATCTGCAGATCGTTATCATTTCGAACAGATACATTGTTAAAATTGACCGTGACTGATCCTCCAACTTGATCCATTTGTCGAATGTTACCCGACTGTGAAGGTACGAATACTTCAGGTCTTTTTTCTCCGACAAGATATTTTTGTCCTGCCATGACCGATCCACCAAATTGCTTTTCGCCATCATTTCCTTCTTCTTTTGATTTTCCTGAAAAAGAAAATTTGAGTGAAGTGATTGACTTGAAACTTGCTTTGATTTTTTCAAACCATCCAATGACTTTGTTATAAGTCTTCTCGATAGCAGAGACAAACGATCCCCATTTTTCCTCAGCCCAGATACTAGCATTTCCGAGAGCCTCTCCAAATTTTTGAGCCGCTACAACCACATAGTAAATAAATTTACCAATCAATTTCATGATAGTAATAAGCCCTTCAAGGACAGGCTTTGCAACAGCCCACGCCTGTGGGATTCCATCACGAAGAGCGGTGGTAAATGCTTCAATTTGTTTTTGTCCTTCTTCACTTTTTGAAAATTCTACCAGCTTATCAAGCAATGGCGTGAGAGCCTCAGCTATAACTCCTCCGACTGTTTCTTGGAGTTCTCCGAATCTTTGAGAAAGAATCTGAATCTTTCCTGCGGTTGTTTGAGCAAAGGCTTCAGATTGTCCTGCATAGAGTTTTTCAATGCTCGCAAGATTCTGAATCCCTGTTGCATTTTCATCTACTTCAAGCCCCATGGCTTTCAGTTCACGGGTGCTTCCTGCAAGCGTCATGTTCACCATTTTCTGAGCCTGATCGAGTTCGATGTTCTTCGCACGAGCGATGTCCATGGCGATGTTATTGAGTCGAGTCGCTTCCTCGACGCTTTTCGTAGAGGTATAAAATTTAGCAAGCGAAAGAGCCGCCGCCTCATTATCGAATCCAAGATTCAGAGTTTCATCAGCAAGGGATTGCAATTTTCCTTTTACAGCTTCCCCTTGTGCTCCCATTGTTCCAAGTATGGCATTGAATTTTGCTGTCTCCTTTTCTGCATCAATGAATGCTTTAACGGAAGAAACTCCAAAAGCTACCAATGCAGTTCCAGCGACCGCAGAGGCAACCCCGAGAGCCTTGAAAGCAGTGCCAGCCATCGAAGAAACCGATGAAGAAACCTTCGAGAGAACTTTCGTCGCTCGATCTTCTGCGGAAATCACCAGTTTTACATCAGTTTGTACTGCCATATCATTTAAGTCCTTTTGCATTTAGCCTTGCTTCTTCGGCTTCGGCTTTTCTGAGAAACTGAATTGTCTGCAAAAAAGGGAGAGGTGATTCGAGAAAGTCCATATAGCTCCACCCCATGTCTTTGCAGATAAGTGCTATTGAAACCCACTCGTCAGCCTCTACCCTTTTTCCGGCAACAAGATTGGCGAGTTGTGTTTCTATTTCTCGCTTTTTTTTTCCGACAATCCATTCTGAATTTGTTCTACCTGAGAAACAACTTCTGAAAAATCACTTGCAGGGAGATTGAGTGTTTTTTCAAGAGGAGTATCTCCCTCAACTCCTTCGACACTCACTACTATCAAAGAGATTGCCATGTCCTGTGCTCTGTCAGAGACATCGGCACGGATTGAAGACATTTTAGGTTTCCCATTTTCATCGACTCCGACTTCAACCCCTTCGAGAAAAATAGAGGTAATTTTTCGTTGTTCTCCACCAGTAAGGTAATCATTGAAAGTTACCCTATATCCTCCTTTGGTTGTGAGTTCGATTGTTGGTCGCATACTAGTAAGAGGCTACCGAGTTGATGACATACGCGTTGGAAACCAGCTGTCCGTTGGCTACATCCCAAAGGGCAGTAAAGTTAATTTTCTGTGAGGCAATTTCATCGAGGTCCCGTGAAGATTCCCATTCTGCGAAATCAACCCGAGGAAGTTCCAGATAAAACTCCGGATTGATAGAGGAAATAGTATCCCGAGTGTTGGTGAGTTTAATCCCAATGGCTTTGTAACCTCCATTGCACATATAATCCCTCCAAGTACGGTCTTCGTAGTTGAGTTCAAGTTCTCCTTCGATAGTAAAGGTACGGTTGTTGATGTCTTCCGGTTCAAGAGTCCCAAGTACCCAGTTATATTCGGTGTTCTTCGAAATAGTAAATTTCAGGCTCTTCAGTGAAAGAGCGGTAGCGGCTCCAAGTGAGGCTGTGTCAGCCGCTATTTTGAAAATCAAATCCCGAGAAGTGAATTTGTAATCGACTGCTTGTGCCGGAGTATACAAATCATCATTTCCCTTCTTTCCTTTCAACCCACAAACGAAGCGAACGAGCTCATTCATTTCAACGGATATTTCGAGAGAGTCCACCATACAACCCTTGAAAATCATATCACCGATAGGATCTTCTGCGTGCACTGAAAGTGATTGGTGCTGATTAGTATTCGAAAGTGTAAAGGTATGTTTGATAGCCGATCCACTGACGGTTGATGGTGTATCTGTTCCGAAAGTAGAAAGCATGAGAAGCCCGAAGCTGTTCGCGTTTACTTCCCCTTCGAGTGATCCTTCCGAGAATCGACCAGTAACAAGAGCTTGTGCTCCGTTCGCTCCTATATTTCCGTGAGCTTCCCCTGACCGTGCTTTGTTTGCCTTGTCATCAAAAGAAACATTCGTGAGAGGAATGGTATACCCAGCTGCCACCCCAACTCCGCGAGAAGTCTCTTTCCCGATTCCGATATTTACCCGACGAGATGAAAATAATGCCATATAGTTGTTGTTATGATTCTAATTATACCACTTTTGAAACCCTGACTGCAACTTCTACTTCTGCCACCACATATTTTCCGTCATTTGCCTCATAGATCTTGGAAACCGTGGGTGTAGCTCCTATCATAACCCGACCCGAAGGAAGGGAAATTCCACTTAAAAATTCATCACTGTCGATGTTATCCCTCACGGTATCGCATAATTCCTCGATAATCTCCCGAGCCTTTACGACAGAATGAATACCATCGAGATTCTGAATCAAAAAAATTGTAAAGGTATAGAGCTCTTGATTTTCACTTGATGTCTCGAATTGAGAAGTATTTCCGTCGGTTCGCACCATAGCAGAAGGATAACCATTGAAATCTTCTGTGGGGTAATCATGAACCTGTTGGATTTGTGATATCGCTTGCAGTTTGCTCTTCAATTTTTCCTTTATTGTGAGAAAGCTCATAGTGTTTTGTTGAGTGCGGTTTCAATTTCCTGATTCATGAATTCTGCAATTTTGTCTGACGAGGCTTCGGCAGTGATTTGAAAGAAAGGTCTTGCTTCCATAAATTGAGTCCCCTCGTGTACAAAAGTCGCATACGGTGTAGCGGTACTCGGTCGGATGGTAGCTTTCATGGGTTCAAACTCCTGTGCCTGAATTCCTCTTCGTAAAGCTCCTGTCTTGATCGGCGACTTCCACATGTTTGTTCCACTCGTGATGTGTCTCTTGGTTTCTCCTGCAACGAATACGGCGATCTTTCTCATGGCAATAGTCATGGCTTTTGCAGTCTCAGCAGGAGCGAGAGCAAATGCCCTGAGTATCTTTGCTTCATTTTTGATTTTTATAGAGACTGTCATATTAGTTGATTTTCTGAATCACAATCCCCATATAATCAACCCCAAAGCCATCTGTTCTATTTTCAATCCCACCGGCGACGATCTCGTAAATCCCTCCCTCATAGTCCTTGATTCTATCTCCTTCTCTGACATCGCTTCCAACATCAAGGTATACCTTATACATTTTCCCGAAGCTCCCACCATACATTGCCGTCTTGCTATCTGAAAGAGGCTGTTGAGTTGCTTCGAGTGAGGTCGTGAGGGTCGTGTATGAGGATTTGTTTCCACTCACCTGTGAGAGTCTGAAAATCTTTATATATCTATCAAGCAAGAGCATAGGATTTGTACTTGTTTATAATATCCATCACAGCAGGGTTGGTCATGGAAATTGCTTCAAATGTAATGGAGTGATCTCCGAGTGACTCTAACTTAATACCAGCACTCTTTGCCTTCTTCAAGAAATCACCGACGATCACAGCACACGCGTATTGTAGGTCATAGGGTATAGTGGCATACCCTGCGGTATAGGTGGCTCTGTAATTTTGTATTCCATTTGAGAATTTGCAAACAGAAGTAAGAAGCCCCGAATCGGTATCGATATAGTAATCATCAGTGTCAACCGTATTCCAAGAGTTTGTATTATCGGTTGCGTTTCTTTTTTCCAAAAGAGTAAAAGTTGTGACAGGATAATTTTTGAGTGTCACCTCGTAGCTTCCTTTTCCATCCAGTAATTCCTGCGTGTAGGTAGACTCCTTGAATCTTCGATGACACTTCGATTCAATATAAGTAGTGACGGCATTTATAAGGTCGGTAAGAAGTTCATCCTGACCAGTAATACCAAGAAAAGTTTTTGCCTGCCCGACAGTTATGAGTGCGTAATTTACGAGTGGCATACTACTTTATTTTAGCTTTATTTGAGCGGAACATCGTATCCTTCTTTTCAATGAAACGCAGTAAAGCAACGAGTCCTTTATCAATCAGTGTGTGAGCTTCATTATTACTGATTGTTTGGATGTCGCCCTTTTTCCTCCCCTTGTAGTCTTGTAGATATTTAATTGTTTTCATAGCTTATCCCCGTTCCCAAAAGAAAGGAACAGAGGAAACCATGAAACTTTACGGAATCGTGGTGATTTTTCGAAGAGCGTTTGCGAACACAACAGTACCGCCGATACGCTCGACAACACGGATAGCCGTCTTGTCTTGTGTAAAGGTAGTTTCGGTATCGTTGGTGATCTTGACAGTCATCATCTGCCGATCTCCGAGCCAATAAGCCTCACGGATGTCACCGAACATGATCTGCGATTCAGCGACCCAGTAATTTTCAATTACAGGGTACCCATGAATAGTAGCAGGCTGTCCAGGTGCTACTGGATCGCTCCAAATGTAGCGACCAGTCGTATCCTTCAGCTTGCGAAGTTCTTTCACATTCACAGGATTCACGAGGAATGATGCGTTTGGTCGGAATTTCACTGGCAAGTCGTAAATCAGGTCAATGATGTCATCAAAGTCCAAGTTACCGGAACAAACTCTCGAAGCAACCGTCGCGACAAAAAGTCCCGTTGGCTGACCCGTTCCTGTTCCAGCAATGATCGCCTGATCTTCCTTTTCTGCAATCTTCAACGCGAACCGTCGAACCAATACGCTCGACAAGTCAAATGCGCTGTCTGCAATAAGTTCGTCGGTCATGTAAATGATGGCGGCGAGCTTGTAGGCAGTGATTGTAGGCTGGGTAAAATCAGCAGTCGTCGTGGTCTTCGTTGCACCTTCAGCCGTCCAATATACATCAGGACCATGATCAATCATCGTCAAGGTGAGGACATTTGTCTTCATCGGGACAACAGTAACCTTGGAACGCATAGTGGCGACTTGAATGACTTCTTCGAGTAATGTCGAGTAGAAGTCCTGAGGAACAGTATATCCACCATCAGCATTCACACCCTCGGAAAGAGCCTTAAGAGACACTTCGTCGGCGGTGAAAAGGGCGTTGGCGAAAGCCTTCACTCTTTCATCCTTCGTGAGCTCATTGATAGACTTCTGTACATCTTGTGCGACGAATACTTTGGCAACAGCCTCGGTTTTCGAGGAAACCATTTCTTCACGCAAAGCCTTCACTTCAGCAGAAAGTTCATTCTTGATAGAATCAAGTCCGAGCTCGGCACGGATAATACCAGCCATTTCTTTGGCGGTAGCTTGTGCCTTCTCCTCTGCAGTGAGTTCTTTTTCTATAGTCATATTTTTTCACCATCCTTTCTATTTATGGAATGACATAGCTCTTGGAGAAGTCCAGTCGTCCTTTTCAGGAGCTTTTCATCTTCAACAGCTATGGATCGACCATCACCGTCTTTTCCAATGCTCTTGTTGCCAAGGTTGGCGGTAATTTCTTTGAGGAGAGTGTTATTCTCGATCGCGACTGCGTGAATGTCGGTAAGTGCTTTAAGGCTTTTCTTTTCTGGTGTTTCTTCTGCTACCGGTTCTACAACCGTTTCAACAGGAGCAGTTTCGCCTTCTTCGAGTTCTTTTTCAACAGCCCAGTATTTCACGAGAGCGTTAGCAAGAGTGTTTTCTTTCATACCCTTTGCGATGACAACCGCCTCTGCGTTAGCGGGCACGGAAACAAGAGATATTTCCAAAAGCTCTGCCCGAGTAATTATCGAAGAATCATTTGCATCATACTGGCGAGGTATGAATCCGACAGAAAAAGTATTGAGAACTCCTTCTTTTACCATCGCGTATGCTTCGCGCGCTTTCTGTGTAGCCTCTGAAAAAATAGCCTTGAAATAAAGTCTTCCTCCTTCGATTTTAAGTTCAGTCACTCGACCGATAGGGAATTCGTAGTAATTGTGAGAAGCAAGCAAAACAGGATTCATCTCGAAATTTTTGAGATCCCATCCTTCCTGCCGGATAATTTCACCATCACGATCTCCCGACTCTGAAGACGCAATACCGATGATTTCATTGTCCTTCCTCTCTAAAAATCCTTTGATCTTGTTCATATATTTTTATAAAAAATCCCTCACGCTGAAAAAGCGAGAGGGCTTTCGTAATCCCAATTTATTATAAGTATAGCACCATTATTTTTATTGTCTAGCCCCCTTTCTATCACTCACCACTCGGTACTTTACGAAGTAATGATTTTCTCTTTTACACTTTGGGCATTCCCTTGTCATCGTCCATCCATGAGGGAGTGCTTGTGTTATTTTTTCAATGAGGTACTGACAGAACCGGCAATAGAGAAACATAGTTTTATGTAAATGCAACCCAAGCAATTCCGCTATATACTTCAAATTTTTGTGTGTCTGTATTGAATCCAAATTCCCCTTCCCTTCCTGCAGGTCGAGAGGCAGTATTCCATGTCGGCATAGTAAGTCCCTTGATCTGAAGTGCAAGCTGTCCTGTCTCCAAGAAAATATTTCTGTTCAGTTTGTAATTCGACCCAGCGGAAGGTGATGGTGATGTACTAGCACTCGGTGAAAGTGACGGAGAATTTGAGGCAGAAGGAGAGAGTGATGGGCTTCTTGATGAGCTTGGCGATATGGATGGACTCTGTGAAGGCGACTGTGAACTTGATGGGCTTGTAGACGGTGAGGAACTAGAGCTTGGAGAAACACTTGAGGAAGGAGATACCGACGGCGAAACTGAACTAGATGGGCTAAGTGATGGAGATAAAGATGAGGACGGCGAAACCGAAGGACTGACGGATGGAGATCGTGATGGTGATACCGAGCTTGATGGGGAAAGTGACGGGCTGACACTACTTGATGGGCTCTTTGAGGCAGAAGGGGAAACAGAGGGCGAAGCACTCGCGCTTGGTGAAATACTAGAGCTCGGCGAGATTGAGGGGGATTGACTTGATGATGGTGAGAGTGAGGGAGATTGAGATGGACTTCTAGAGGATGACGGGCTCAAAGACACTGATGGAGAGAGTGATGGTGAAACCGATGAGGATGGCGACTTTGAGGCACTTGGAGAAACAGAAGGAGATTGTGAACTCGAAGGGGAAACTGATGGAGAGTTGGAAGGTGAAACCGAGCTACTAGGGGAAACAGAACCTGAAGGAGAAACCGACGGAGAAACTGATGAGCTAGGTGAGAGACTTGAGCTCGGCGAGAGAGATGGAGAGATGGATGATGATGGCGATCGCGATGAAGACGGCGAGACGCTCGCACTCGGAGAAAGTGATTGGCTGACTGAAGAAGATGGTGAGAGCGAGGCACTAGGTGATACTGATGGGGATTGAGATGGGCTGACTGACGATGATCCGGCTGATGGGCTTGGTGAATTCGAAGCGGAAGGGCTGACTGATGGGCTCACTGAAGAAGAAGGCGAAACTGATGACGATGGGGATAAGGATGGCGATTTCGAAGCGGAAGGAGATAATGAAGCACTTGGTGACAAAGAAAGCGATACCGAGCTCGATGGGGAAAGGCTCGCGCTCGGTGAGACAGAAGGAGAAACAGAGCTTGACGGTGAGAGGCTTGCTGAAGGTGAGATGGATGGAGAAATGGAGCTACTTGGAGAGAGGCTTGCTGATGGTGATATTGATGGACTGATACTTGACGATGGCGATTTACTGGCTGATGGGCTGAGTGATGGAGATATGCTCGAACTCGGGGATACTGAGGCACTTGGAGATACACTTGGAGAAATTGAGCTCGATGGGCTTTTTGAGGAAGATGGTGATAGGCTTGGGCTCACCGATGAGGAAGGGGAAACTGAACTGCTTGGAGAAACACTAGCACTAGGAGAAAGTGATGGAGAGATGGACGAGCTTGGGGATATTGAGGTGGAAGGAGAGAGCGATGGACTAACAGATGATGACGGTGAAACTGACGCCGATGGGCTGACGGACGGAGAAATAGAGCTTGAAGGACTCAAACTCGGGCTTTTTGAGGAAGATGGTGAAACTGAAGCGGATGGTGATAAACTGGCGCTTGGTGAAACGGATGGACTCTGACTGCTTGATGGTGATAACGAAGCGCTTGGTGAGAGAGAAGGACTCACACTGCTTGAAGGACTCTTTGAAGCTGATGGCGAGAGGCTCGCTGATGGAGATAAGGAAGGTGAAATCGAGCTACTCGGTGAAGTGCTTGGGCTTTGTGATGGCGACACTGAAGAACTTGGGGAAGTGCTTGCACTTGGTGAGATTGAGGCGCTTGGGCTGACTGATGGTGATTGTGACGAAGATGGTGATAGAGATGGCGATTTCGAAGGACTCATGGACGAGCTTGGGCTTTTCGAAGCAGAAGGAGAGAGAGAAGGAGATTGTGACGAAGATGGACTGACGCTGGCACTTGGAGAAAGTGAAGCTGATGGGGAAACCGAAGGGCTCACTGAGCTCGAAGGTGATAATGATGGACTATTGCTTGGAGATATTGAACTACTTGGAGAGAGGCTTGCTGATGGTGATACTGACGGTGAAATACTAGAGCTTGGCGAAAGTGAAGCTGACGGTGATACGGATGGCGATACTGAAGAAGATGGGGATCTGGAAGATGAAGGACTTAATGAGGCCGATGGTGAGAGTGATGGGCTGACGCTAGAACTCGGACTCAACGATGGTGATTGTGATGAGCTTGGGGATAGAGAGGCACTTGGAGAAAGTGATGGAGATTGAGATGGTGATTTTGATGAAGACGGGGAGAGGGACGGCGAAACGGATGATGATCCGGCTCCAGCTGTATAAGTGGCATACATGGAAAGCTTTTTTGTATTTGAAGCTGGAGTTGTTGTCCATGGGGATTCAGGCGAACTATAAAAAGAATCAGAGGCACTATTTTCAAGATAAAGAGTGGTTGTAGCTGTATCATATTTAACAAAAGCATCAGCTCCTATATCTGCCATGGATGCTCTTGATGCTAAAACATTTATAACATAAGTATCAGTCGATACAATACTTTCACTTCCAGCTGTCCATGTTGTAAATACAAGCCTGTCCGCATAGGTCAACCCTTTCTCTGCCCCAGCAAAAATTTGTGTGTGAGAATTTGAGCCTCCGCCATCTTTTTTACTAAGAAAAGCCTTAAAATTTCCAGTTTCATCACCACAGAAGGCACAAATTTTTACATTATCAAGAGTCCCATCTGCACCAGCAAATTCATTCCCAACTCGACCATTATTTTTAGAATATCCATCTGCAAACCCATAAAAACTACTTCCTTGTGTAGTGTAACCAAAAGTAGGATCGACAAAAACAGGATATAGAGCAGAATTAAGAAACTCCTGTGGTACTATAATTGACAGCGTGTCGTTTTCTATTGAAAGTTCCCCCCATATCTCATTCCCGTTCGAGTCTTTAATATGCGGTCGATAGATATGCCCGACCTTTCCGGTACCATAGATTTTTTCACCTTCGATGTTTATTTTTTCTTCTGATGTATAAACAGCATACGAACCGACGACATTTTCAGGACGGAGTTTTCTTTTTGTTTCTAAAAGAGATATTCCCTTTCGATTAGCATATTCCTCGACTTCCGAATCTTCGAGTTCCGGCTGATAGTAGAATTCCAATCCTTTTGTTTGGAGGCTGAAATCGACAATGTTTGACTTTGGTTTTTTAGTAAAGACAACTTCAAATTCAGAGGCTTCTTCTTTTTCATAGAAATGAGCTTCAATAGAGCCTTTTTTCCAAATTATTTTTTCATCGAGAGTACCAACTTCCTCTAAACCAACTTCTTCGTGAATAAGGCGAGCGGAAAAGTTCACCTCATTATCCCACCGCTTCATTTTAACCTGCGGGTAAAATGTGGTTTGTTTAGTATCTCCAACTTCAATTTCTACAACATCACGAGCGTCTTCTTTCGCAAGAAAAGCAAAAGATTCAGTCGCTTCATTGACTGTATATTTATCCAAAATAATTGAGTTAATTTTCTCTGAATCTAACATAGATTTTTTATCCACAAATCATCCTTTTTCCCTTCCTCCCAAAACTTCGGCTTTCTGATGAAATCTTTCCTGTTCCATCTCTTCCATGTTGTATTATTTAAGTGGGTAATGTCAATAGACGGGCATTCCGACTGAAAAATTTCTATAGGACATTGAAATTCCCATTTTATTCTTTTGTGGGTAAACGGCTCAAATCCCATGTGAAGTGGTTTGTAGTTATCGCCAAGTTTTTCAATCAGAGCGACTCTTTCTCTGAAGTGACGGATTGCCGTTTCACGATAAACCACCAATCCCGAAAGAGGTGAGACATCATAATGGATAGCAAAGCCATCTGACTGCCGGACAAACCAATAATTCCCGTTGTAGTAAAATGTATTTTTATTCTCCGGTGTGAAATCAAAATAAGAAGGGTGGTAAAAAACATCATGCTCACAAAAGAAAACTATGTTTTGAGTCATTGCCTCTAGTCCGGCAAGTATTTGTTTGAACATGGTAAGGTATCCCCGTTGCAATGGTAGATAAATGTTTCTCCCAAAATTCATTTTCTTCAAGGAAACGCTTGTGATCGGTAACCCTGATTTTAGGAGCTGTTTTCGAATGCTACCAGCAAGTTTCATGTTCAGGCAGTTGTCGGTATAGTACAGAATCCCCTTTGAAGGATTTCCTTTTAACTTTTCAATTTCTCCTTCATTCCAATCAGGAACAGGAGAGAACTTCTCTACAAGCCATGAAAGCGGTCTGATTGCCTTATCCCATGTCCCATTGAGAAAGAGTTCTCGACTGTACTTTCTCGCGTTCTCGACTTGCTTATTATCTTGCTCATACGGAAAAGAAAAGTCTCCTCCCTGAGTGCGAAAAAGGTGAGCATACCAGGTATTCTTGTTGATAAGCACCCGACCGCCCGAGAGCCATGTTTTACAAGCAACCTCTGTTCCTTGTGCTCCCCATGATCCAAATTTCTCATCGCATATTTCAAGCTCCCAGTATTTCTCCCGAGTGAGCATAAAACACGACCCTTGAAGCGACATACTTTCAACCAAATTTCCCGCTTGGTTTTTTTTGTATTCATTGAAGTATTGGAAATGAAGAGTGGTATCGAATCGGTATGATGTACTAGTAGGATTGGTTTTCGGAATCCAAACGACATCACGAACAGTTTCTTTCCCACAAACAGTACACACGCCTGAAGGTCCTTGATACCTTCTATGTCCTTCTTCACACACCCAATCAAAAGCATGTAAGTTCCTCATTGCAGGAGCCATCGTGACATTTCCTTCTTTCTCCATGGCTTCAATCATTTTTCTGTCGAATCCCTGATCAAAAGCACAATGAGCGTCACACTTCATAATATATTTAGCGGTAGAGAGTTTCACTCCGGCGTTGGTAGCCGCCCTTTGTCCGATAGATTCAGGAAAGAAAAGTATCTTGACTTTTGGATGTACGGCTATCTGTGGATCAGCCCATGCTCCATCAAGCACGGCAATGACTTCAGTATCTTCTTCACAATGAGAAACAATATCCTCAATCGTTTTAGCGAGGAACATTTCATTTCGTGCCGGAATAACAATACTGAGCTTAGGCATATTTATACATTTTTTCCTGACTGGTCTGGCTTAAATTATGGAATAACCCTTTTGGATTGAGATCACCATCTTCTCTCCATCGCCCGAGAGGAAATAAGTAAATATCACTTCCTACGGCAGGCTTCTCCCCTCTATACGCCCTGTTCCATTTTGAATTGAAATGGCAATCATCTCCTTGTTTAGATACAGGATGGTACCCCTTCGTACAGGTTCCCTCACTATACCCTCCAAGTTTCTCAAAAATATCCTTCCGAATGACAAAGGTGTTTCCGTGCACCGAAGCGTCGAGTGTTTCTCTGAAATATCCCCAATCGTTGAGGGTTTTTCTATCCTGTACAACATCTCCTGAATCATCGAGTACGGCTATCTGTCTTCGAAATATCATCTTGTTCCCTGTAAAACGAAGCGCGTCGTCAATGGATTTTCTTGAAATAATATGATCAATATCAGTCATGAAAAGGTATTCTCCTTTCGCTTTACTGGCTCCGAGGTTTCTCCCGAGTCCCTGCGTCCAGGCAAGATTGTTTCCTGTTTGGTAGCTCGCGCCTTTGATTGGCGGGTTGCTTCCGTCATCAACGATAATTACTTCAAAATCATCACTCTGAATCTTTGAAAAATGAAGGAGTTGTCGCCTCACTATCTCGTAGCTTTCGAATACGGAAATGACAATGCTAAGTTTTAACATACGCCCAGCATTTATTATGATTCTTTGTAATGATAAACAAAGGAGCTATCCGATAAGACTTCACCCAGCCATCAACAGCATTGATCACATTCATTTCGCTCCACCGACGGGAGTGTTTGGTATAGTCGTCGTAATCGTGACCATATACGATCCCCCCCTTTCTCACTTTTTTTGACCAAAGAGCGATGTCTTCGACACAGTGTTCATAATCATGGTTTCCGTCGATAAAAACAAAGTCGAGTGATTCATCTTTAATTGTCTTAACAACCTCATTGCTCCACCCTTGAATCAGTTTTGCATTTTTCCCTTTGTAGACTTCTTTTGCTTCCTCATGCGCCTCTTTGATGTCATTCGTATCATAATCCTTATACCCACCATATATCTCCCACGCGTCCACGCCTATTAGGAAAAGGTTCGGAACATACCGAAGGAGATACTTCGAATAAAGTCCCCGATAAACACCTATTTCAGCTCCATTTGTAAAACCAAGCTCTCCAAGAAGTCGAGGAAAATCCTTGAATCTGCCGATAGGAAGTTCTATCTTTTTTTCTTTTGGATCAACACCATATTTTTTACAGATGTATTCTAGAGTTTCCATAGTTCCTCTTCCCAGTTTTTCGCCCACGACGGGAGTGGCTCAAACTTTTTGATTAGACTAATAAAAAAATCCTTGTTTTCCACGAGCCAAGTATTGAATGAATATGCGTAGCACTTTCTGTTTTCAGCCCTGCTCATCCAATACATCCTGCCATACTTCTCTCCTTTGTGGAGATGGGCATACCAGGTATTTTTGTTCACTTTACACTTTCCTCCATTCTTCCAAGTAGTAAAACAGATTTCTTCGGATTCCTGCCCCCATCCTGTGTATCCTTCAATCTGCATGAATCTGTTTTTTTGAAACCATTCCTTCGTCATAAACCAACAGCTTGCCTGCATGGTCATGATGTCGTCAATTGGTATGTCTTTTCGCTTATTACTCCTCTCATCCCACTTGAATCCATGTATAGAGTGATCTTGAATAAGCGGTCGGTACATGATGTATTCATAATCAATCGGTGGTCTTCCATCTTTTTGATCCTGTAGACACCAATTTTCCGCGTCCAGCCTATGTCTCCTCGGCACCTGTACCCAATCAGGTTGATGGTCTTTTGCGAGCTGTATATCGAATCCTGGAGCTACCATACAGTGCGCGTCAAGGCTCATGATGTATTCTCCTTTTGCCACTTCCACCGCCTGATTGATCCCATGCCGTTTCTTTGAATAATCGGTAGCCGGCATTCGAAGATATTTCACTCGTTCATCAGTAATGAGTTCATCGGGTTCATATCCATCAAGTACAGGGATTATTTCTATCTCTCCACGGGAATTTTTCAACACATCAAGAATAGTCTGATTGAGGAATATCTCGTTTTTACTCGGGATGATGACGGTAAGCATATCAGAAAATATTCGAAATATAATCATACCCAGCCCCCACTCTATTTGTCCACGCGGTAGGAAAATCAGAATCTCCCCGAAGGTATCTCCACGCCCCATCATTTTCATACATGATAAACCACGCTCCATCAGCATTCACGAAACCATAGTAGTCGCCATTGATTTCAGTGATCTTATAATCAAACAAACTCCCTGTGATTTTCTCATCCATGGAAGCGATGTTTTGACTTTGAGCATTGGTCAGTCCACCCGCAGGCGCACCTCCCCCGCCTCCCTTAGCGTCGTAAAACTTCCCCTCTGTTGAAACGAGCTTGACTGCGATTGGTTGCGTCGCTTTCTGATGAAAGGGCATCGAAACGATCATCCCTTCAAGAGCTTTGACTACCTTAGAAAATCCCTTTGAAAGGTCATCAGATATTCCTTTGAGAGAAAACCATTTTGGTTCCTTCACTTCAATAATCTTCAGCGGATCAGGGATTTTAATATCCGAGAGATTCGAAACTTTAACGCTCTTTGCTGGTTCAGGAATAGCAATCTCTTTGAGATTCAAAACGGTTACACTCCGATCCTCCATCTTCACTGAAAGAGTAGTATCAAGCATTTTTCGAAGGAGTTCGAGTTCCTTGGTGAGAGTATCATTTGAGAGGGTATTTATTTTAATGATGTCGATTGGCTTCTTGTTGTTCAACACCGAAAGAGCACTGCCAATTTCAGTCAGCAAGCCTTTTACTTCATCTCTCCATCCAATCTCATCAGCTTCTGCCCTCTGCCTTTCTTTGAGGAGTTCAGCTTTTTTTTTGAGTTCTTCGATTTTATCCATATTATTCGAGAATATCTTCGATACTCTTTAGTCTTTTGTCGAGCATTTTCAGAGTCTTTTTCTTTTCTGTTTCAAATTTTTCCATCTCAGTTTCCAATCTTTTCCGTGCATTATTCAGAGCAACTTCACGATCAATGAGTTTTCTTTGTGATTCGATTTGTGACAGTTCACTTTTCCCAAAGATAGGCAGAATATCACATCGGCAATTTGGATGAGCCGGCATATAGGTAATGCTATCCCCTGAAAGAGTAACAAACTTCTCATTCAACCCAACCTTCTGACCATCAAGATCGGCACAAGTCTCACAAACCATTTCATCAGGAGCCGTTATCCATTCTTTTCCGACTGCCTCGACCTCCTTGTAGACCTGTTGCTCGGCGAATCCGGTCGCTCTTGCTACCTCTGTCCGTGCAATGACTTCACTGCGAGCGGGGCTATCGAAGTATTCTTCAAGAGCGCTCCGGAGATCAGCGATAGGAAGTTCTTCGTCCGCCCACTTTCCGAGAATTGTATCCACATCTTTTGAAGTTGTTTCAGTAGCTTGCTTCCCGAGTTTTACCGTGTTTTTATTCACGAATGACCTCACAACATCATCCTGCGAAGATAGAGACCCATCAAGCCCAAGCATGGCAAAGGTGAGTTTTCCTTGTTTTGCGATGGCTTCCTCTATGTATGGAAGGCTTATTGAAGCCAATAATTCTTCTTGTGTCTCAACATCAATGTTCAAGCTAATTTTTGTCTTCACTTTTTTTCCTTGGAGTTGTTCAGTGAGGTCTTTTTTTAGCCCGACAAAATACATCATCAACCGTTCCTTGTACCGTTTCTCGACTTCATCAGTGATCAACAACTTCTCCTTATGGAGCTTTTTAATATCATCACGATCAACCACCTTAGGCTTCATCATTTCCTTAACTAGGGTAACGAGTGACGGTACTGCTTTCCCGCTCTCGTCAGGGATAATAGGCTCCTGTTTTTCTTCAACTGGTTCTAACCCATCCTCTTCTCGGTATTCATTCACTGTCCGCACCCCTGAAACAATGTTGATCTGTCTGATTTGTGCTTTGAGTAATTCGTCTTCCTGCACGGGATTATCAAATTCAAACCACAAATCAGCACCAAACTTAGGGAGAAGGTACTGATTGATTTGAGCCTCGATAAACTTGAGCTTTGGCTTTACAGCACGACGAGCAAAGACTCTATCAGCATTCTCTCCATTTGCTCTGTTCACATCTTCAGTTATCCCAGCGACGCTCTTTGGTACCTTGAAAGCAGAAAGCACTTTGTCTCTGATTTGTTTCTCCTGCTCTCCAAGTTGGAGATCATTCATCGAAAAAGAAGTCTTGTTGAATTTCAATCCTTTTTCAAGCACATTCATTTTGTGAGCATTCTTCACCCCACGATGACGGGCTTCAAACTGCGACCGGAGTCTTTTAATCGAAGCGTCGTCAAGCTCTGCGTCTGTTTCAAGTGTCCCGCCGGGGGCGGCGTAGTTGTAGAAAAACACACGAAGCCATTCCTCCATAAATGCATCAATATCAATAGTGGAAGCGATGTACTTCAACACACCACACCCACGAAAAGGCGACTCCGTAGAAGGGAGGCGATAGAAAATAACCTCCCCTGGCTTGAGGACTTTCATCTGTCCATTTGTCTGTCGGTATTTGTATCCTGAAATAAAGTCTTTATCTGAATAAACAACTTCAAGATTCGACGGCGTAAGCAGTGCCATCGAGGTTGGGTTCTTTTCCTTATCGAGAACGATAGGAGCCTCACCCTCTGCGAGGAGATAGGTGACAATCAACCACAACATTTCCTCCTTTGTTTGAAAAGAATTTGGCTTATCGAAAAATTGCTTGAATGGATGATTTTCAGTAATAAGTTGCCATTCCCCCTTAGTGGTTCCTTTCTTTCGGTAGAGTTTATACCCACTCTGAGCTATCTCATCAGCAATCGAGGAGATAGCGACATACGCCCATGAGCGAAGTCCTTCCCTAAGATATGCACCAGCTTTGCTTTGTGGTGGAATTTCTATAAAATACGGAGCGATTATGTTTCCGAGAGCCGCCTTCATGACCGGCACTTCTTCCTTAAAAAACTTCGTAAAGAATGGTATTTGCATATTAGATTCGTATAATTCTCGGTGCATTTTCAGCGACCGTTTTATTGAAAGTGAGAGCGAAAGCGTCAGCGATGTTTGGACTCGCGATTCCTTCTTTTCTCATCTCTTCTTTTGGCTTAATTTTTAATTTCCCCGAAGTATCCTCCTTGTATTTAATCAAAGTAAGCTCGTTCCATTCATCACCGAAAGAAAGTTTTCCTCCGCTTTGTATCCATTCCCGAGCGTCCCAAAAGTTTTTCGCTTTCAAATTCTGAAATTTCTCTCCTCCTGATTCGCTCCATTTTACGCCACGGACTTTCAATCCTATCTCTTTGAGCCGATCCTCAACTCCGGCTCCGATTCCGTTCGCGTCAATAAAACAGTTCCCTGCTTCTATTTTATACCTTTTTAGTAAATCTGCAATAGTGCGGGTAGTAGCCATGAGATCAGAAACCCTCGATCGGTGGACTATCTGTGCAAATGCCCCGCTTCGAATAATCCCAACATTTTCATCTCCCCCCTCTCCTATATCAAAACCCAGCTTCATAATCCCTCCATGTGGGGTTTCTGCCTTAGCGTTGTCAATTTCATCATCAGTGAGCAGTCGGTAATACCCTTCGGTATCAATCGACTTTTCATCAGGGAATTTGCACTCGTAAAGGATCTGAAAGAAAGCCTCATTTTTCATCTCATCAATAAACTCCTCGGTATACCGTCCCTCCCTCATCCCTTGGTGGTAGTTTATGAAAATCTTCTTGTATTTCTCTGAATGCCAGGTTCTCTTGAAATGACCATTCGTGAAAGGGTTCCCAATCTTTAATAAAAACCCTCCACCATGACCCCCGAGCATACGAAGGAGCATGGACTGCAAATCATCAGGAATCAGTGATGCTTCATCCTCCACGATGTTTGCACTCCCCAGTCCCGTGAGAGAATCAATGACTCTCCTTCGGTTACGAGAATCCGCCGTGTAGGTTCTCACACCACCACCACACCTCCAAGTAAGTCTCTTCCTGCTTCGTTCCCTTTTTATTCTCTCCAACCCTTCGGTTCTGTCTATCTCTAGTTGTGAAAAAAGCCTCTTATCATCAAAAGTGTGCTTGATCACTTTCTCCATGATGATGTCCGACTTCGGCTGTGAACCCGTGACGATGGCAAAATCCTCTGAAAATGTCTGAGTACGAAGAATAATAGCCATGGCAATCGTCTCTGATTTCCCATACTGTGTAGAGGCAATCACCTGCACCCGAGGATGATCCTTGAAAAAAATTGACGCGAAAATTTCCGCCTGACCATCAGAAAGCTCGAAAGGCTGTCCGATGTCATTTTTGAAGTACTCCCTCACTATCCGCTTGCTTATCTGTATTCTTTCCATTTTTTAACATATCAACGAGTTCACGCATAGCACTCCGATCATCTTCTCCCACATCATCGAAGGCTATGTTTTGAGTAGGCATTCCATCGATATAATTCCACATCAACCGAATCATGGTAGGGTCTTCTTTTGTGAGGGCAAGGTAGATGATTTTCTTCACGAGAGCTTCTTCTAGTTTTATTTCCTGTCCATCCTCTGTCTTTCCGACCTTCTGCAAGGCCTCCCTGACGAGTGTGGTGAGGTGTCTGGCACCCTTTGGCTTCCCAGCGGGGTTGAGCCTCGCTCCAGGCAATAACTGACCTGTTACGGGGTCTCTAGGGGCTAGGTTTATGCTATTATTTTTTAGTTCTTCGCTCATATTCCTTTAATTGGACAATTTACCTGCGGATTTATATCTCCTGCTTTCCACTTCACAATAGCACTTCCCCATTTTTTGACAAACAACGCCATTTGTTGTGCTTCTCGAAGTTTTGTCCGATAGGCCGAACATCCTCCGCTCATGTCCTTGTGCTTGGCAAGATAATGGTATTTGTTGAATCGAAGGACTCTTCTGTATCGGTTCAGCACTTGGAGACTGAAATCATAATCCTCTTTGAGCCCGAGCGTTTCATCGAATCGAATCGGACATTCCTTTGTGATCCCCATGCAGGGTCCGAGAATCACGGAAGAGAGCGAGAGAGGCGAATATTGCCTGTATGCCATCTTATCTGCGAGGAGATTGACTCCCCACAAAACCGTTCCGCAATCCTTTGCCATCTCGAAGAAGTTTTCGAATCTTTCCTCTATGGCTTCGGCAGGCATTTTTTGAAGTTCTGCGTGTTCATAGAATCCAAAGTAGGAAATATCATCATCAAGCATCACAACATCGTCATTGGCATTGTTGAGGATGAAGTTTCTCACTCTTGCCATATTCCCTCCGAGGCTATCAGGCATGACCATGAGCTCATTCGGGATAGCTTCTCGGTAGAGATCCTCTTCCGACTCATTCACCAATACGATCGCATTCTTGAGGTAGTGCGGGGTAATGCAGGTGTTTGGTCTTTTGTAACTAGGAATTATGATTTTCATTTTTGTTCAATAAAATTTCAAGGATTTCTTTTCCATCCACTACCCGACCAATTCCGATCTTTCTAAATCCATGCTTTGAATCGAGAGCCTGTCTCTGTCCGAGTCCGAAGGCTGTCTCAGCACTCTTCCAATCCATAACATTGTCGAAAACAAGCACGATGTAATTGTTCTCCTCCATCAATTCTTTTGTAAATTCGACTTCTCCGTATTTTTCCGAGTCTTCGAGTGCTCCGATCTTGAGGTCTATAATCTCGAGGAATTGATCATCAAGCTTCAAATCAGGCACTTTGTCGATCACGAGTTCACCGAATTGCACATTGTCGATCATGGCTCTTTCATTCATGATCTCCTCTGAAAGATTTTCGTCCACCGAGCAGGGAGCTTCAGTCCAGCCGAGTTCTTTCATAGCTTTCATTCTCTGATTCCCACCATAGACGATCATACCATCTTCGGTCTTATTCACCAGGAGGGGTCTTGCCTCGATCATTTCAGGGTGACGCTTGATAGAGCGACAAAGACGCTCCAAGGCATACCGAGTAATTTTCCTTGGGTTTTTCTTCCACTCGATAAGCTGATCAAGTCTGATTTTTTGCATCATACCTTCTGAATTGAATCAATTATCTTTCTGTATTCATCGACGGACTTTCTCACATCACAATTTTCCTGTATGTATTCCCAGTTCTTCAGGCTTTCGATTTCCCTCTCCATTCCATCCATGAATTTTTCCATGTCTTCGGGGGTCTTAGCGACGGGTAATCCGAGAGCCCATGCCTGTTCGGTCTTGTTCTCGCTCTTGTATGGAAATTTCCCACCTCTTTTATTCGGCAAAAGAACAAAATCACATCTCATCAATTCCTCGTTGATGGTCTTAGAATCGTATTTTACATTTATAATTTCACACTCGCTCGATCGGTAAATCCCTTCACTTATCACTGTGAGTTGTAATCCAAGGTCTCTAATCTTATCCAGGGTCGGGTCTAAGGTGTCGGAATTGTGAGCATAGCCAAACCAGGCAATTTTCTTAGCGGTTCCAAAGTGGTGTTTTCTTTTTGGAAGGCTGTCGAGATCTATCCTATCAGGTATACACTGTACCGGACAATCAACCATCCTTCGAAGGTCTTCCGCGAGTTTTTCTGTAGAGGTGGTGATATAATCCATCTCTTTCACAAATGATATAATCTCAGCTCCATCAAACCAATCAGGGTCACACACATCGAGAATCTTCTTTCCTTTGAAAGCACGAGCCATTTCTTTCCAGTAGGCTTTCTGAAAAATGATGGTTTCGTATTCTTTCCCTTGGCAGAAAAGTTCAGCCTCCTCCATTTTTTCAATGACCCAATGACCACGAATCCGAGAGGATCCAATGTCTTTTTTTTGAAAGTAATTCTCAAAGAGCACAAAACTTACTGTTTTTTGCATACGGTTAAAATCAAATTTATCCAATCCTGCTTATACCGCTCACAGCTGAAAGCTTCGATGGCTTTTTCTCTCGACTTTTTCCCCATTTCTTTTGCGAGTTGGTACCCATCTTTGAGGAGGTAATTGATAAGTTTTGCACTTTCCTCGACATTATCAGGAGAAACAATAAACCCATTGACCCCATCCTCGACATAGTCTGATCCTCCATGCTGTGGAGTGGTGACAATAGCACAACCTGCGAGCATGGCTTCTGATCGACTTCTTGGCATAGGTGAAGCAAAGGTAGGGTTGAAATACACGAGAGTCTTCCCGAGAAATTCTTTGTAGTCCTTTATGTCCTTTGCGGTGAAACATCCGGGAGTATTCACCCATTGTAAAGCTACTCCGTATTTTTCCCGAAGTTCATCCATGACAGCGGTGAGGAAAGACCGGTTGTAGTATTTATCGCCAATTCCTGCTTGTGAAATAAAAGTAGCCACCCGAGGTTCTTTATCCTCCGAAGGGAGCCATTCATCAGGATTCATCCCATGAATGATAGCAGTCCCCTTTCCCCAGTCTTTTACTGCCTGATGAGAGTTGACGACCATAAGGTCATCTCCGACAATTTCGAGAATTTCTTTTCTGAGTGTCTCTGAAATAAAACCTGTGGCTCGGGTTGCGTCTTCGTAGAGTTCAGGGTAAACGGGAGTGCCATGATTGATCCATACAACAGGACAATCCGGGTCGATCTCTCGAATCGTTCGCCTCATCTGTTTTGTGAGGTGAGCTTTGTTGAGGTTCGGGTTTGAGCATTGCTGATCAATGTTCAATATAGCGAAATCATATTTCCCTTTCTCAAAATGAGTGACCCATTGAGTATTGACTGGTAGAGGTCGAAGTCTTTCATCCCAACGCCTTGTATAATTTATAAGGAGTCCAAAATCTGCGACATCTTTCATCGCAGTCATCAAATCATGATCATGTGACACATGCCATGGACTCTTGAAAATACGAAGGTTTCGTCTTGCTTCCATAGTCTTATAATATCACTTTATGCTACTATCGTCAAAGGCTAATTATCCATTCTCCAAAGCTGTACCTTTGTCCTGAAAATCTCATACCGTCGTTTTGCTTTTGATGTTTTGAAGGCGGGACTACTTTTTGCCAGTGGCTCAAACTCTAATTTAAATCCCTGGTCAATAAGCCTCTGCCTAATCTCTTGTGATTGCCCTCCGTATGTCTTGATTGCTTCCTGAAACATCCCGACCCTGACGAGATGCTTTTTTCGGATAGCGAAGAAGTTTTCGATGAAGTTTCGTTTTCCAGCTCCTTTATCTCCCCACACTACACTTTTTTCTTTTATTCCTGAAAGTCGCTTTATGAACATTTCTACAGCGTTTGGTTCCGGAATAAGCCGGTCATCATTGAAAACCAAGTAGTGACCCTGTGAGACTATTATTCCCATGTTCCGAGCTTTTGCGAGTCCATACCCTTCGTATTCAGTATTGATGTATTTTATAACGACATCAGGATTTTCTTTCTTAAAATCGAAAACGACGCGGATGGTATCATCTGTTGAAAAATCGTTAACGACAATAATCTCAATCGGCTTGTAGGTCTGGTTTTTGTAGGCTTCAAGCATATTCTTCAACTGGCTCGCTCGGTTGTAAGTAGGTATAATCACCGAAACCAAGTCGCGAGGAAAGGCTACTTTGTAATACAGTTTTGCGTACAACCAAGCCATTCTTTCTTCGTTGAGTATCCTCACGGTATTCCATGCGTCCTCACGACATTTTTTCCGGAGATTGACATTCTCTAACATGGTTCTCACACGAGATAAAAGGCTATCATAGTTTTCAAATTCTGCTATCAGTCCATTTTCTCCGTCTTTGATAATATCCTTTGCTTCACCACTTGCTGTAGTCACTACAGGGACACCGCAGGACATTGCTTCGAGGAGCGGGAGTGTTCCTTCTTCTAAATTATCGCAAGAATTTCCGACATAGATCGCCATCTCGTGGTAAACGCTTGGTTGAGCCTCGGCAGGTGTATTGAATTTTTCGATGATTTGATCCTTATATTCGAGACACTGATCCCAATAATCAGGCTTGTCAATCTTCCCCATGATCACAACTTTAGTATCAAGCTCCTTTGCAACCCTTAAAATATCAACAAGCCCTTTCCATGGGACAATCCGACCACAGTAACCGAGGACACGATTTGTCTCATCATAGTTTTCGTTGTATCGAAAGTGCTCGATGTCAATTCCGTGCTGGATTATTGATACATTGGAATATCCAGCGTCTTTCAGTTCTTTTTCAGCTTTCTTGGTATGCACGACAATATGATCAACGCCACGCCAGTCATGAGACTTGAGATTTTTTTGGTTGTGGTGAGTGAGTATTTTTTTTACAGATCCACAAAGAGGCGAAAGTGCCGGAATAAAATCCCAGTACTGGAAGTGTACAAGGTCGGGCTTGAATTGTTTCATCTTCTCGGAAAAAATTCCTTTCCAAACTTCAGGATAGTTACGCAGATCCTTCGGGTGAATAGCAATAATTTCAATATCAAGATGAGGATTGTGCTTCTTGATTGTTCTTGAAAGGGAAGAAATCGCCCAGAACATAACATCAACAACAATGAGAATTTTCATACCTTTTTTGCATGACAAATTATTTTCCACTCCAAAGGATCGTCCTTAAAATCGACAAAAAAACCACAGTTCACCAGTATATCCTCGAGTGATTCTTTTGTAAAAATCATCTTGTGAATATCAGGATTTCCGTACTTTTGAGCACCGCAAAACGCATATAACCACCGCCTAGGATGTACCTTCTTCCCCGTTCTCTTAACTATCTCCAAAACTTCTTCTTTGTTCTTTGGCTTGTGAGGCACTTCCTCTCCGATTTCTCCGTTTACATAACACTTCATCATTGATCCACAATCAGGAACTTGTATTGATAATATACACCCAGGTTTTAGAACTCTGAATGCTTCTCTCAAAACTTTTTCTGTATCATGGAATGAAACATGCTCCAAAAATTCCTCCATTAGAATTGCATCGACTGAGTCATTTTCCCACTGCCAAGGTTTGGTGACATCCTGCACGAAGTCCACACCTTCAAGTGGGAGAATATCAACATTCAAATACCCTTCAATTTTTTTGGAATGTGATCCTATGTTGAGGCGAGTCATATTTTTCTTTTAAGTATCCATAAATGCCCTTCATCGTATGTTGATTCTTCATCACTGATCTTCATTCCCTCTGCTCCATAAAACTGTTTCAGCCATTGTTTCCCGTGAAACGAAATTTCTCTGGGTATACATTCAGCGACTACCCAGCCAGTACGATTGCACAATCTTTCAAATCCATTCCTCGAATATCTCAAACAGTCCTCTCCCTTTGGCTTATGTAAGCCATATAATTGATGTGTTGTGATATAAACCGTGCAGGTATCATTCCCGAGTTTCATGATGTTCTCCAAGACAGCCATCGGGTCGATCACATACTCCATCAGTTCCAAGCAAAAAATTGTATCGAAGTGATTGAGCGGTACACGAAGGTATCCCCTTTCTTCAATTGAACAAATATAGTCCGGCTTTTGCTTGACCTCATGAGGAAAGAGGAGATCCATGATCTTGTATTCTTCGACAGCCCAGGTCTTTGTCCTCCCCTTTACAGGAAATTGGCTTCCTCCAATATCCAAAACCTTTCCCGATACATCGAGAGTCTTGATCCATGATTCCAAATCCTGCCGGCTTTTAGAGCTCATAAGTTCCTGCCTTTAGTAATTCAAAAAGTGAGTGCCACCTTCTGCCCATAGTTTCGAGATCATGTCTTTCGTCCCATCCTTCAGGTTTCTTGTGAGTGAAAACCTCATCAATCATCTGCACAGCACTTTTGTTCCAGTCGATAGGTATTCCATATTCCACTATTTCACGAGTTCCTCCATACAAATCGTAAATAACAGAAAGTCCGCAGGCTTGAGCTTCAAGAACCATATTTGGCGAAGCATCGGCGAAGTATGGCAACAGAGCAATATCACAGGTCTTCATAATCCGAGCCATTTCCACTTGATTCACGACTCCATGGAATTCGTAATCTTCCTCATTATGAAACTCAAATGGGTGATTGATATTTTTTATCTCATCAGCAAATTGTCCGACAAGCACGAGGAAATCATCTTTTCTATCAAGGCAATACTCTCGAAAAAAGTATTGCACCACATTGAAATTTTTCCCTTCTCCCCGAGAATGCTTTCCATAAAAAATCCGTATGCCTTCGTGTTTCTGTCTGTCCTTATCATTGAAAATAGCGGTGTCCACTCCGTTCCGAATGATCATCCCCTCTCCACAATACGGCGAGAGCAGTCTCTTTGCCCAGTCGCTTTGATAAACGACGACATCAGCAAGTTTTGCAAAGTCAATCATCCGAGGCATTCCAGTGCTTCGATTGCGCGAGTCTTCAAGAATGTTATCAACCCTAAGAATTATTTTTTTGCCTTCCTTCTTTTTCCTTTCAATATATTCCCTTTCAGCCAGTGAGGCACCTGCAATCAAGACAATCTCGCCATCGCCATCAACACACATATCCCCATAGTATGAAATAGATTTCACGAGGTTGCGAATAAAGGAGCTCCCACCCCCAGTGCTATCTGATCGGTTGAGTGATGGAATGTCAATTTTCATATCGGTCTTTTATAAATTTGAGCATCTCTTCGTATTCTTCCCAAAGGTCGAACCTCTGTATCTCCCAACTATGGCAGGTCAGATGGAAATACCCTCCATTGGTATTTGCAAGCGGAAAAAGAGTGAAATAATCCTTGTAATGATCGGGGTGAAAATGTACTGAAATAGGTTGTACAAACGAGCCAGCCTGATCAATGATACACCCCTGCTTCATGGTTCGAAACTCGCTGACCCCACATTTCTTTGCACTCTCAATCACTTGGTCGTTGTACCATCCCCTCGGTGGAGCAAACTTTTCAGGCTTCTTTCCAATTATGGCTTCAAGTGCGAGAATCCCTCCCATAATTTCTCCCCACTGCTCATCAGGCGTGAGACGAGTGAGTACTTCGTGATGAAGGGTGTGACTTCCGACTTCCGCACGCCTGCTTATCTCTCGAATAGAATCGTCGCTCAAAAGCCAAATTTGAGGGTTTTCTGTAGCGATGTAAAAAACAGCCTTGTCTGCGAACCTATATTTTTCAAGGAGATCAAGGATTCTCATATCCATAGAAAATCCGTCATCTATTGAGAAACGGAGTCTCATATTTTTTTCAGGACTTCTATATACGCGAGTAATTCTCTTTCGATTTGTTTCGAGTTAGCAATACGGGTTTTCACTTGTGAAAGATTCGTCACTTCACGGTTGATTTCAATCATTCTTTTCTCATCTTCAGGAGTGATTGGTTTTTTGGAACGGAGTAACCCCATCTCTTCTCGTAGAGATTCCTCGTTTTTTGTAATGTCAGCTGAGAAATAATCAGTAAAAAAATCATGTTCCAATCGTATCTCATGGAGTTGTTTCTTTTTCTTTAGAATCAACAACTGTGTAAAAATAAAGTTTAGCATTATTTTGTTCTTAGTGATTATCAAGATGATAGTATAGTCCCCCTCTTTGTTCTTTGATGTGTATACTTATATTCGGCATGATGTATCTCCTCCACCCATTATAGCCTTTTCTAAAGCCTCTACTTTCGAGTTCTAGATAAAGGAGTTCCTTGCTCATATCCCGAATCCTCCGTTTGTATTTGCTATCCAACATCCCCATCAAGATTTCTAAGCAAATCGTTCGATAATCGTCTGTAATGATCATACATAGTTTCGTATTCTATTTTTGAAAATCTTTTTTTGTTTCTTTTGGCGAGTTCGAGTTCTCTGATTATCCCTTCCCCATATTTTTCGACCAGTCCGATAGCATACCCCGAGAGGTTCCCGTGTTGGTATCGGTTACAGGAGGTGCATTGCAGGTTCACATTTTTTTCATGAAAGTAGATAGAGAGTCCACGAGTCTTCGGGTGAAAGTGACCTGCATCGCCTTCTTTGTAAAATACTGATTTCCCACAACTGATACACCGACCATTATCTCGCAATCGAATATACAGCGAAAAAACCTTCCACACCGCTTTTTTCCAGTCGATCAAACTTTTTTCTTTCTGCATGATATTTTTTTTTCAACCACGAGCTTTCTCATTATCTTTGCAATCTTCCCGGTGCACCTTCCAGTATATTGTTCAAACCCTAAAATCATATTCGCTTGTCGTGTAGATATTTTACCGTGGATCCACGCAAAAGCCACCTCCTCTTCCTTTTCTGAAACAGCAAGTAATTTCCATGGCTTCATATTCCTCTGCATTTCACATTCCATGATAACATTATATCACTATAGAATTATTAGTCAATTTTCTATTTCATAAACTCATCACGGATGCACCAACCAAGGAATATGAGACCTAAACTAAAGGTAAATCCATTTATCGCATGCTTTATATCCCATATATACTCTGGGTGAACTTCTCCTATCTCACTGAAAAAAACCACAAATAACGCTCCTACAGCAAATCCAAAAATCATTTTAAACATATAATTATTTCATAAACTCTTTATACAAATTATCTTTCAATTCCTTCTTCTGCTCTCCCGTGAAGAGGGGGGCGTAGCCAGCAAACATTTTCCAGATTTCTTTTGCCGTGAATGTTCTCTCAGGGTCCATCTCAGCGAAGAGCTGGCGATAGAGTCCTGCGTTTTTGAGTCTCCATTTCTCCCGCTCCTCCTCTTTGGCGGAGGCTATGGCTTTGGAGATGAATGATTTTACTATTTCTTTTCCATCGGTATCGTAATTCAATAAAATCTGGTCACCGCCTTCTCCAAACAGCTCCTCAAAATCTTCCTTCCATCCTTTCTTCTCTTCACTGCATATACATGAAATAGCGATTGCTCCAGTGTGCATTTCAGAACATTTTTTGCAAGCTGGTTTATACTTCTCTTCACTGGGTTGGGTTTTTGAAATTGTTTCTCCTATCGCCTCAACAGTCGTTCGGAGCAAGCCACATCCAAGACACTCCTCTCCCATTCCTCTCTCCTCAAACTTTTCGTGTTTGCATTTCATAGTTATTCCTTAGATGGATTGATGATGGAAAGGACTTCATCGAGAGCCCGATTATACCCGTTTGTCATATCAACATTAAATCCGTACTCCCACGGGTCATATCTCTTTGCTTTCTTCACCCTTTCACTTATCTCCCTCTCCCGCGCTTCTGCGGCGGAGGCTATGGCTTTTTGTTTCTGATTGCATACAAACTCATACAACTTTTCGTAGCATTCACTTGTTCGGTAAATCCCGTTCTCGTCTGGGTTATCTAGCATATCACTGACGATCTTCCATCCCCCCCATTCTTCTTTATTCCAATTTTCTGTAGCCATACATTTCTCTTATAAGACTGGCTGACTGCTGGAAGGTGCACCGAGTGGCAGGACTCGAACCTGCGACACATCACTTATTCAGGAGTGTTCTACCAACTAATTTACACCCGCTCCCATGAGTCAGCCAACCTTGGGTTGGTTATTTTTTCAGCATCATTGAGAGCCATTCTTCATGTGTGGCAAAGTGCTCAGGGCATTTACAATTTTTTACATCACACGACAATCCTTTTCCGTTTTTGCAAAGACACCCGAGTTTTGATACACAACAATCTATCCTTATCCGAATGATATAATTATATATCATTCTCGCATCTTCAGGATAGAATTTCTTATTCAACCAGTCCCACAATTTTTGTTCGTACCTTCTCATATTATTTTCTTACAGATTAACTCTTTGACTTCTGATAGAGCTAGATTATAAAAATGATACTGCTGCTTCTCTATATAATCCCCGTCCTCTGTAGTTTTCTTTGCATCAACTTCCGACAGTATTTCCTTCAAGAGGAGCTCTCGATCTTCTTTCAGTTTCCCAATGCAACAATAATTTTTCTTCGACCTCATAACATAGTCGTATATCTTCCTGGCATTTTTTGGTGAGTTCTTCGATAGCCAGTTCCAAAGTCTTTCTTCATATTCCATATTATTATTCTCTTAGGTTGGTTATTCTTCAAATTTTTGAATCAAGTCAAATACTTCTCTCGACCCTTCTCTTCTCGCAGCGTTTTTTATCTCTGCTATCTGTTCAAATGTAAAATGTAGTCCGTAGTGCGGAGGATAAATTATTGTTCTTTCTGGGTTTTCAATTCCGACAATCATTTCTAATTTTTTCCCTTGCAAGAGTGCTTGAAACAATTCACTTGTGAGTCTTATTTCTTTATCCATATTATTCTTTAGGCTCCATCGAATTATTATGGAAAACATTAGGTATGAAAGGAGACCAAAATATAATTATTGTGTCCGCCCCTATTTGTACTTCTCGCCATGGTATACTATTGGGGTTTTTGTTCCATTCACGCCAAAGTGCTTTTTCTTTCCATCTAGTCGGAACTTTTATTGCGTTGTAATAATTCATACTTTTTACAGACTCCCTCGATGTTGGGCGGGGAGGCGGTTAGCTTATTTCCGTCTTATCCAGCTACGGTAACTTCACACCCAACAGCCAGGGAGTCTATTATTTATTGAGCTTTTTTTCGCATATTCTCACAAACTTTCTCCATTCGCTTATTTCTTTTTTCGCCTCTAAGATTAGTTTTTCTAGTTGCCGTTTACCTCTAGGGGGTATAGGTGCGACCTCGATGTCTAATCCATACAGCTTTTTTGATAGTTTCATACCTCCTTACCTTTACTAATTATTTATTACTTATTGAGAGAGGGGGGTTAATAAAATGTTTTTTCTTCTTCCGAAAGTTCTTTACTGTAAATAAAGTGTCGTATTTCTTCTTCTGGATAATCCTTGATGCCATTGAACGAGCGGACATAAACCTCGTGGCTATACTTTCCAGTTTTTGAACTTGGCCCCCATGACTTTACAATGACACCAATACAGTCATCTTCTACCACTACTACATTTCCGAATTGAAACATTGTTTCTTTCATATTATTTTCTCTCCCTTTAGGAGGTGGGTTAGACTGTAGCAATTACAAGGCATATTTTTACTCCGAGAATATAGATTTCCATACAATTTTTTTGTTAGTAATTTACTTCATTTGGCAATGGTATTGAACAGTTCAGTTCCATCGCTCCGAATCTTCGGCAGTCTTCTGCATACTTCTCGAATTCCTCGGTCGAGAGGGATGCGGTAGAACGGATGAGTTCGTACCGCTTTCCCTTGATCTCGACACCGTGCTTGAGGAACATACTTTTCAGGAGATCATGAGTCTCGTCGGCGGTGAGTCCCATTTCTTGCGAGAGAATGGAGATAATCACCGCCCAGTAATAACTATTTTCTTTGATTGAGCGAGTCTTTTTACGCTTCCCGATACTTATTGCTATCTCCTGCCCTTCAAGGTTAGCTACCCTCTCTTTATAAAGATCGTTGTTATAGAGCATGACTCTCCCTCCATCGATTTTCCCAAAGAAAAGTCCTTGCATATTATTCAAAGGGTACTTCGTCTAATTTAACATTCTCAACTGGTTCATCAATGCTTATGGTAGGGAGTGCCTCTACTGGTTCCGGTTGCGTTCCTTCATTCGAAGCCGGTCCTTCCTTCTTCACCTTCGGAAAAGCAAGCACATTCTCTCCATGTGAAGGATACGAATCAAAGAGGAGTGAGTAGCGATCTTCACCAGTCTTTTCATCTTGACGCTTGAACATCGCGCCAACCCGGTGCCAGTTTGTTTTCTTGTTGTTCATTTTGTCGGTATATTCCCGACCGATACAGAGATCAAAGATTTGCATATTATTTCTGAGTTAGTTTGATAAATCCTTTGCGAGTTTTCGTCTTGGCGTTTTTGGTTGCCTTGATCAAATCATCATTCGAGATAGCTTTCGAAGCATGTCTTTTGGTGATTTCATCCCTTACCTTCGAGGAGACTTTGAAAAACTTGAATGCATCTTTTCCAAGGACTTCCATGATGTCGAGAGCATTGTATTCGAAAATTTCCGTAGGCTCCATTCTTCTAACTTCCCAGGAGATCACTTCACCAGTATCAGGATCGACAGTCTCGTAATTGATCACATTGGTTTGAGCTTTGTCCATCATTTCTTTTCCTTTCTCCGTTACCTTGAGCTTGGCTTGTTCGAGCATTTTCTCGGTGTTCCGAATGAGCACAAGAGCTTGGGCGACCTTGTCGGGGGTATTGAGATAGAAACGAATTTGTTCGGTGAGTGCTTGGGTAGGGGTAATTTCTGTTGTCATACAGCACCTCCTTCCTCTTTTTTCGTGATCCCATAAACATCAGGCTCCACCACTGGAATCGGGCTTGTGGTATCTGCTTCAGGCATTGGTTTTGATTTCTCGATCAACCCTGCGAGCTGATTCAAGATTCCATGGAGTCCTTCAGCTTGAAAGGCTCGAAGTGGTTTTAGGGTCTGCTTTAAGAGCCATTCTTCCTCCTTTCCGAGTGTTGCCAGTTGATTTCTGATTTCCTTGATCAATTCCTCCCGTGGGTCTTCTGCACCGCTATTCGACCAATCCACGATAGCTTTTCCTGTACTCTCGTCGATGATGAATTCAGGTTTGTCTGCGAATTGTCCCGTGCGATCCTTCGAGGCTCTTGTGAGGTGTTTGATGTCGAGATCAAAGGCGATGGTAAATTCGTATTCCCATCCCTCCCGTTGCACTTCCTTCAGTCCGAGCTTTTTGACGGTGATCTTTCCCTCCGAGCTTCGCTCCATGTCGTAGTCCTGCTTCCTTCGGGTGCAAGTGATGATGTGAGCCGATGAGGAGAGCATTTTGTCGATGAGCTTTCTGTGGCGAGGGGTTACCTTCCCCCAGTCCTGATAGCGACCACCGAGGCTCTCGACGATCTCCAAGCAACCACCAGCTCCATCCCATTCATGCGTAGCGGAGTCGATGATGATTGCTTCCATCCCTGCTTGTTCGGCTTCGGCGATGGCTTCAATGTATCTTTCAGGCGTGTATGGAGCTTCGAGAGGAATCACATTGTATGCTCCGAGATGAGAATACAATTCTGCTGATCCCGCTTCCGTATCAATCACGCAAATCTTTTCCCATTCTCCAACCATTCCTTTTGCAAGGAGAAGTGATGAATAGGTCTTTCCTCCACCTGACGGGGCAGAGATATTGATCCGGAGTCTCCCTTGTTTTCTTTCTGCTTTACGAATCATATTAGTCATTGTTATTGATTATTTCTTCGGTGAGATATTTCCATTGATCGAGAGCTTCTTTCAACTCCTTTGGAGATCCCTGAAAATAAATTGATATGACTTTCACAACCCCGCTTTCGTTTACGGAATAGTTGAGTATCATGTTTCCAATTATTTGAGTTTGCATACGCACCTCCCTTCTTTTTTATGTTTTATAGTATCATTATACACTACCCACAAAACTACGCAAGCGATATTTATATTGGCTTATTACAGCCTTCACAGTACCACTTTTCAGCACTCCATTGATTGATCTCTGCACCACAACACGGTGACGCGCCAATCAACTTCCGAAACAATCTGACATACCATTTTATATCATTCATCCCATCCACCTCCCTTCTTTTTCAATCCTTCCCAGGCTAAGGTATCGGTGACTTACTTTTGAGCAAAACTTCCCATCAGTTTCCCGGACTGATGGTTCGCTAGCAACAAACCAACTTCCATACAGGTAAATGATTGATCCATGAATCTCTGCCTCCTTTATTTCTTTAACAGAAACAAAACCAAGAATGCAGTTATGGATTATGTCTTCATCATTCCGCGAGCCATACTTCGACCCATCAGAAAGTTTTGCTTTCGGGGTGACCCCCCAAGTGGCGAAGATCTTTGGCATGAGTTTTCCAATTTGTTGCATATTTTTTATTCAGGTGGGTAAAATCCGTGTTCTTCGTAAAATTTTTTGAATCTCTCATTTGTTATTTTTTCTGCTTCAATGGATTTGCATGAGCATTTATCTCCTCTGTTATGCCATACTCCACGGACTTTACACTGCCATTCTCCATTCTTTCGACGAGTAGTCTCTTCCATAGTCACTGCCGTGAATACTCCAACGACATCTGCAGGATTGATCCTTTGATCCTTAATCCGAATCATCGAGTTTTGACTTCTTGCTAAATTACATGCTTCATCAAAATCATCCATTTTTTCAGCGGGAATCCAAAGATGTATACCTCCTCGAATCACAATACAATTCTGAATCTTTGATAACATCATATTTCCAAAGTTACCATTTCACCTTTTTTATTATTCTTTTTTTGATCAATAAAAGCCTTGATATATCCGAGATTATTCTCCATTTCGAGAGGGGTAATACTCTTTCCTTTTACATACTTCGAAGAATTGATTTCAGGAAGAATGTTAACAACAGCCTGTATCTGCGGTAAAGTCCATTTTTTCAAGAGTCTTTCACATGCGGATCTTTGAGTTCTGTTTCCATATAACTTCGAAACAGAAGGATTCACAATACCAAACATTTCAATCACAAGAGGGATTTCCCGCGAAAACTTGTTTTCGCAAGAAATATCTGTAGTACTCTTTGTAGTACTCTTTGTAGTACTCTTTGTAATAGAGGATTTGTCACTTTCGTTAGTAGACCCCTTACCTTTCGTCAGGGGTACCCCTACAATTAGTAAGGAGACTACTTTGAAATGTCTTGTGACTCTTCCATCAGGAGCTTTGCGAAGTTCCATCTCTATAAACCCGCGATCAACTAGGTTTTTCACAACCCGTCGTTGTTGCCTATCAGTAAGAGTAGTTTCAAATTCAAAATCAGCAACCGATTTGTAAATCCATTCGTTATCAAGGCTCCCCTTGTCCGACCAGTAATGTATCTGTTGGTAAAAAATAGTACTCTCTATATCGCCGAGCATTTCAACCCATTCAGGGCGAAATGCTATTGGTCGGATGCTGTACTTCATATTTTTTTCCGTTATTTGTTATGTGCTTATTATACTCCTTTCTGCTTATATAAAGCAAAAAAACATTCATTCTGCTAGAGTGCTGTGTCGTTGCGAAGAGTCAGTGAAGCTCTATGACAACAGCACCTTAGCAAAAAAAATGTCTTGTCACTGATGAACGGTCGCAACACCGTTTTTGAATCTCTATTATATCACACTGAAAAAATCATGCAAATGTCTTGGCGGAAAAAACATTGTTGCATTTCTGCTCCTGATCATCTTCTCGATCTTCTTTCTCTGCGACAAAAATCGCAGTATCGATATTTATTCCACGAATAATTTTCGGTAGCTCTTCGTTTGTATGAAGATCCGCATCAAAATTATGATCTGTTGAGTAAACTTTTTTCATTTTTTTACTTTAGTAATTATGCCTTCCAGGTATATTTACATTCTTTACATTTCCAGTATGGTCTCCGGAGAAAGAACAGAAAACTGATCGG
>OFRG01000092.1_pt1 | contig 38090 bp, 58 predicted proteins | sample 1543071 | NCBI WGS metagenome assembly OFRG01 (sample SAMN07774222, study PRJEB24372) | wastewater metagenome | isolation source: WWTP Verbania (Effluent) | place: Italy: Verbania | collected 2015-12
CCCAAGATGGGTGTTCTTTGCCACGATATGCGGGTGGTTGTAGTCCTATATTTTTATTATGTTGTCCACGACACTTCCTAGAGCAAAATAATCCCCTGTGTGCAGAGCTTTTGTAATAGCTAAATTCCGTATCGCATATAATACAATTGGCAACAATCTTTGTCATAATATCTATTATACCCAATTGGTTACTATAATTCAATTATCTCAACCTTTCTGACAATAGTTTCAAAAGCGTTCCAACTCTATCCCATTGCTGATACCTGTGTATTTCTTCGCTATGTCCAAAGCAAGAGTAAACAACTTCTTCTCCTCTACTTGCCATATCTAGTGCTTCGTCCATTTTATTTTTTGCATAGGTAAGCCAGTCGGTTTCATATACTTCTCTGTCGTATCCAATATGTACTGTTACATCTGTTTCGAATGGGTCATTAGCCGGTGATAATGCACCGACATTAACTGTCCGCATACTCTTATATCCAGCTTTCATTACTTTTGCTTTTATATTGTCATCAAAGTAGCCTCTCGGCGGACAAAAGCTATCTACATTGTAGCCCTGCTCTTGCCAATATAGCATTGAGCCTAGTATCTCTTTGTCTTGAGTGTCGCTACTTACTCTAGTTAATAGTTCGTGGTTTACTCCGTGAGAGCCAAGCGTAAAATGTCCAGCAATACTTTTTAAGTCATTAGGTGTTAGTGGGTCGATATGCTTACCGAGTAGGTAGCGTTGCCAATTTACTGGTATATAAAATGTAGCATTGTAGCCATAACTAGCCATCATATCTGCTACTCGCAGATCGTAGATACTTCCGTCATCAAAAGAAAACTCAACTCTTATCACGCTTACCCACCATATTTTGCACTTTATTCATAGCCAAGTGTCTTTCATTATCTTCCACTAATCCATTAAGTAATTTACTCTTTGATACTTTTGCAAAGGCTCTGACATCTTTGTTGTAACACTTGCTATTCCAGCCACGATTGAAAGATACAGACCGAGTGTGCATTGGGTCTACTCTGCCATCTTCTGACCAAGCCTGATGTACTTTTATAAAATTAACTCCGTAGCTATCACATACATCTCGCAATACATTAGCCCAAGTCACTTTCATAGCACCATAAGTGTTCTCGGCCATCTTGGTTATCTCGGCTTCTAATGCAGATACTAGATGGATTCGTATATCTGGCGACATTTGCGACCAGAGTAATTCGGCTGCAATACTGCGTGCCGGCTCTTTGCCGCCTACTACAATCATCTGGTGTATCTTTGGATTGCGTGGGTCTGGGTATTTATGTGGTGGTTGGTAGTAAGTACCTTCACCTATAAGCTCAACTGATACAGCAATGTTCTTGCCGGTTTCTTCTACTAATCTATCGACAGTTCCTGGTTGCAATGCAGATTTAATTAGTATTGTATCTGTTTCTAGCCAGCTAACTACATCTTCAACAATGCTCATATCTAATTCGCCAGCTTCATTTAAGTCGGTTGGTACCATTACGATAGCTATATCTGTCTTATTAACTTCTTCTCTATTGCCAATTCCAAGTGGCTCATCATAAATGTATGCGTCTGGAAATACATTTTTATAAGCTCTACCAAGATACCCATAGCCTACTATTCCAACTTTCATTTCACCCTCACTTTCTTTTAATCAAAAAGCACCCAGCAGAAAAAAGCTAAATCTCTGGGTGCTGTTATTTATTTTGGTTGCTTTTTTCATAATTGTCTATGAGTCCTGTCTTGATTTTAGCATAAGTTGTGTAAAAGCAATAGCTTCTTGGCAACCTTTTGCGATTGTAGCTTGCACTCCAGCTTTGTTTAATCTCTCAATCCAATCTATTTGTTCTCGGCTTGTTACAGAGCCTTTGGTGCGTTTCATTTCGATTGCGATAAGTTTATCGGGTAGACATACAAAAAGGTCTGGTACGCCTTTAGATACGCCCAGAGCCCTATTCATATTCTTTTGCTTCCAGCTTTTAGTATAAGTCTCATTTGGTACTCTAAAATGTGGCAAGTTTTTTAATTTCAACCATTGTACGAATTGCATTTGCTCTTGAGCTTCGGTTAGTGTCATAATACATAAACTTTACCATCTTTCGTTTCATAACCCCTCTATTATTTTAGTAAATTCATCAATCGCTTTGTTGTAGCCTATATCAGAATTGCTTTCTACTCGTCTATCATACTTAAACTCTTTACCATCATAGCTAGGAAATCCAAGACTGTCTCTTTTCTCTGGTAACTTACTTAACAGTAGGTCTTTAATAGCTTGTTCAGCTTCGATTACAGTATCTTCTGCATTGAAGCAATTTAATATTATTACTCCTAATGTGGGTTGTTTCATACTTTGGACTCTGTCAGCATCTTCGTCATCACCCCTACCTTTTAACCTGTCTATCAATTTGTCTATGTCTTCAGCTAGATTCATCTTAACTCCTTACTTAAGCAGAATTGATAGTCTGCTCTGCTTAACTGGTCTAGTGGTTGCTGGCATACGACATCATCATTAAGTTTCTGAAGTGTTAGTATCAACCACCCCCCGAACAGTATTAGTACGATTATCGCTATTACTGCTACTGCTAGGCTGTTTTTTTCTGCTTTGTTCATTTCACCCTCACTCATATCTTTTAGTGTTTCGTTCCAATCACCTTTTTGTTCCTTAGGCCAGTTCTTAATGTTTAGCTCTGCAAAATACCTTGAACGTTTTTGGTACTCTCTTTCAAAAGAGTCTGTTTGTAGTGGGTTCTCTAGCTTTCTGATATCTTGTACTAGAGTCAATGGGCTATTGCCCTCTAAATCAAATGGTACATTGTAAGTGCCTAGCATAATGTAGGTAATGTATCTACTAACTGGTCTACGAACTTTAGTGTGTTTTTTGATTGGTATGTTCATTTCAACAAATCCTTACTCTCGTAAATATTTCCAACTACTTCTGCCAATTCCCCATACCAAAGAGTATTAGATACTCCGCTTGTAGGTGGCATAAGTATGAATGCGTTATTATGATACTCAACAACTGCTATATAGTTATTATCTTGATATTTAATTAGGTCACCCTCGTATATCTCTACTCCGTTTTTATCTTTTAAGCCTGTGAATTGCATAAGGGTATAACGTTCGTTTCGCAATGCAGCTATTGTATAAGTATCAACATACTCTGGGTCATACATCTCGTCTGTTTTACTATCAAAAGCTCTAAACTTTATAGTTCTCACTTTAGTTCCCTTTCTAAACAAAACTGGTACTCTGCTCTATTAAGTTTATCTAACGGTTGCTTACAAACAACTTCATCGTTTAATGTTTGAAGTGTATATATAAGCCACCCTGTGAATATCAGCAGTGCGATTATTCCTGCGACTGCTAGTATCAAACTGTTTCTCTCTGATTTGTTCATTTCACCCTCACTTTTTATTTTATGTTCCTATACATTCATTAGCCATTTGAGTCATAGCTTCAGGTAATTTTTCTGTCTTTGCATACTCTGTCGATATACTCTTTATCTCGTCAAATGTCCATTTGGCTTGCATTTTGTCGTACACACATTGGCATTCTGATTTTGTACCACCACCCTTTGTACAGCCATCTACAAAAGTAGTTTCATAGTATGTTTCACTACTGATTAGATTTTCACTCGGTTTTGTTTCGCTGATAGGCTTGGTATTACTACCCATTATGCTTAATATTACTACTGCACCTATTACTGCTCCTATGACACCAAATACTGTGCCTAGTGATGTTTTGCTTTTTTCTTGTTCTGCCATTTTAACCTTTCAATACGCTAGATAGCTTTATTAAGCCTAGCTTCTCGTACTTATCTACTAATTTTATTATGTCTACTATATCTGCTTCACTCTCTATTTGTATGATGTACTTGTTCATTTGTTACTCTCAAATAGATTATGCAGTCGTTTCTTCTGTTCTTCGGTCAAGTTGCTTGGAATGCGAGTAGCTTTACCACCTTTGATACCGGCAAGCCTAGCTCTCTCATGTCCGGTCAATCCATCTTTACCGACCTTATCACTACCGAATCCACCACCACGAGATTTAGCACCACCCATAGCACCTATCTTTCGGTAGTATGCTTTGACTGCTTCTTCACTACCTAGCTTTTCGAGTAGTGTTTGTTTTTGCTTTTTACCGCCAGCTTTTGTATTTGCCATTACCCAATCCTTTCCACGCTATCTGCTTCAATTGCGTCTAGCTTTGCGTTTATTTCATTTAGCTTGATATTCAAATCTTCTAGTGCTTCAGATATTTGTGTGTATATTAGATCTGCTTCAGTCATACTATTTATTCTCCATACTATTATGTGCTTCGACTATGGCTTTTTTGATTACTATCTTCATGAAGTAAAACGCACCGAATGTTGCTATGTTTGCCAAGATGTACCAAACATCTGCACCTGTTGTTGTTGATTGTCTTTGGAACTTATTCATCTATCTTTTCTCCTGAATTATTTAATATTATCGCTTCTATCTGGTTTCTTAAACTTTCAAATTGATTGCGTCTATCTTTGTATAGATCATACAAGATATTCATTTCAGTCTTTGTCTTTGACGCTTGGTCGAGCAAACTCTGGTAACTCTGGGTGTTTGTAGTAGAGTCGCTTTTTGCTTTCTTTGTCATAATGCACACCATAACCTTTCATATTAGGTGGTTTGATTTCAGTCAGATTTACAAAGTTGGTTTCTAAATCATACAGATATCTACCAATTCCCCATTGGACTGCTGCTCGCTTCATTGAGCCGGACAGTCCACCTTTGACTGCTTCGATTTGGGTTTGCTCTGCACCGTCCCATTTAGTGATTGGCACTTCGTGATGTAGGATTGTGATTCCACATAAGATACCACCACCTGGTGCTTCAGTAAACTCATTACACCAGCCATCTATGCCAAATACTTCGTCTAGCCTGTCCATGATAGCTCTATTAGTTACATAGGCTAGTACCATAGCCCAATGCTTAATCTCACCTGTCTGTCGGTTTGGCGATTTGCCTGATTGTTGTACTCGCCATTCAATATGCTCTGGTGCAAATGGCTCTTTAAGTTTCTTTTCTTGTTCTTGCATTGCTTTTTTCACTCCTTTTTACTTATTTCTATTATACTCTAGTGTTTAACATATCTCAAGACTGCATAGCATACTGCTGTTGGTACGCCAATTAGTATTATTGCGTTAAATACCCATTCCGGTATCAGCTTTGATATTTCACTCATATACCCAACTCCTTTTCTTTGTCGGCAATGTATTGTCGTAGCTTTGATCTAATATCACCACCAGAGTTCGCTAGTGTAAATATCTCTGTCAGCATTCTAACTTGAGCTGTATATACTTGTATCTTTGCTGTATCTCTTTCCAATTCGATTATCTTATCTAGTGTACTCACCACATCACCTCTCTTTCTTTTCTAGCTTCTAAATCTGCATAAGCAAGCTCTTCTGCATACTCTTGTGAGTATCCTTCATCTATATAATATTCTACTGCTAGCTCGAAATCTTCATCGGCTCTAGTGCCATTCCAAATATCTTCCATCTGCTGTAGTCGGTCTGTATCGTTTCCCATTATTTCTTACTCCCTTGTTTATTATATTTCTTACACTATCTATTATATGGTAGTGTTATACATAAGTCAATACTTTTTTAAGTACTTTTTTTGACTTTTTTTTAAACTAAAATACCCATAGTTCTGTCTTTACTACCCAAGTTAGTAGCTATCTCTTATTTATGACTAATCACCTATCAGTTACTTTCAACTGCTACCCACCAAGACCTTTGGTATAATGCTCAAGCAATCGCATTAGTTTTCAGCAAAGCTTCTGATCGTTATGATGATTTACTTGGGTACTTGGTTGTGAGTTTAGCACATTGCCAAGATTTCAATTTAATAAATCATCATTTGTATCATTTTATTGTTTATACAATAGTGTGATAAAACTACTGTTGGTGATTTTAATGTATCCACCAAATAAAGAAGCTCCCCGACTGGAGAGCTAACGATATAGTCTATTACTTATAATAATAACCTACCGACACCCTCCGTGTCAACAAAACATCTAATTTAGTTTTAACCAAATAGACTATATCTGGTTAAGTCAATTATTACTCTTTTTTTGACAAATGTAAACTTATTTACAAATCTTTTTTTTGAGCGCACTATAAAATCAGTACCTACAATCGAATGGGGGGGAGTTATGCAGCGTCATCACTCTTGGCCATAACTATGCTATAATGTATATATGGCTAAAATACCACTAACCCAAAACAGATACACAATCGTAGATGATGAAGATTATAATCATCTGGTATCTATTGGGTCTTGGCATTTCGACAGATATGCTAAAAGGGTTACAAGAGATGGTGTAGTTTATATGCACCGACTAATAACAAAAGCGCCAGCAAAGCGAGCTGTTGACCACATCAACGGAGATAAGCTAGACAATAGAAAATCTAACTTGCGTGTAGTAGATTACTCTACAAACTGTCATAACAGACACGATATAAAGAATAAATATCTCGGTGTTAGCTTTGATAAGCGTAGATGTAAATATAAAGCTGTTATTGGATTTCAGTATCAAATGATTGACATCGGAAGATATGACACAGCAGAGCAAGCGAGAAAAGCTCGCAACCGAGTAGCTAAAGAGCTATTCGGCAAAGACGCCAAAATGGCGTAAGTGGGTAGTATCGTGCAAAAGCACCATCTCTTTCTGGCCACGCAAGAAGTTCCGTAAAAGTTCAACGCATTGGAAGTTCCGGCAGTTGCCCTGCAATATCGTAATGGTGACTGCTGAAGAGCATAGAGCAATCCACGCTCAAAGGCGTGAGAGTGAAATGCCAACTCGTGAGCAGATGTTGCAGAAACTCGACCTGTGCAAAGACTGCAAGGGTAATTGTGTATCTCACTCGCAACGCATTGACCACATACTCGGACTTATAGACGAAGCATTGGGGGAGTGATGTCTGGTAATGTGGGTTGGCTGGTGATGTTTTGCTACATAGTGGCGTGGGATATACTAGCACCTGAAACGCTTTCAGACGCTTTCTACAACGCTTTTTGCCACCCATTCCATAAGTGGTGGGTGATTGCAGTTTGGGCGGTTATAACGCTTCATTTGTTCAAGCTCGTTCCAAAGAAGTACGACCTAATTCATATTGTTACTGACCTGGTAAAGAGCTGGCTGTGAGAGTTGTCTGTCCTGTCTGCAAAAATATACCAGAGATTAGCTCTCTGACAATGTATCTCTATGTGCATTTCTGTGATATGACACAAACTATGTGGTACACCAACGGCATTCTTTGGAGTAATGACCATACACAGATAACAGGAGTTAGTCGTGGACAAAGCAACGACCATACTGGCACTTGAACACGAGATACACGGACTTGACCAAGAGCTGTACAATGCTCGTATTGCCCACTCTCGCTTGATAGTGCAAATCGAGCAAATGGAAACCGACAAAGCTTTGCTCTCGGCTCGCTTGCATGACCTACAATGGCCATCTACCAACCCATAAGGCGATATGCCTGTACTAAAAAAGACCCATAGGACAATGATGTCTTACGGGTCTTTTTGCTTGAGCAGCTGACGAAGCTTCTATTATACCAAAAAAAGACACCGATAGCCACAATGTCTTTAATGTTTTGTTTTGTAATTTATGAAAAAAATGCTTAAACTTCATGCTTGCTATTTTTTTATTTCGACAATAGGGTAGGTGCTTGCTATACATCTATATTAACATAACAACTAAAAAAGCAACACTATTTTGGTGTCGCTTTAATGTGTGGCAAACTAGAATTACCTATTACTCCCTACCATCAATCTAGCATAATGGGTCATCAGAAGTAACCAGCCAATATATTAGCACATTATTGGCTCATTGACAAGCCTGACACTCACTCAATTCATCTGGGTCTATCGGACAGACATTTGCCAAAAAGTCTTGTTCTTCTACTTCAGTTTCTTTACTTCGATTGTGATGTTCCATACTGCTGATACTCCCCCTGCTACTGCGCCTATTATAAATACTTGCCAACCTAGCTCATCAACTGTCGCATAGTTATATAATGCGTATGCCAACGCGCCTTGTACAAAAGTCTTTGCACTTCTTACTGCAATGTCTTTCCAATCTATTGTTTGCTTCTTTGCCATATTACCCCTTTCCTATAAATGTCTTAATCTTGTCGAATAATCCGTTGAAAAATCCTCTACTGACTACAATGCTGTCAGGGTCTTGACCTTGTGCAATCTTGTCTTCGAGTTCTTTGTTTTTGACCTGACTAGCAGATAGTTGGTCTATGACTGCTTGTAATTCAGCTTTAGTTGGATTGGCTTTTAACTCACTTACTTGTGCTGATAGCTTATCGTAGTCGGCTAGTTTTTGATTACGCATATGTCGCCACGCTTCACCCTCACGCCAACCTTCTTGTATAAATTGGTTCCACGATTTACCTGTCCACGCTTGGACTTCTCTATCATCATACTGACCTGTGTGTACTCGGTTGAAATCCCAACCCTTTACTTCGCTATTTATTATTCGTAGATTATCTCTATCTTGTGGTGTTATCATATCGTTTATTCCTACTGACCCATTAGAGCCATTTAATTTATTTGGTCGTAACCACCCAATCACTCCATCGTAGCTATGGCGTACTTTTTTAGCCACCGAGCCTGTTGGGTAGTTCTGGTCAAAGCTTACAAAAGAATTGGTATCACCCTCGCCTGTGGCTATTGCTGTGTGTCCATACCCACCACCATAGCGATTGTTCCATACTATTATATCACCAGCTCTAGGCACTGCACTTGGACTATTGGGTATCTGCATATAATTGCCCTGTGGTTGGTTGTAAATGCCACTTGCATATAATCCACCAAATGGTCGATACCCTAGTGCTACACTCCACTTGTTTACCAAGTCAAAGCATTGAGCCCCATAAGCACCATCAAAGTCTACAAACCTGCCATTAAACTGATTGAAAAAATCGTTAAACATTATATCTTGTCACCCAATCTTGCTAATATCTCGTTGGATTTAGCTTGTATCTCGTTAGATTTTTTCATGTGTTCAGCAATCTTTTCAAGCGGTATGTTGACTGTGCTTTGTATCTTATTTTCAAGCTCTTGTATCCTGCTTTCATTCGCAACATGTTTAGTTTCACAAGCGTTTACTTCTTCTCGTAATACAGCCACTTCTTCTTTAAGTATTTTATTAGCCCCAGACCGTATGCCATACCAGATATTACCAGCTAGTACACCAGCCCCTATAAAAATCGCTATCGCCGTACCAGAGTGTTGCAAGATGTCCATTGTTACACCTTATATTCGGTAACTTCAATATATGATTTGGTAGCTGTTGAAAATCTTTGTGTACCAACAGCACCATTAAAGGTAAATGTAGCCCCAGCAGCCGAGCCAGCCCTAATCCTAAAGGTGGTGGCAGAAGTTGTGCCAGAAGTCATTGTGTAAGAAAACGGTAAGGTCAAAACGGCTGTTGCCGTGGTGTTATACATCTCCCAAGCACCCAAAGCATTGGCTGTACTATCCTGGAATAGTGCAAAAATAATATTAGCTGTCGTACTAGTTGAGCCAAACAGAACGCCCGATATAACCAGCTTGTTTGTAGCAGACTTTGGCGTAATAGCTTGCGTCATAAACTCCCCACCCTCTGTAATTTGAGGTATCGTATTATCTGCCGGAATTGCTGTCGTTGTTGTACTCACGCTAGCGTAATTTGTAGTAACACACTGCTGTATTGCATTAGTACCACTACCTATATAAGTATCAAAGGTTGCGTCATTAGTTCCTAGTATATTCCATTTCGCTGCAGAGGGCAGTCACTGCTCCCCGAAGACAACGGACCAAGATGCGTATGCCACGGGGAGCTACTCCTTTCCTACTAGAACAGATAAGTTCAACTTAATAGTTTTCATACTCTATTTATTACATAGAAAACAAATACTAGTCAAGAAGTCTTTTTTCTATATCCGTAGGTATCGGTTGTTTTGTGACAATCCCAACATAGTGTTCTGCCATTGCTAATTTCAAATCTTAACTCTGGGTACTTACTCCAAGACTTAATATGGTCAACCTGTATTACTGCTGTTTCTCTTGTAGCGCCACACCAAATGCAGATATGGTTATCTCGTCTTAAAACAGCATTGCGCCATCTTCTGTATTCTTTGCTCCACCTGTCGCCCCTAGTTCTAGTAACTCCACCGCGCCAAGCTGGGTTGTTCTCACCTGTCATTTCCGGCCAGTCTTTACCCTTATTCCAAGGTGTGTGACCTGTCTTAATCCCTTTATTCCAAGGTATTTCGCCCTTTTTCTTGGCATGTTTTTTTAATAGAACCATGTTGTGATGACCCCAAACATATTTTCTTGGTCTATTTCTACTATCTCTCGGCTCAATTAAAGTTCCACAGCCACATTTACACTTAATCATACTACTATTTTACACCATCAGCAACAAAATGGCAAACAAAAAAAGAGTTTATCTATACTGGTCGCATACTAAACTGTGTATCGTCTTTTATTTCAAGACTAGCCTTTATCTTTTCAATGCTTTGCTTATCGCCTTTTGTCACTAATTCACTCAAAAAATCTTTCTCTTGAGCTGATACTCTGTTGTCGTTTGAGCAGATACATTCCCACCCCCATTGGTTATCTTTGCGCCATCTGCCGGCCAAGAGATTAGTACTTGCACCCTTGCTGTAATTTATAATAGCGTGGCTGTCCTCTTCAATCAGCAATATATCACTTTGCTTGCACTTTAGACAGGTTATTTCGTATCGTTTCATATTATTACTATTACCTATTTATGCTTTATTCGTCAAGAAGTCTACAATGCGCCTTGTATTAGATTGTCATTTATCTTTGTGCTGTATATGACGCAATACATGGTGTATGTATCAGTTGTAGCACCACCTCGCTTTTTAACATTACAGGTGATGTATTGTACTGTTTCAAAGTTTCCGCCACCAATATCTACATCTTCACTACTACCATAATGAAATATGTTCAGATTGTATTGAATACTTGAGTTTATATCTACATAGGGTGAGCCATAAACTCTTCCTGTTTGATTATCTTTCGTATAGACTTCGAATAGTGTATTAACATTAGCTTTTATCTGGTCTAATCTAAAAAATGTAGTACCCTCAACAAAAGACCCTGATGTAACATTGGTTGTGAGTATGGCGTTATCTCTAAATATTATTCTTGGCTTATCTTGGTTGCTATCTAAAAATATTCTATCTGTTGACTGGTTATTCAAAATACCACCTCATCTGTAAAGCCACTAGAGTACACCACATAATAGGCCTTGTAAATATACCCTGTGACTGCATAGTCGGTAACCTGAAAGTTTAGTCTGATAACACTTTTACTATTATATGTAGTCGTGTCTATATAGTGATTTGCTGTTGTGGCCGGTAATCCAGTAGAGAATACTCCTGTAAATGACATCTTATATATATTGTAATCAGTTCCATCTACTGTACTAGCAAAGTAGCAGTCAATGATTGGATTTGTTCTACTTTCTACATTATACAATGTAACACTTGCTGTTGACCTATACTGTGTTCCATAAGCAGTTAAAGCACTAAAAGTAACTACCCCTTTTTCAAGCACTCTTGGTACAAGCGGACTTGTATCACCAATGACCCTATTCGTACTTTCACTCATCTCTTATGTCCATATCGTATTATTAGAAATGCTACTAGAATAAATCAAATCAAATGCCTGATTTGCAAAGTTAAATACTGCTTGCGTTGTGTATATGAAATACCAAACCTGAATAGTGTCCCTACCATAATAGGGTGAGCTAAACATTGCACTATTTCCTACTGTTTTTACAGCATTAGTTGATGTATCTACTTCCACAAAGTTTATTGGTCTAACATAATTTACAAATGCAGAAAAGTTAAACTGATAGAATGTATCCCTAGCATAGTCGTTTGTACCAGCTGATTGGTAGGGTATTTGCAACTCTGTGTAATAGTATTTATAACTACCTACTGTACTAAACAAAGGTACTTCCGTTTGTATTCGTGATACAATTTTCTTTTGTGCTACATTAGTATCTTCTGTCAGTCTATCGGTTGTTTCAGGTTGCATAAAAATCCTTTTTAGTAACTCTATAATCCATTTTATCATGGCGCTATGGCGTCACTTGAGCCAATCGTACTAATCCCAATCCTAAAGTAAGTGTTAATAGTGCGTTGTAATAGTTTCAATGTTTGCACATAGCCACTACTTGGACTGATACTTGTCTTAATATTAAATACACGCCAGTATCTACCTTGCCAACTAACTAGATCACCAAGTTGCAATTCAGGTAATGCTCGAATAGTAATCTCTTGCACATTCTCTACATCACTATAATCATTGAGTATCATTTGACCAAAACTATTAGCCCAGCTTTCAGATTGTATGTAATCGTTCTCTATCTTAAATGGTCGTTGCTCGTAGGCAGTCACCGAGCTATCATCTTGCACTCTGGTATATATCTCGGTACTGACTTTAGCTGGTCTGCCATACAATGTCATGGCTGTCACATATACGATCTGACTTGTCGTATTAGATAAGACTATCTTACATGCTTTAGCAAACTTACTAAAAGACTTCAGCGTAACGCTACTTGTAACATCTGTACCTGTACCATCACTCAATGTATTGGCCACATATACCGGATTGTCGATTGAGAGCATAGGGTCATCAAAGTTCACAAATATTTCCAGATCACTATTAGCACCAATCTCTTTGTAACTAGATTGGGTAAATACCAACTGATTGGGTTGCTTGGCTCTCGGTTTGGATTTCACTTCCACGACATTTATCAGGTGGCTATCGTTTGGTGTTTTAGCGTCTAGCACTTGAGATGTAGCAATCACTCTTTGTATGCTATTGTGTGGTGTACTGTCCCAATGCTGTCTGTTCTCAAAGCGTATGCGACCTGTTTCATCTTGGTAGAGATGTCCGTTCTCGGATTGCACTAGCTGATTTACTATGTCAATCCATTTAGTACCTACTTCAAATAGCCCAAATGGTATAACCTGTATGCCATAATCTAATTCATATTGGCTTGTTGAGTAGCCTAGACCGGTGAGTATGTTCTCTAATACTTGGTCGGTGCGTAATCCGGTAAACATTGAGCTATCATCTACATAATTATTCTCAAGATAACCCACAAAGTCTTCTGCTCTAAACTTGGCTCTAGCATTGCGCTTGTTGATCTCTGGTACTTTATCAGTAATCCCTACAAACTGCGGTACTGTCTGGTCTATGCCATTATAATTAAATCCTGCGTTGATTGTGACCGGTCTGCGTGGCTTTTGGACTGCTGTGTATGTTTCGGTATTAGTACCACCCATAAAACGCGGTGTGAAGCGTCCTGTGGTGTTGTCGAACTCAAAGTCGGCCAATGCCTTACTAACCCCACCAATCGGCTGATTTAGCCCTCTCTCATAACTTAATTGTGTTAAATAACTACTCTCGTCTGTGTATCTATACTTATTCCATGCACTAGGCGCGCTATCGGTAGTCGGTATTATATCTGTGCCACCTATCGTAGACACCCCAATAGCAAAAAATCGCACACTACTTGTAAATGATTTCTTCCAAGATACTTGTGTACTAGCAACAATCTTACGAGTACTATCTCGCTCTTCTGCTGTCCAACCGGTAGCAACTGATTGCATTTTATACCCTCGCCAGTCTTATATTCTTGGCTCTATTTCTGTTATATTCTCTATGACATTGCCTACATAGTCTTTTTTGTCCATTTGACCAATTTACATCTTCCAGCTTGTGTCCCCTCTTACAGTAATCACCATTGTAACCACCCTTAAAGCCACTCTTTATTCTTCTCATTTTGGTACTATCAGTATCAACTAATCTAGCTCTTCGAGAGTTCTCACTTCTTGACACAACCTCTAAATGTTTTGGATTTACACATTTTTTATTCAGACACAAATGGTCGATTGTCATGTCGCTATCAATTGTCGTGTCATTGTATAATTCGTAAACAATCCTATGAGCAGTTTTATCCCATTTCATATTAGGTAATCTATACCTACCATACCCGTCTTTCTTATGGATATACCCAGTCCATACCCAACATTCACCAGATTTATCAATCCGTTTCTCGATTTTATCTTGTATATTTTTGTGCATACCACTATTATACACGATTAGGCTTCCGTTAATGTTATCGCAAAGCTAGATATATAATCAGATCCACCAACACTAAACCCTCTGTCATCTATGTTGATGTGGACATTGGTACTAGCAATCGTATAGTTTGTTTCGGTACTTTCCCAAGTAACTGCTGTGCCGGTGGATACATAGCTATCATAAATAGCCTTAATCGTATCGTAATAAGTCTTTTGGATATTGTCATAGCTTAATTTCCAAACACGCTTATTGCTTCCAAAATAATCACGCCCAATGCTACCAGCTAATGTCCGCTGTTGTGCATATTGTATATTGTCCACTTTCTCTTGTATTGCCTGTGGTGCTTTGATTGCTTGTCCTGATAGTGTAAATGCCATCTTATACTCCTATTAACTGTCCGACTGTTTGCCCACGCTGGCTTGCTATGTCTTGTAAATCTTCAAACATCTTCATAGCTGCGTCGCGTCTTTCGATTGCCGAGCCTGTCATCAGTCCTACATTTATATTTATTGTTGTGCTACCACCTGATGTACTGCCAATTTGGTTGTTTGGTATAACATCTGACCCTCTGGGTAAGTTTACTAATTCCGGTCCTCGTTCTCCCACTACTGCTAATCCACCACCAAAGTTCTCTACACCTCTAGCAAATCTAGGTAACTTCACTTTTGGTGCGCCCGGTATTCCAGAAAATGCACCATTTATAGCACCTTCCATAAATCCCATTATTGCATTTGCAATAGATTTGCCTATACCACCCCAATCTAAATTGCGTACAGCATTTATCATGTTCATAAAAGCACTTGGTATCTTACTCAACATATTTGTCAAAGCATTGTATATGGTATTCCAAATGCCACCCCAATCAATGTTTCTTATATAATTAACTACCCACATAATAGCTTGTGCAACATACATTGGCATTTTTATTGGTAATGTAGCAAAGAAACCAACAATTGACCCTACTACTTCCCAGAAATGGTCTTTTAGATATGTAGCTTTTTCTACTATAAAACCTATTCCATTCTTAATTTGTTCCACTACCCAAGTAAATCCTTGACCTAACCATGATATTGCTTGCACTACTATTTTTAATACAGCTATAAATGCAAGGATTGAGCCTAATATTACTACACCTATTACAATAGCCAATGCTTGTAGTGCCGGTATAATCCAATTCTGGTTTTTGTCCCAAAACTCTTGTAACACAGGCAACAATTGAGTTTGTATAGTACTCCACAAATCTTGTAACGCTGGCTTTATATAAGTGTTATATACATTAACAAGACCATTCCAAACATTTTGCCACCCTATAAACTTTTCCACCAACCATGCAACAGCACCTGCAACAGCTAATACACCAGCTGCTATTAGTACTACCCAACCACCACCAATAGCACCAATGGCTGTAATTGCCAAAGCTGCTAATCCAATTGCACCAGCAAATGCAATCACTCCAGCTGTTAATAGTGTCAATTTTGATACGAGTTCAGGATTTTTTTGTGACCACTCATCTACCTTTGTAACAATATTTGTCAATTTATCTATAAATGGTGATATTGCATTTGCCAAAGCACCACCCATTTTTTCTTGTAGCTCGCCAAATTGGTTGTTTAATATGTCTAACCTACCAGAAAAACTTTTGCCACCCTCTTCTGCCAATCCACCAAAGTTAGTATTCATTATTGCTGTTAATGTAGCTGCTCTTTCTGCACTACTACCATACTTAAACACTTCTTTTTGCGCGTCAGTCATGATGACACCACTTTTTCTTAAGGCAGTAGACATGCCCTCAATGCCATCTTCTGCACCACCCATAACTTTACCCATTAACAATGCAATCTGGTCTAATTCCATTGTTTCACCTGTTGCTCTGCGCATGCCCTCTGCCATATTCAAAATAGATGGTGTTAATGTTTTTATAACATCTTGGTTTAATTGGAAAGTAGTAAGCATACCTTGAGCTGATATGATTTGCTCATCACTAAACCTAGTAACCTTTTGTAATGCACCAGCTTGTTCTAACAAAGCAGATATATCTTTATCTCTTGCTGTCTTTACATTGTTTATACCAGCTTGAAGCTTTATAGTAACTGCTTCTTGATTAGCAAATGCGTCTACTAGGCTCTTTCCAGCTATTACACCAGCAACACCAATAGCAGTTAAAGCTGCACCAACCCCTAATGCTGTTCTTGAGGCTTTTTGACCAAAGCTCTCAATAGTTGAGCTGGCTTTATCTTCAACAGTTATTTCTGCCTTGATGTTTGCTGTCGCCATTATTTTTTAGCCTTGTCCATTTCCATTCGTTCCTTATCTTGAATATAACTATAAATGAGTAGATTAGTAAAGAAGTCTGTAATCGGCTCTTGCTCTAATTGTTTAGCAGATAAATGGAATAGCTTGCGATAATGATACTTGAGTAGTTCGATAGGTGGCCGACCATTGTGAAATATACTATCAGCTAGTCGGCGCTTTAGTTTGGGTTTTGGTCTTGTCCTGTAAGTGTCTTAAATACTGTTATCATTACATTCATGTCAAAATCACCTAGCTCTTCTGCTTTGACATCAAACAATTCACTCTTTTCATCTATAAACTTACCACTTATGTACAAATCTTGTAGTGTTTTAGTAATAAACTCAATGGCTTTTTTCTCATCTTTGTTCTCACTAGCTTGCTGTACATACTTCTCATACTCTTTCATTGGTATAGTTTTAAACTCAAGGTAACAATCCTTGTAATCTTCGCCTATAAAATCCAAAGATATTTTACGCTTTATAACTATTCTACTCATTGCTTTTTTCCTTTCGATTATTTATTAGTAATTTGCACCACTATTAGTATTGGTAAGTGTGCAAGTACTGATTACTGCTGAAGCGTTTGCACTATCATAATTACCCTTAAACTGTATTGTTTGACCTACAATGTCATCTAATGCTCTATCTTGTTCCCATTCTGTGAAGTCTACTCGTGGTAATTGGATTTGCAAGCTAGAGTTTGAAGCTCTGTTGAATGTAATGTCGATTGCCTTGTAAGTACCGGCTAACATTAGTTGTCTGTAAGTATCATCTTGCTTGTTAAGTGTAATCTCACCCTCAACGCTGTATTGGTGGTTTAGGATTGCTTCTGGCTCTACTGTTCCCATTACATTATCAAAGTCAGAGTTAGCACTTATTGTAAGTGTCAGTTTCTTTAGTGGTACTGCTGTGGCTGCACCTAGTCCGGCAATGTTTGAAGCAGTCTTAAATACTAGGTGTTGGTGTAGAAACTTATTACCGAGTGTTGTGTAGCTTGGTGTAAGTGTTGACCAATCTCGTGATACTCTACTCTTGAAACTAGCCTTTGCTTTGGCAATTCCGTCTGGCTCTACTGTGATCTCTAGGCTATCTATCATTGTAAATGGAAATATCTTGGTTTGGTCAGGGTCTTGGTAAGCAAGTGACATGGTAGCGTGAGTGTTGGTATTAGTTAGTGCATAGGCATGTGCATAAGTCGGCCCACCAGTTGTGGTAGGGCTTGCACCAAGTAGTGATGTCAAAAACACCCCCAAGTTCAAATCATTCAGGTCAAATTCTAGATCACCCTCGCCATATTTATTAACTACATAATTGCTATCACTATCTTCTATTCTACCCAAGCCTTCTGTTTCTCTTGCAGTAGTAACTTTGTCATCAAAGCTAATTGTATTAAATGGTACATAAAATGTTGGTGTGACAATTGTGCCACTAGTCGCTTCTTTAGCTACTCCTACATTTCCTAATCTTCCTACGAACTTACTCATTATTATCTCCTTATATGTTTACTATTACTTATTTTGTGCATTTTAGTCAAGAAGTTATGTCGTTGTATTATAGTCGGTATGTATTCTTATCTGCATTTGTACTGCTTTGGCTTTACCCTTTTGGAAATCAACCTCACCCCATTGCGCGTCACTAGCTTCAATAAATAGCCCTACTGTATCACCTGACCCATAGGTATTTATGGTATTTAAAAATGCTCTATCATCTATTACATTTATAATCTGGTCTACCACATCAGCCAATACTTGTTCGGCATACTCTTCTCTGGGCGTTCCATCTTTCTCAAAGTCCTCACCCAAAGGCCATAGACAAGTAACGCTGTAAGCGTATATGCGCCTGTTCTCGGCTGTCGTAGCAAATGTTCCGTCCATATCACTTGTTACAACCCAAACTGCCGGCCAACCACTTGGATTAAGCTCACGATAGCCATACACACTTTGCGTAGTGCTTAACGCATTGACACTTGTTATTATTAGATTTTTTATATCGGTTGATATACTCATACTTGCCTTCCTATCTTATCAAATACATTTTGTACTGCTCTTGTAAAATTATCTTGTATCTCTTGTGTGCTTGCGTCTAAACCCTCTTTTAAGAAAGGTCTACCATGCATAAATCTAGTGCCTTCATGTACAAATATACCATAGTTAGCGGTTGGGTATATCTCGGCTCTCATTCGAGTACCAACACCACTTCTAGTAAATGTATGACTAGCTCTCAATCGCCCTGTTAATACCGGTGTTCGTTGCATACTCTCACGCTGTACTGTAACTGCCGATCTATTAAACGCTTCTTTCAACTCATCATTCATCAACTTGGGTGCTTGACCAAAAGCATGTCGTATCTGCTCTATATTCTTAATCTTGACATGTACAGTTGCCATCAGTCTTTACTTACCAATGTTAGCTCTTTGCAATCTACAATCCCGAAGCCCTCCCAACGAGATACACCCTTAACCGAATAACGCTTGCTATTCAGGTCACTACTATCGACAATGGTAACTTCATCGCCCTCTTTGATGTCTAAATCAACATCAACATACGCAATGTATGTCTTGCCAATTGCACTATTCTCAAATTCGGTACGCTCTAGGCTTGCCGGTGTAATGTCAGCTGGGTTTACTGTACCGGTAGCGCTCATTGTGTATCTATTGGTAGAGCTAATCCTACGATTGCGGTATATCTGTATGTCGTGGTTTGTAAAGAATAAACTAGCCATCTTACTTGTCCGGTAAGATTGGTATATTCATATATCTAGCGAGCATATCATCTATGCCAAGCTGTGTAATAAGTGATTGACCTTGCACACTATCGTAATACTCGATTGTTTTCGGCCCTTGTGTTTTCTTTTTAACACTTGCGCCTGTACTAGCATTATCTACTAATGCACATGACAACATCACGCATGCTTCTGCTAGATCACTTGGTATAGTAGCAAATCCAGCTATATAGGTGACCTTGTATAAGTTCCAATAATTCAATACCCCAAATCGGCAATCTATTACTCCGGCTGTTAAATCTACAAAGTAATCGGTAGTTTCGATTGTTGTCCAATCATTTCTATTCTCTGTGGTATTTCTCTCACTAAAATTACTCAAAGAGATAACAGGTCTGTTTTTTAAGATCAGCTGATTAGTACCAGTTCCGTCATATTCTTCTGATGTATATGTAGTACTAGCAAAGTGTTGGTTATTATCTTTACCACAATAGCTTTCAATCATATCAGTAGCTTGGTTTATCTTGCGTATTATAAGGTTGTTCTGACTTGTGCCAGTTATACCCAAACTCTCTTTCACATCTGCTACGCTTGTCAGCGCCCAGCTATTTAGTGTTGCCATCTGTTTCTACCATGTCCTTACTGTTAATTGCTATACCGGTATTTAATAAAACCAAACCTGTCTTATTATCTACATATAATGTCTGCCCTTTTCGATATTTGGTTGTATTTTTTATAATTCTTACTCGCATAATACCCCCACGCAAGAGGTGATAATCACCCCAAGCGTCAGACTACTAAACAGTTCCCATATTAGTAATGCTTCTGATTGGATTTGTAAGTGTCAATTCTGCGTCTACACGCTTTTCAACACGAACAAATGTCAAGTTTCTCTCGAAAGCACTTTGGCTTGCGACAGTAGCTTCAGTTGAAGTATCAACTTGTATGCCTTCTCGGTCAACAATTACATAGTAACTGAAATCTCCGAAGTATACAGTACCGCCAGCAATGTTATTGCTTTCGTAGACTGGACGACCCAAGATAGTTGGTTGAGCTGTTCCATTAAGCGCACCTAGCAAGTAATTGCCGTTGGTGTCTTTAAGTGAACGCACTCTTTCCAATGTTCCAGAGTTCATCACAAATACTGCCTTATTTCGATAACCTTGCGGTAGTCGGAAGTAAGTACTAATCAAAGCGTCAGCTTGACTAGCTGCAGTAAATCCACCTGACATAGTACCGACAGAGTATTGTGACATACCTGTTGGTTGACCAGACCCAGATCCTGCCCAGAAAGCAGTTTCTTCGCGTTCACTTATTGCAGTTGCTGCCAACTCACTCACTTTGTTTACGATATTGCCATTGACACCTAATACAGCGTCAGCAACTAATTCGTTTGAAAGTGGGATTATTGTAGCAAGAGAATATGGAGTGAATACATTTTCACCAAAGTCCACAGTAGAGGTGCTTTTAACAGCACCTTCTGCACGGAAGTTAGCTTTTGGTCGGCTTGCCAAGTTTGGCAAGTGAAGTGTGTCACTTGTAGTACTCATCACATCAGCAATGTTACGCATGACAGACATATCTCTAATATCTTCGACTAGCATGTTAGCATAGTCATCTGGTACTAGAAATCCACCTCTGCTACCAGTACCTTCAACAAGTACTTGCAGTTTTTGGTGGTCGCCAGTTAGCCAAGCTTGAACAAAGTTTACAGTCTTTTGAGATACTTCAGTAACTTTTTTACCAGCACTTTTGCGCATTGGTAATTCTACTTTCATATCTTCAAGTTCTGCAACAGTTTTCTTGCCTAGTTTGCTGTCGATTATATACTTTGGTGATTTAACTTCAATCTTTGCGTCGTCAGATATTTCCAAACCTTTACCTAGTTTTGCAGTAAGTTCGTCGATAGATTTTGATAGTCTGCTTTCTGCTTGTTCAACTGCTTTATCAGCAATTGCTTTAGCTGCGTCATCTATATCTTTTTCAACATCTTGGTCAGCTTGCTTTGCTTCATATTGCACATTGCTAGCTTCGGCAAGAAGTTCATCGAGTTCTTTTTGTTCAACTTCGGTTAGTTCGGCTTTTTCTTGTAATTCTTTAATTCTTCCCATTTGAATTTAATTCGCCTTTTAACGAGCTAATGATATTATCACTAGCTTGTTTTACAATTTTTGCAGACCGAATTGTAGCTTCTGGTTGAGATTTATTTGACAAAATCATATCAGCTGCTCTCGCAGTTGCCTTTGCCATACTCAATCTTTCAGTAACAACGCGATTGCTTCGACCTGTGTGCGGATTTAGGTGTTTTAGCCCATTCACCGCAGAGCTTGCTTTTGTATCTATAATATTCAATCTTTTTTCTATCTCACTTAATCTGTCCATTACAGCTACCGGTATTCCGGCCTTTGTAATAGTTTCATCATCAAATCCATTGTCTTTCAGGCTCTTGTAGCCCAACATCATTGCTTGTGGGTTAGCTGGTACATTTACTACTGATATTTCAAGTAGTTTTTGCTTGGTAAATCTATTGCCATCAGCGTCTACTGGCATAAATCCAACTGACAATGTTTTGAGTACACCATCAGCAACTAATTGTTTGACTGCTCTACCTAACTCGGTAACTTCTTGAAATGCTATCTTGGTCATTAGCTTGGCTTGCTTTCCACTACCCTCAATCCAAGTTTTAGTAGCTTTGCCAATAGGCAATTGGCTATGGTCGTGACCCCATAAAATGATTGGGTTGGCTTTGAAATCTTTTAAATCCCAGCCTTCGACTTCTACAATCTCGCCTTGTCTATCTTCAACAGCGGTAGAAGCTATGGCAGTTATCTCGCCATTATCTGCCTTTTCAATTAGTGCTTTGGTGTAAAGTGTTTCGCTCATTATTTTCCTCTTATAGTTTATTCTTATAATATAATTGCCAAAGTAGTCAAGAAGTCTAGCTACTTAATACTGTCTAGCTTGTCTTTGGTACTCTGCTTGTTCCAATCTTTTTTGGGTATCTCTAGGCTGGATATTTGTTCTGGTGACATCTTGTCTCTGAGTGCTTCTAAACAGTTAATTATTGATTGTGTATCCATTACGACCCCATAGTCATTTTAGGTATTGTTATCGTGCCAAAATATACACTGCCTTCTACTGGTGGGTGAGTAGCCGCCGACCCCATAAGAAAAGCTGTAAATGATGCCCCATATTCAGAGAAGAATAGGATACAATTCCCAAAGCCAGCTATATTATTAAGAGCTGGAGCATACATCTGATTACCACCCCCAGAAGTAGATACCGCACCGAAATTACCAAGCATAGGTACTTCCTCACCATAATTTGGTACAGTTACAGGCAAATCACTCGCTTTAATAGTGAGCGGAAATGTGCCAATACTCATACTAGTACCAAAAACAATATTTATTCTAAGCCATATAAAGTCGTCATTTTCTTTGGCGTCAACTCTACAGTACCCACCTGTGCCTAAATCTACGGCACTACCAAAAAACTCTGTCATCGTTACATCGGTATCGTAATAATACCTATCTTTATTTGACTTTATAACTTTTGTCATTAACTAATCTCCGTTACTTTAGCTGCACCGTCGCCAGGGTCTGTAGCCCAAATACCATCAATTATTCCTGTGTAGTGGTCTTCTACTAAGATGTCGTTTTGATTAAGTAATACGGTAAAGTCTGAGCTGGTAGCAGTAGCCCCGTATTTTACATATAGAATAGCTGATGATGTATTTTGAATAATAATTTGCTTACGAGAGGTGTTAGAAGCCTTTAATGTTGCTGAAGTGGTTGTATCGGCTACCGAAGTCACCGAGCTAGTTCCAGCACCAGTAGGTAATACTGTGGAGGTTACATCTACATCTCCAATATCTACCCCAGAGTTGGCTGCGAGTTTACCAATAGCATTAGTACCAGCAGGTAAAGCACCTACTACATCTACTTGCATTTCACTACCAGCGATAGCGTTGTCGATAGTTTCTACTGCTGTTTTGATTGCTGCACTATTGGTTTCGGTGATTGCACCAGAAGTTACTGTTACATCATTATTAGCACCAAGATTTACAAGTGTTCCGTTAGTTGCATCACCTAGCTGTCTATCCCAAGTAGTTCCGTTATATACAGTACCTCTACTCATTACCCCTAGCTTGTTTGCAGTAGCACTTGTGGCGTCAGCGTCAGCGTTATCTGCCTTAAATGAAGCTGTTGTCTGGGTATTATTTGCATATAGACCCATTCGCAGATTACCTCTGCTATCAACTTGCATATCGGCTCTTTGTCCGTCCGTAAATGTTGGTTGGGTTGAGTTATACTTTGCACCCACTTTTACAGGGTTGCCACTATCTGCCGAGCCTGAAGCCACATCACCTTTAGCAACTGCAATTTGATTACCATTGGTTTGGTTAGCACTTGTAGCTAGTCCTATCGTATTAGCTGTTACATCTACATTTTGTGTACCTGTTGGTGTGGCTGTGACTGTGCCTGATACTGGTTGAGTAACAGCGCTACCATCTACTTTTAGAGCATTACCAGCAGTTATTGTAGCTCTAGTATCATCAGTACCATTCTTTAACTCAACAGCACCGATCTCAATATCGCTACTCATAGATACCGGAACAGGTGTTGCGCGAAGTTCAGCGTCAGTCAATCCACCGGTACTACTTCCACCACCAGATCCGCCACCACCACCACGACTAGCCCAATCGCTATCATCAAATACTAATCTATTGCCTTGTCGGATTACTCGTCTAAATGGTACAAACTCTTCTGGCTCTTGCTTTGGTTTGATGTTGGCTTCCAAGTCAATCAACGCCTGTACAACTTTCATCACGCTATTGTTCAGGGTTTTGACGCTCTTTTCACTTGCCAACCACTTTGGTATCTCGGTTTTAGATGTATTTACTACCGGCTTGGGTATATCTTTTAGATTAGATACAATAATCTCTTTGGCTTGTTTGATGTCCTTGATGTTAGTAACATTCAACCCAGCTTCTAATATTTCTTTAAGCGTTCTAAAGTTCTGTGCCAAATCTTTTTGGCTTTCGGTATAAGCAGAGCCATTAACACTCAAAGACGCTTCTAGCGCGCTTATATCGGCTTGTAGGCTACCTATACTCGCCAATAGTTCATTATGCTTGGCTTCGTTCTTCTTATCGCTTGCTTTTTTGAGTTCTTCGCTTTGCTTTAGCTTGGCAAGTTTGGCATTGGTAGTTTTGCTTTGGTACTCATTCATTGCCTAGCCCTGCAAGCTTTTCAAGTTCTTTAATATACTTGTCTTGCTCTAATTTGTTCTTCTTTATTTTGCGATATTCTTTTGTACGCTTGTCTATCTGCTTCTCTAATCTTTGGATCTTGCCATAGGCTTTAGCGTCAAAGGCTTTTTGTGATTTAATAATTGGCACTACTGTACATCTACAATTTGGGTGTGCAGGTGCGCTTTCTAAATCTTCGTAACTTATCTCATAAATAGCTGGCTCGCCTTTGGTATTAACATAATCTATCTCATCACCTATCTTGGCAAAATCATCATCTAAACTCTTTTCACCATACTCATTCTCAATAGCCAAACATATTTCACAAGGGTCACTATCTGTCAGCCATTGTTTGCCCTCTACCACACCGCTATCTTTCCAAGCGTCAATCATAAAGTGATTACTTTCTCGCAATACTTCGGTGCGTGTAATTCTCTCGGCCTGTGCTTTAGTGAATTGTGGAAAGTCTTGTTTGATTGTTCGAGTTAGCTTACCAACACTATCGCCATTGGCAATTCCGTCTGTAAGCAATCTTGCAAGATGGTCTTTTTGTGTACTAAACATACTATCTGCAAACATCTCTATCTGATTGCGTATATAAGCATAGACTTTTGTATCTGGTATATATGGACTGTCTACATTTATTAGCTTATTAGCGTGATTGGCACTTGCTACTGCTAATGCAATAAGGGTTGGTGTGAGTATAGCAATCACCTTTTCTGTTTCAACTTCGTCATCAAATAGCTCTCTTTCTGCTACTTGTTTAGTAGGTAGCGCGTCAGCTACATTGCCTACAATAGTTTCGGTAAGTCTATCAAAATAACTATTTAGTCTATCGTCAAATTGTTTTTCTAATCTCTCAACAAACTCTAATTGTTTAGATTGGAAGTCAAATATTTGCTCATTAGTAAAGTCTTTGGCGATCAGCTGTTCAACTTGTTTGGTCTTTGGTGCTTCTTTTTTGACAATACTTCTAGCTACCGGCTTGGCACTTTGATATGCTTTCTGCCATTCAAGTTTCTTTTCGTGTAATCCCATGCGTCTAAACATTGCTTTAGTATTAACAGAGCGCAATGACTTTGGTAGGTCATCTTCTGTACCATCTGGCTCATTATTATCTTCGCCTTCTTCCATTACATCATACTCTACCATCTCTCTAGCTTCGTCTTGGGTAATAATACCAGCACTAAATAAACTAGTGGCGTCTGCAATCTTGCGTGTCATATCTTCTGGTACAGGGTCTTTGAAACCTAGTATTAGATTATCGCCATATCTTGGCACAAGAAACTCATTCAGGCTATCTATGATACGACTCATCTTTGGCTTGATAGTAGATTGCTTCCAGCCTAGCAATGTAGCTTCGGCATTAGCCCTATTGACATCTTCGGTTATACCTAGACTTGCTTTAGTATTCTTAAATCCGGCCATGATTTTATCTCGTAACCATGCTTGTTGAGCAAGCATTTCAGCGTCACGACTAGACATTTGCAATGTTTGTGGCTTAATTCCACCACTAAAGATAGGTATTTTCCAAAAGTTCTTTGCGCCGGCATAAGCTGCGCGCATTTCTGCGTTCAATGCTTTGATTTGTGCTTGAGTCAGACTATTGTCAGTTGATAGCATAAACTGTGCCATCATTCCGTTCTCATAAAATCCCTTGTTGGCTTCTAGTGCTTTGGTATCTATGTCTAAACTAGTAGCCAATCCCTCTACTGTGCTAAATCCACGATATGGGTTTTTTGGGTTTGGTACTTTGATATGTATTATTTCTTCTGGCTCATAATTAACCTCAACTACCTTACCATCTATGGTGTTCTTATAGTTATACCCACTAACCAATCTTGTAGCGCCAGCATAGACATCACCCAGCTGTAAACTAACCTTGTCTGGCTGTAGTAGATATATGTTGGTAGGCAATGCACCATTAGCACCACCCTCAAGATAATAGAAACTATCACCGGTTAGATCTAAATGTGCTTCGGTTAGATAAAACGCGTCTGATTGTGTAGTTGTTTCATTAAACCTATCTAGCAAATCCAATACAGGGTGGCTTTTAACTTGTTCCATTTCATATACACCACCGCGCAATACTACTTTGTATAATTCTGGCTCTAGCTTCGATACTTCTTCTGCAAGTGTTGATACATTTATATACACCCATTCGTAATATGCTTCTATAAGTTTAGAGCTGACAGTCTTTTCATCAGATAGAGATTTGTTTCCCATACTTAAAACTGACCCTAGAAGTGTTTTTTGCTTCTTTGGTATATTTATAGTTTTTGCTGTGGGTTGCTCAATATCTTTACCAGTCGCTATTTGGCCAATAATCGGTAATCTTACCTTCATCGTCTTTGATGACCTTTCGTTCTTTAATTGTAGCGTCAATAATTCCTATGCTCGCATTACTTGTTTCACTCCACTTTGCAAATGCCCACTCGGCTAATGCCCAACTATCTGCATAGTCATCATGTGCTTTGTCATCATCTGGGTGTGCTACTGACAAGTATTGCCCTTTGTATTGTTGCTGGAGATTTATCATTTGTTCCACAAACCTCTTACTATTAGTTGTACTTAAATTAGGCAAAGTCGTCAAGAAGTCCTTTATAACTACTTTTAGATTGCGATACATAGCGTCTTTGCTCATAGCACTAAACTTAATTTCATATAATCCACTATACTCATCACGCCATTCACTCTCTTGCTTAATCCAATCTGGCATAAATTGACCTTGCCCTGTGCTATCTATTGCTAATCCTACAATGCTATATCTACTTAAAAAGTCCATAATAATATCAAATTGGTTTTTGTAATTCTCACCCCTTAATTCCAACCAATTCAATAGTTCTTTCTTTTTTAGCTCTGGGTTGTATCTTAATACTGTCACTACTGTACTGTCTGGGTGTTTGGCAGTATCTATTCCGGCAAAGCAGTCCATGCTCTTTTCACTTTGGGTATATTTTCTATCTGTTTCAAGTGTGCGCAACTCTTCTATTGTGGTAAATTGACCCTCACCAATCAGCCACTTACCAAAATAAGGTCTTTGTATCTCATCACTCTCGATACCCTCTTGTGCATTCTCTATCTCATTCCGTACAGTCTGCTCATACATCAAATGCTTAATCTCACCTGTCTTGTCATAAACTTGCTGTCGCTGTTTGGCAATATCTTCAAAGTATATTTTTATAGCTCTTGGCTTCATGCCTAGACTTCTAAAATAGCAAAGTCTTGTGCCGGCAGTACCGATATATATTCTTGGCGCATTAGTAGTCGCACCTATCGGCCATATCTGTTGCTGGACAATCTTATCGTCTAAATCTTGCGCTTCTTCAAATATCATTAAATCAAAGGTCTTACTTTCAGGCTTTGATGTAGTTGTAACAGGTGCAATCCAAGCACTTGAGCCATTAGGCAATACAAGTGTCTTGGCATTCTCTTGCTCTTTAATGCTCTTACTTGTTTCATCATCTTGCACAATCAAATCTTTGACAGGTCGCAAAGCATTCTTCAATCTCTCAAAGTCAGTCCTAGCTTGCTCAATCTGTGGTGCGAATATACCAATATGAATAGGCTTCTTATATAGCTCTGATACATAGGTCATAATAAACTCGGCAGTATGAACCACTGCTGTTGTTTTACCAGCTTGCCTACTTATCTCAATCGACAATTCAAACAGCTCTAGCTTCTTTACATCTTCGACATCTTTAACATTTAGATTATGTAGTAGTGCAATAAGAATACGATTACTGATATCTTCTTGATATGGGTATAGATCTACATTATGAAAGTTCTTCAGATGTTGGCTTCTCATCTGCTGTAATTGGTGGAACTTCATCTACGCCCTCGCTATCACCGAACTTATCTATTATTGCTTGTATTGCATTGCCGGTTACTTTTACCTCTTGTTGTTTTCCAAATATTTCCCTATCGGCTGTTTCTAATTTGAAGTCTGGTCTAGCTTTCTTGAGATTATCTCGTATAAAGTCTGACCTTGCCTGGTCTAACTGGCCGTCAAAATCTGGATTAGCTTCTCGCCATCTTTCCAATGTCTTTTCACTGATACCAACACTAGCTGCTACCCATTTGTAATGATATATAACTCTAGCAGAATTGAATATTTGCTCTTTTAATTCTGGTGTTAGTTTAGTTGGTCTACCCATTTTCAATCTCTATATTTACTTTTACTAATGTGTCTGCTGGTAGTTTACCCAAATCTAATATACTTTCATCATCAGTTTCTAATACGATCTGGAAGATATTATCTAGGCTTGCAGCTTTTCTTTGGCTAGTTCTTTTTATCTCTGCTTTGAAGTTCATTTATTAAATCCTTATATTCCTTTATAGATAACTTCACATCATAAGCTTTTTTAGCTTGCTTATAATTGTACTCCGCTTCTTTATTGCGTTCAACATCAGACATAAATCTCTCTAAATCATCAATGTTTTTAGCAACCGGCAAGCTGGCTAGATGTGCTTTGATTGTCTTATTGTTAGACTTAAATATATCTTTTGGTCGTAATCCATCTGGTAATAAACAGGCTTGGGCTTCTTGCAACCTTTGATAAATACTCTCTTCATTATATTTATGGAACTTGTAGCTTTTACGATAATGCTCGGTGTTGTGAGCAAATCGCCACATCAATGGGTCTTCGTCAGATATTACAGTAAGTGCTATATTTAACCTCTCAAGTGCTGGAATAGCACCCTCAATTGTTTCTGCATTATGTCTATAACCAAACCACACTATACGCTTCAATTTGCCATTATGCTTTTTGAAGTCCGGCACTAATTCCATATCAAATCTGTCAGGTATTAGCTTTACTGGCTTATCAGTAAGTTGTCGCATAAAGTCTTGCAATCCTTTGCTCGGTACTACAATAGCGTCCATACTATCAACTGTCTTTTTAATATACATATTATCGAGCCAATCTGGATCGCATATATCTAATATCTTCAATCCACCCTTATATGTTTCAGGTAGGTAATAATCTACATTCCAATATACTTTTTGAAATACTAATACATCAGGCTTGCTACCAAACTTATACTGTTCGGCTTCTGGCCAGTACTTAATTAGTTGATGTACTCGTAAGTTGGTACTACCGATATTCTTCTTTCCATGCAGTTGCTCAAAGTTTAGAAAAGAAATCATTTTTTTACCTCATTTAACTTGGCATATTCACCATATATTTTTATTGCAGCCTTATTGTATGCAAGTGCTGCTTCTTCTTTCGTATAAAAACGCCCTATATGTTTATGTTGTATTCTTGCTCGCCATTGTTTTGGTGATGTAGAATATGTTTTAGACACCCCTTTATATCCAGATGTGTTCAATTTGGTTTTTCCCCTATTTGCTAGGTTTTGTGAATTATTGCAAAATCTTAAATTACTCTTTCTGTTATCTAACTTTTCACCATTTATATGGTCAATAAAAATCTTGCTATCTTTTGCACCCATTATGTATCTATGTAATCTATGTCTTGTTCTTTTACCATTTACTATTTTATCAAGAAATACATATTTTTTAGTATTATGTACCCACATTGAGTAATCGCAAACTTTCGAATAATCTTCTCGGTCTATCAAAACAATATGGTTATTAACTTTAATCTTCATATGCTACCCAGATTTTATCTTTTTTCCAGATTGGTCGTTTACCATCAACAATCATAGTGATTAAATCGTGCCATTGGTCGATATATCTATCGATATCAAATAATTTCTCGGCAGTTTGTTTAGCATTCTGTCCAATCTCAACTGCTTCACGATAATTGTTATTAAGTAATTGGTGGATTGTTTCAGCATACGATAATGGATTGTCCGGCACTATAAAGCCATTTACACCTTGCTCAATAAACTCATCGGCATTATGATATCGGCTGGTCAATACACAGCACCCAGATAGCATAGCTTCCGATCTAGCTCTTGGCATTGGACTATCTTTGAATGGGTAGATATGTATTAGACTACTACTAAAGAATTGCTTGTAATCTTGCCAATCTCTCGGCTCAAAATTAACATTAAAGTGTGTCAGATTATGCCCTGATTTTTCTTTTACAGCACCTTTAATTGCAGTTAGTAATGTGCGATTGTAATACTTATCTAATCCACCTGGCGACAATGATATACAAACTCTCGGTTCTTTAGGTAAATCCTGCCAGTCGTTTTTATCTATTCCATGTATGATTGGGTAACCCCAGCCCCACCGATTTACAGCTTCATAACTATTTACGACCATAAAGTTATCGCCAATCATCTTTTTCATTCCATCTAGGTGATGTATCTTGCCTTTGCTATCATAGACAATACCACCATTTATAACCATTTCTTCTTCATATCTCTCATCCCACATTGGCGTACCGTGATTTATTACTATTTTTGGCACATCTTGAATAATTTCATTTAACTCTCGGTATAACCTACTCTTACCGATTTGTGGGTCTACGCATTGCTGGTCAAGATGTAAGATAGCCAAGTCATATTTGTTTGGCTCATAGTATTGCACCCATTCAAACTCTTCATCTGTATAGACATCACTAGGCATTGGTTGATGTGAGTAGCGTGTCCACTTACGATTGTTATTTTCTAAAAAATGGAACTTAACTGGGTACTTTTTAGCTAATCGTAATAAGCTGTGCTGGTGTCCGGTGTGCCAAGCTACGCCAAATATTGAAATCCTATCTATTGCCACTTTTAGTCTTTCTGTAATAATCCTGCAGATAACATTTCTTGCACATATCTTTCGCTTGGAATACATTACTGCCACATTTACAAGTAAAGCCATTTCTATACTTACGCCTATCATCTCCGTGTTCAACATTGTGTTGTGATATGCTCATAATTTCTAAATTAGAAATATCATTATTAAGACCATTGCCATCTATATGGTGTACTATTTCGCTTCTTTTTAATTTTCTACCAAGATATTGTTCCATCACATGTCTATGTTCTGGTATGGATCGCCCATTTATTCTAATACGCTTATAAGTAGCTTTGCCGCTACCGGATTTGTAATACCAAAATCCTCTCTTATAATTCCAGTGTTTTTCTTTGGCTTCGAACTTTTTACCTAGTTTGTTTCCTTTTTGGAACGGCATATATTCATTGTATATCATGCCAAGCACATTGTAAATATTTATAATCATTTTTATAACTCCATTGACATTTTCCATAATTTATTTTTCATCTGAATAATATCGGCTTTTTTATTGTGCTTGTTGCTTGATTTCCCCCACGCTTTAGCAATTGCTTTATCTACAAACTCAACAGTGAATCCATTGTATTTAGCTCGGCTTCTAGTTTCTTGTGATAATCCACCATATTTGTCCATTCGTTCACAAAACATTCCAATTCGTATCAAATCTTCACGATATACACAGCTAAAGTTCTCTACAAACTCTTTCTTTACACCTTTATTGCCATATAGCCAAGTGCGTGGCTTAATGTTTTCCACAAACTTTTCCACAGCCTTACTGTCCATTATCATTCGTTGGTCGCAGAATACCAATACATCACCAGTTGCTTCAATAATACCTTTGTTTCTAGCTCTAGCTAATCCGTAATCATTATTATTGTTTTCAATTACTCTGAATGGGTAGCATCTACCTTTAGATAACAATGCTAGATTCTTATCTGGCTCACCATCATTGACTACTATAACCTCGATATTTTTATATGTTTGATTGTCGATTGCTTCTAAACATCTATCTAATACATCACGCTTTTCACAGGTTGGCACGATAATTGATACTGTTTTGGTATTATCTATCAAGCTACGATATAACTTCTGATATGCATAGGCTCGGCGTTCATTATTGCGAGTCTTGGCAGATTGCCACGCTTTATCTCTGATTGATTGCAGATCTGAATCTAATGCTTGCTTTAATACTTCAATTAACTTTACGACATCTTCATTGCTATGCTCATTTATAATCATATTCTCGCCATTGTATAAGTCAGGTATATGCCCAACCTTGCGAGTCAATACCGGCGTGCCACAATACATTGCTTCAAGCACCGGCAATGTACCACTCTCAAAGTTGTCTTGGCTATTACAAATATGTAATTTGCTTTCGTAATATAATTCTTTCAGCTTCTCATCTGATACTTGTTCATAAAATGTAGTTTTCCCACAAGCAATAATGTCATCAAGATAAGCTCTATCACTAATTGCACCAACTAAAATTAGTTCTACATCTAATTCAGCACAAGCAATTGCTACTTCTAATATGCCCTTTTTACTCTCGATTCGATTAGCCACCATTATGACTTGATTTTTTGGCTTCCAATCATTATTAAATGTCCAAAAGTCGCTATCTATAGTAAGTGGTATATATTCCAATCTGGCATTAGTGATAGTTGATAAATCTGCCTGCATTGTTAGATTATTAGCAACTACTATCTGGTAATCATTCCAATCTCTTTCTTTTATCGAGTACGGATTGTTGTGTGTTAGTATGCTTGGTATGCGTTCTAGCCCAACATATCGTTCTCGCAACATATCAGCAGTTCTAAAATACTGATAGTCGATAATATCTGCACCCTTAATAGCTTCATCAAAGCGTTCTAATTGCTCAATACTTGGTCTTTTCGGGTGGACATCACAAACAATGTAATCTAAATTATCGTGATACTTGGCAACGCCACGACATAATCTATCTATTGCTGTTCCGACCTTATCTGATACTGCTACTACTTTCATTTGCTTTTTCCTTTATTTACTTTTAGCATAGTCATTGACTTCCAATTTGTCAAAGCCACTATAACCCCACTGTGAGCTGTTTAAGCCTAGTATTGTGTCTTGCATATACTTTGGGTGGTCAGAGATTGAAATGTGCTTCTGTGGCTTCTTAAAGCGTCCTACGACCATTTTTAACCACTCTCTATATGCTGTCTTGTCAGTACCGAGCTTATAATTCATAAAATAGCGATACCAAGCGTCTGCCATTCGTGTAACATCATCTTTGACTTGCTCTTCAGTCTTGCAAATCTTCTCATAGCAATAAAATGGAATGCGAGATTCCGGTATATGAGTAGGATTGATATATAGCCCATCTAGGCTTGGTTGGCATAAATCGCCACCACTATTAAACTTAATCCTATCGCCATACTTGCCCTTATTAACTGCTAATACTAATCTTGATTTTAAGTTATATCTATCTGGCAAGATAAATTGGTACTTCCAAAAGCTCAAAGCTGGTGCGTCATTGTACTGTTCACAGGCTCGTCTGATAGCACTAATATCTCTTTCGTGAAATATAAAATCCAAATCTGCGTGAACTACCCACGAAGTGTCTAGGTTATCGTAGCCTAGCTGAAACTGTTTACCTATCAAATTCCAAGAAAAACTTTTAGGCCAATTGCTCTTTATAACACTTACATTGTTAGGTAAAACACCCAAATCTTCACCACCACCATCAACAACAACAACCTTATCAGCAAGTTCAGAATAACATTTTATAGACTGCTCCCAACAATCACCTCTTCTGGCTGGGTCTGTTACACTCGTAAATATGCCGATTGAGTTCACTTCTTTTTACCTGGCCTTCCGTATGTGTCAGTCTTTTTATGGCAGTCTACGCACAAAGTTCTGCCATTGGCTAAATTTGTCCTTAATTCTGGGTAGTCCTTGAAAGACTTTATATGGTCGGCATTCAGGTTTTTACCATTGCCTTTAGTAAAACACATCACACAAGTATAATTATCTCTTTCATATACATCTTGTCGCCACTTTTTATATTCTTTTGTAGCCATAATTCTAGCTCTTTCACTAGAAGTTCCGCCTCGCCAGTTTGGGTTAAATTCTGGTGGTAATCCAGCATGCCAAGCAATTGCACCCTTCTTGAATCCGGGTGGTTTGATATTATTTTTTTTATTAAATTCGCTTCTCCACTCTCTCCTCTCTGGAGTCCATGCTTTAATGCTTATGCTTGTTGTTTTCATTGCAATTGTGTATTATTATTAACTTGTTGGGGGCCAAAGTTGGGTTTCTTGTCCATGCTTTGAGCCCCTTTTTTAGTTCTCGAAAAGTCAATTGTCCATGTACTTATGTACTTTGGATTACTTCTAGTATGTGATGGGACAATCGCAAATTCTAGCTTCATAGTTGTTCCATTCTTTCAGCTAATTCAAAGTCATAATCATTTATCTGACCACGCCTTATCTTTGTTGCTTCAGCTACTTTGGTATCATTTCTAAATCCGTGAATACCACATAGTAAATCTACTGACATACATCTTCTTGGGCTATAAAACTCTTCTAATCTAAACATTGCAGTTTCTGGTCGTTCAGCTTGCATTTGTCGCCCAATGTTATTGCGTAGTGCTGGCAAGCATTCTTTACCAATCCATTGCACACCACCATACATCACATCTTGCTTATACATATCAAAGCATTGAGCTTGTACCCACCAAGCATTGTCTGGCTTATCTAATAGTTTAATTTTGCGAGTAACAATAACATCAGCGTCTACTCGCATAAAATCATCATCTGCTTTATCGTAAATAATCTGTAACTTCTCGGCTAGTGTAGTATCGCCTGTAATCAGCTCAACCTCAAAGCCCTGTCGTTCTAAACTCCAAACACATAATTCAGTTGTCGGCTCGCCTATACTTGTAACAAATGCTTTAGTCATTTCTTGATCTCCACACCTATAAACGTAGCTGGTTTACCAAACTCGGTACTGTTAATCTCAAAAGGTTTAGGCTTAAACTTTTTAAACGTATGTACCAATTCAGCAATATTATATTCGTGTTCATGGTAGCGACCTGGGTTGCCTGTCCATTGATCTGTAATAATAATTCCACCCTTATCGATACAATTCTCAAATATATAGACAATCATTTTAGGGTTTTTCATATGCTCTATAACATTTAAACAGGCCATGTAGTCAAATCTAGGGTAGTCACCTTTATTAACAAAAAACCTATCCAACTCTAGTTGGCTATCAATATCTACTGTTTCAAAAAACGCATTATCTAAGCCACGTTTTTCATAATACAGTCTTAAGCCACTAGGGTTATTATCTATTACTACTGAATACAATCCTTTGTCTATAAGTTTAGACGATAGTAAGCCATCACCACCACCAACATCTAGGGTTGAGCCTTTGCAAAAACTTACACACCTATCCACACACTCCTTGTACCAAGCATAGTTCGGGTCGTCATACCAATCCCAGTGATAAGCACCCAGTTTCTCGTATTTATCAAAGTGCATTTTCCACCTCAAATCTTACTATATAGCCAATAACTTCGTGGTCATACCCCGGGGCTGCCCTAAACCCATCTTCGGAGTAGTATCTCATTAAAAGACTAGATCGTGGCCGCCTATATATAATATCTTTTACCGGCATTTTAAACTTATCTCCATACCATCTAATAGCCGGTTCGGTATATCTTAGCCCCTCATCTTCTATAGGATTATGATGTGGGTATAAAAATGGAAAGCTAACCCATGCGCTACCGTTCATTAACCGCCTTATGTTTCTAAAAGCTAGCATCGGGTCTCTAATATAATCAAAAACTTCCAAACAAAAAACTAAATCAGCTTGCACAACATTACCCCAGTGTTCTTTTTGTAAGTCATATATCTTATCTGGCTTCTGATTGGTAACATGAGGGTTTTCTAAATCATAAATAAAATAGTTCTCTACATCCCAGCTTTTAGTCCTACCCTTTATGGGGTCTTGACTACCGCCTATATCAATTACTTTTTCAGCTTTAACATCAAGCGTAGCTACCCAATCTTTTAGAGCCTGCTTATATACTGATGTCAAAACTACACCCCTTTACCTTTCATATGTTTTTTAGCTTGGATGTTCCTACATTTCTTGCAACCTCTTTTGCCGTTGTATATATAGTCATAATTATGTCCTTTTGGACACTTTGTTTTCAAGGAATTGTGCCTTATAAACTTATTCCAAGCTTCACCCCTCATAATATTCTCTTTATGAGAAACCTGTTCCAAGTGGTTTGGGTTGACACAATCTCTATTTCTACAAGTATGGTCTAACTCCATATTAGCTACAAGCTCACCAACAAACATTTGATAAGAATATCTATGTGCATATATAAGTTTGTGCTTTATTGAATACATACCATACCCAGCCTTTGTTTTTGCAGCAGTCCAATACCAACAAGTATCTGTCTTTTTAATCTTACTCATAAATCTTTGCTCGGTCATAGTACACCTGCCAATGCCATTTTATAGTCATCGGCCATCCTCTTTAACTCAAAATAGCCCTCTCGCTTGTAAAATCTTTCTAGTATCTCGTTAGTACCACCGGTATCAGTCATTCGATATGGGTCAAAGACTTTTACGCCACACATTAAAGCTTCAATTAAACTGTTACTACAAGCGTCATTAAAATAAGTATATATAAACCAATCAGACTGCTTGTAGATATTAGCCATTACTTGTGGGTCGGTAATATAACCCCAGTACCGATATTGCTCGCCATTATAAAAGTCAAAGTTATATTCTTGCAAATTGCCATCAAACCTACCAAATAAGTTTAATGTAGCTTCTTTGTCATCTTCTTGTAGCTTCTGATAAGCCACTCTCGCCATTTCCCAATTCTTTGTTTCATCAGAGCTATGCTTACCATAGACATATCTACTATTTCCATCAACTCGGTTTTTATCATTGAAAATCCTTTCATCAACGCTGTTATAGATTACTTTCCATTGTTCTGTTTGTAGATACGGATTGAGCAATTCTTCGGCAAACTCGGATTGGAATATCACCAAATCTGCCCAATCACTAAAGTCTTTCATTCGGCTCATACCAGTATTACGATTACGTGAGTTTCTGATTATGTTGTCGATTCTGGTTACAATCTTCTTGCCATTCTCTTTGGCATGCAAAACTGTTTCTCTGTCCACCATAGAAGCACTTGGAATCATGAAAATGTCTGCTTCTTCAAAGTTATTAGTGATTGTATCACCCATTGCTTTTTTGAAGTTTCTAATCCACGACCAACCACCGCCCAAAGCGCTCTCATCATAAGGCGGTAGAATAATCTTCACTTTGCTTTTCTCTTTTCCCAATTTCTATGATGTCTTTGATGGCACGATTGGCACAGATACATCAAATTAGATACATCTGTATTAAACGGATTTTTGTCTATGTGATGGCGATTTATTTTTTTGCGGTTTGCTTCTCCACATCTTTCACAAGATTTAACTTCTGGGTACAAATATGTATTAAATCGTTTTCTTGCACCAGCTTCTGTTTTTATAGGCATAGATAGTTTAGTATTGCTGATTTTTCTTCCTACAATAGATGGTCTTTTGACACCTACTCTTGACTTATTCCAACACTCTCTTGAACAGTATTTAGCCATTCTTGACTTGTGTTTCATTTCTTTTTTGCCACAAGTTTGACATACGGACTCAACTTTTCTATTCTTCGAACAATTTGAACAATAAACTCTATTTCTTGATTGAAATGCCTTTATAGTAACCCCACAAGACTCACACTTAAAATCGACTAAATTCCAATTCTTACTCATACTGCTATTATACACCTTATTCGTAATACTAGCAATCATCTCAACCTTTCATTTATAAGCTTAAAAAACTCACCTACCCTGTCCCATTGCTGATACCGATGTATCTCTTCCGAATGTCCAAAGCACGAATATACAACATCTTGTCCGCTTTC
>OFRG01000095.1_pt1 | contig 37901 bp, 68 predicted proteins | sample 1543071 | NCBI WGS metagenome assembly OFRG01 (sample SAMN07774222, study PRJEB24372) | wastewater metagenome | isolation source: WWTP Verbania (Effluent) | place: Italy: Verbania | collected 2015-12
GTCTTGCCGTCCGCCGCCAGACAGGAATCAAATCCGTACAGCACAAAGCGGCTGAAGCCCAGTAGGTAACCCAGATTCACCGCCCGCAGGCCGGAGGTTGTGCCCCCACCTACGCGGATGCGTCCGGCAAGCTCGGCAAGGTTCTCGTCGTCGCTCCACGAGTGCCACAACAGCACCTTGCAGTCTTTCAGATGGTCGAACATGACCGGATCGCAGCGCGACGCGAGCATGTACACCGTTTGATCGTTCTTGCGTTGCACGCCGTTTCTACGGTCGCGCGGATCGACACACACCCATACATCCGGGACGATGCCGTGTTCCATCAGCCAGTCATGCGCACCCTTGATTGCAACGATGGTGCGCCCGCGCAGCTGTTCTTGCCTGATTTCTTCCAAATGATCCGGCAATGACGGGCCGGAGCCCACAAGGACCATGGCCCCGTCATGCCGAAACAGCGCCGGGGAGAACTCCGGCAGACCGCGCGCCAGCGCCGATATGACGTTGGCGCGCTGTTCCTCGACCGCCCCAGCGGCTTTGATAGAGTCGCCGAGGGATTGGAACGTGACCTGCCGAAGTGCTTCCATCAAGTCGGAGTGGCCCCCGACACGATGAACGGCGCACGAGCACCCAGAAGGGTGACCGCCGTGGCGTTGCTGATAGTGAGCGTGGAAGTCACGCCACCCACCAGCCCGCCCGACACCGTGGTGTCATCCAGCACGCCAGGGGTTGCCGTGGTGTACAGCGGCACGTTGTCATCACAGTTGGCCGCAAGGTTGCCCTTGAACACGCCGCCCGCTTGCAGCCACGCGAACCAGCCGGACGGGACCGAGACTTGCGCCCAGGCCACCCGCTTGCACGTCGCTGCAATGGTCGTCGTCAGCATCTGTGCCGTACCGTCCGCATACACCGCACAAGCGGCGTACTGGGACAGTTCGGACAGGGCCTTGACGTAAATCAGCGTGCCGCCGTCGCTGGTGTCAGTGACGGTACCCAAGGCAAACTTCGGAGGAACGGAAACGCTCTGGTCGGTATTGGCGTCCGTGACGAACTGATTGGCCCCAGCGAAGGCACCGATAGGAATACCCATCTTAACCTCCCCTTAGGCAATCAGAACGCCCTGGAACATCGATCCAGAGCAAGTCAGGTTTCCGGCCCAGCCGATCAGTTTGACGATAGCGTCCTGGTTCACTGCTTGACGCTCGCCGCCGATCGGCACGAAGTTGCGATCACGGTGCGGGCGGAAGAAGATGTACTTCGTGTTCAGCCCCCACATGTGAGCCGACGTAGCGCCGGACCAAGTGGTGCCGCTCATGTCTCCACCCTTCGTGATACCGCCGCCCAGCACCACATCCGCAGACGCCCCGCCGCCGTAGAACTTGAGCGACATGAATCCGGAGCCCGCCTCGGTTTCCGAGGCTACCCGCTGGATCGACTGCAGGCTGTTGACGTAATACTGGTAATACGTGTTGTCGGCAATGAACAAGTCCATCTTGTCCGAGCCGCGCACGCCACGAATTGCCAGCGCCGTCATGTACTGCTGGATGTTGGCCGCACTCACTGCCGCGCCGCCATTCGTAACGCCCGAATAGCTGATGGACGCCCAGAATGCCCCGATGGCTGAGGAACGGTTAATGCCGCCGTAGGTATTGGTCGGAGTATCGGGGACCGCAACCGCCAGTCCGTCGATATTCTTGCCCGCGTTGCCGGTGCCGTCGCCGTACAGGTCGGAATCGATCCGGTCCTGCAACTGCGCTTCCGCCACCATGATCCGACCTTCCAGCAGATCGATGATTTGTTCCTTGCCAGAGTTCTGCAGCATCTCCAGCCCGGACATGGTCACCGCCGCAGCGTACTGCTTGATGTTGAACTGCGCAGCAGAGATCGGGGAGTTGGGAGCGATGTTCAGCAGTTCATAACCGCTGTAGCTGTTGACGTTGGCCGTGCTCGAATCGGTGTATGCGAGTTCTTCAAGAATCACATTACCGCCGCCGAAAGGCCGGACATTCCCGCGAGACTTCAGACGCCGCAGGAGCGCGTTGTTGTTGGTGACGTTATCTGCGAGTTGTCCAGACCTTTGCTGGATGGTAGTCGCAATAATGTCCGTCACCGCTGAATTGGCAAAGGCCATTTTCTTTCCTCATTCGGTCAAATCCGCCCGCCGCCAACACCCTCGAAAGCCTCTGAGAGTTGTTCGCGGAGTCCTTTAGGCCCGCCGTTCTGTGCCACGCCCCCAGGGGTGGAGGTGCGTACTTGAACTGCTGATGCCTTGGCCCGCTGTACGTGCTGCTTGTTGGCTTCTTCAAAGCGTTTCTTCTCCTGTATGGAGTTCCACACTTCATCGTTAAGCCGACATGCCATGTCGTAAGCGGACTGAAGATCGGTGGCGAAACCTGACCGAAGGAGTCCGGCCATTTGCTCACGCACTGCCTCGAAATGCTCTTTCCCATCCTGAAACGACGTAATCTCGCGATGCGCCGCTTCTTGCTGCGACTGCTCTTGCATCTTCTGGAAGGAATTCCAGTTGCCCGTTAGCTGACTGACCTGCGCACGAAGCTGGGCAAGCTCCGGACTGATTTCCGCCTGCGGTTGCCCGTCAAGCGAAACGTTGAAACTGCGCGCCAACTGCTGCAGCATGTCGCGCTTTTCCTGCTCCGACCCGGTGGAGAGCGTGTAATGCACTCGTCCCAGGTCGCGAATCCATTGTTCCGGAGCAAGATTGCTCTGCTGCAGGATCGGCATGAACGGCGCCATCGCTTCGCGCAACTGGCGGGCGTTGTCTGCCTCCGACTTGTACGTCGAAACCCCGGTTTTGTACTCGTTCTCTCGCTGCAGCAGATAGTCCGCCAGCGAGGGATCGAGCTTGTCCCAGTGATCCCAGTATTCCTTCTTCCACGAAGAAGGCCGCTGCGGGCGTTGTCTCTCGACAGGCTGCGCGACCTCTTGTGGTTGCTGCTGCGACGGAGCAAACCGGCCACGCTCATCGCGCGCACGGTCTATCGCTTGTTGCTGCTCCTGTGGGGATACTTCCTGAACTTCCTGTTGCTCCAGCGCCTCGACTTGAGACGTGAGCGTGTCGCGCAATGTGCTTTGCGCTTCCTGCTCTTCGAACATGACTTCTCCGTTCAGAGGATGGCGCCGCATCTCGCGGCATGCCGGGCATTACTTCTCAGTAACGCAACTTCTCGTAGACAAGCCGCGCAATCGTCTCCTTCGGGGAAGGCAAGGGCGGAGGCTTGTAGGGCTTGAGATGGTGAGTCTCGTTGCCGACTTCGATGCACCCATGCTGGCGCAGGTGCGTGCGATGGGTGGAGCGAGACCCGATGATCTCGCCCGTAATCATAGAGCGGTAAGGCTGAATATCCCCATACACCATCGGTGCAGCGGGATCGGGCTTCCAGTCGGGCGTAACCTCTACTAGCTCGCCGTCCAACTGGACGTAACGCTTACGCACTCTTGTTCAGCATCCAGAGCGACGAGGAATAGCACGTGTACGCAACAACCGCATAAGTTGTGTGCGCATACGAAGCGTTCGCCACCGCCGATCCGAAGGACGTACCGGGAACGCCAATCGCCGCGCCCACCGGAGGCCAGACTTTGACCGTGGAACCGGTGTCGTTCACGACAATGATTGTGTCCCCAGGCTGTGCCGCAGGCAGACGCACGCCGTCCGCTCCTGTGACACGGTTAACACCCGCTTTCAGTTCCACCGCCGTTGCCTGCGTGGACGAAGACGTGGCCGTGACGGCAGCAATATTGCCGCTGGGCATGACGCACGCCGTACCGGGCGGGACGCCCGCATTGACCAATTCGACTGCAAGAGTCATTTGATTACCTCGCTTTCAGAGTGAACCTACTTCTCCACGACCACGGTCACGGAGGGCTCGGGTTCCTTGCGCTCCTTGCTGGCCGATTCCTTGACACGGTTGGCGTTGTCTTCCGCCGCCTTGACCTTCTCGGCGTCGCGTTCCTGCGTCAATTTGCCCATGAACTGGTCCACCTTCTGACCAAGCTCAAACTTGAATTTCTCAAACTCCATGGACCATTTCTGCTTGTCCGCCTCGTGTGCGATCTTCTGCACGTCGTTCGTGGCTTGCATCTTGGTCACTTCAAGCTTCGTATCGAGATGCGCCATGCGCTCGTTCTCAAGTTCTTTCTGAGACTGTTGCGCCTGCGTCGAGACCTGCTCAAGTTGCTGCTGTAGTTGCGCAGGATCAGGCCCGCGCGGCTGTGCCGCAGATGCCTTCAGACGTTCCGCCGTCTCGTCGAATTGCCCTTCGATGGCCTTGCCGACCTTGAAGCCGGTCACGCCGAACTTGAGCATTTCCATGAGCAAGGGCACGATTTCGGGAGCTTGCGCCCCTACCGCAGCCGCTTCCTTGAGGAAAGTGCCCGTAGAGGTCAGGAACTCAACTCGCGCCTGCTTCTCTGCGTTCTCGTCAATCGCCACCATGGAATCGGCGGACACTTCGATGCGGAACTGCCGCAACGGGTTGGGCACGTCCGCGTCCGGGTTCAGCAGCCGGTCACCAAGGAGCAATTGCAATGCGGGTTGCACGTACTGCACGTCGGCTGGCGCCAATTGGTCCACCGCCGCCATCTGCACAATCGTTTGTGGTGCGTACTTCCCGCAGATGATCTGCGCCTTCATCTTGATGATTGAATCGGCGAACTGCGCGACCTGCTTCTGATATGCCTTCAGCCGCAAGGAGCCATACTGCGCCTTGAGTTCCTGAGCCCCCAGCGTCTCATTCGGATCGGAAGCGCCGCGCATGATGTCGGCAAGCCCGGTCAATTCGTAGACCTGACTCTTGACCTGATCCATAGCCTGATAGGCATCGATCAGCGCCTTGGCAATCGGCTCGATATCGATTAGATCGATAGCGCCATCAAGTCCGTTCTTCTCTGCAAACGCCTGCCAGTTCGCAACCGGAATCAGCGTGTTGTTATCCGCCTCGGACAGCAGTCGCCGCAGCTCCGGGATCTCGGCGTTGTACACGCCCTTGACAGCCAGCGCCTTGACCAGTCCATCGATACGGTCGCACAGGATGTCCAGTTCGTCCGCTTGATCCTGATACATGGCGAAGTCAGGAACCGGAACGAGAGAATCACTCGTCAGCGTGGCATAGAGGGGCTTCGGGCACGGGAAGAACCCTTCCAACCCCAGCGGGTCGGGCCGTTCGTCAAGGATCTGCTTGGATGCCTTGGAAAGCCAGATGGCCGTCTGCGTGCGGTTGTCCCAAATCTCGTAGATGGTCGCCTTCGCGCCTTCTTCGCCCTCTTCCGCCAGCTTGGAGCCGTCCGCATTCTTGGGGCTGGAATCAAGCGGAATCTTGCCGCCGATCTCTTCCCCGAACCGATCCACGCACGCGTCCCGGTCCAGATACACGCGACGCCATACCGCCGTGACTTCTTCCCATGTGCGTCCCACGGAATGGCCGAAGTCCTGCCAATGCACGTAGTCCACAGGCGTGCACTCGTAATCGATCTGCTCGTCCGGCTCGTCCGTGTCTTCGGTGATCTGCGTGCCAGACTGCGGCATGCTCTGCTGCGCTGCCTTGAAATGGGGCTCGTAGCGAACCCAGGAAGTCCCGCGCCCACCCAGGAAGCGATCGAGAATCGTCTCTGTCAGCGTGGCATCGAAGTCGGTGTAATGATCGATTTCGTACTCCAGGCAACGCTCCAGAATGAGCGACGCCACACGCCCGACCGGATCCTGATCCCGATAGCGGCGCGACACATCCGGCTTGGGCTTGCGGTTGTAGGTCGCTTCCTTGAGCACCTGCACGTTTGACCAGAGGATGTTGAAGCGGGCCTCGGTGTACCCATGCCGCCCGTCCCGCATCGCATCGGTGTAACGCTTCAGGATCTTCTTGACGCGACTTTCCCACTTCTTGAATTCCCGCTCGTACAGCGAGATTTGCTTAGTCCAATACTTGACAGACGCAGCCATTAGCTAGGCGTCCACATCCTTACAACGGGTTGCCAGAACTTGACCACCAGATCGTTGCCCGCCGACTGGGACGAGTTCAGATAGATCCGCGCCCACACGTCCGCATCGGTCACCCCGGCAGGAATGACGATCGGCTTGGTAATCAGCACGCCGCTGCGGTCGTCGGTGAACGCATCGGCATTGCTGTCCAGGCTGGACCCGTACACGAGCCAAGTAGACGTGCCGTCAGTGAGCACCAGTTCGATCGATACCGCCAACAGGCCAAGCGCACCCGACAGCGAATAGGGCATGAAGCACTGCAGGTATTGCCCAGCCGTCAGGGATGCCTGAAAGTTGTTGCGCCGGAAGCGGGTCGAGGCCGTGCCGGTAGCCGTCCCGTAGTTGCATGTGATGATCTGGTTCTGGCCCAGCGCATCGCCATCCGTCGCCACGGTGCGCGCCGCTACGGTTGGCGTGACGTTCATATTCGTGGTGCTGTCGCTGGACGCCCAGCCCGTCGCAACCCCGCCCGTATCGGTCGCAAAGTCCGAATTGGTGAAGATGTTCCCGGCATTGGTCGAAATCTGCTCGTTGTGCGCTCCGACCCATGGTCCAACCTTGATCTCGTCGTCAATCGCGTCCCACACGGCATAGCCGATGGCCTTCGCGCCAACACCGGACGGGTGCGTGTTGTCGAACGCCATCACCGCATTCATGTCCGGATTCGTGGCCGACGAATCGACATAGGTCACGCCGTTTGCCACGGAGCGCCACGTATCGACGAACAGACAGTTATTCGCCCGCGCGTAGTCGTACAGCCAGCGGTTGACCTGAATATGCACCGCCTGCTTGGCCGCAGACCAGTTCGAGTCCGCGCTATTGCGGCAGGAGATCGACAGAATGACGACCCGCTTGCACTTCTGCCGCATGCGCGCCAAGAGTTCGGCATACTCCGTCACGATCTGCGTGTACGAATTGCCATCGTAAACGTCATTCATGCCGATCATGACGAAGCCGTAGTCGTAGGCGTCCAGCAGCGGCGTGACGGTCATCAGGTTCATGACGTTGGCAATCTTTGCCGCCCCCATGGCGCACCAGGTTGTTTCAAACAAGGTGCCCATCTTCTCTTCGACCCAGCACAACCACCCGCGCTGCGAACGCCTGCCGGGGAAGTAGATCGTGCCGCCCGTGCTTGATGTGATGTTGTTGACGCGCCCGGTCAGCTTGGCCGTAAATGACCCGCTGTTCAGCACCTTGAGCACGGTGCCGTCCATCAGATTGAATTTCTGTTGCGACGCCCCGCCGATGCGGAAGGAATCGCCCACCCCGAGCCCGTGCGTGGTGCGGAAGAAGGTCGCCGTGCCGTCCCCGTTGTCCACCGCATAGGGTGCCGTCAGAGTGAGCGCCGTGTCGTAGTACGCCGTAATCGAGTCGCCGCAGACCAGCGCCGTAATCGGATAGGTCTGGTATGCAGGGAGTTGATTCAGGGCGGTCCATGACAGCCCGGCAGTCGGATAGGTCATTTCTTAACTCGCCTGATTCTGAAAGAAGAAGGTCGCGTCCAGCGTGTTGGCAATCGTGACGTGACATGAACTTGCGAACGATGCCGGGAAGCGATGGAAGCCGATGGCCGGAGTGATCGTGCCGGACACCACGGTTCCGCTGGCCCCGCCATCCCGAAACACAATCGTTCCGCTGCTCGTGCTGTTCACGTAGAACCCAAGCAGTTGGCACGGATTGGCGCAGACCGTGGCCGTCGCGGTCACGTTCTTGTAACTGCCAGTCTCAACAACCGTCGTCATACTCGTTCCCTTTTCGGTTTGGCGGACGCCCACATTTCATTCAGCGTCACCGTGTTGGCGCCCACTACAATTCCGCGCATCGGTTCAGGCGGAGGCGGAGGCGGCGCGAGTTCTTCCATGACCTGGCACCCGTAGGTGAACCCGTCGCCAGGATGCGAGGCCCAGTCATGCCGGGGCTCCTTGCTGCGAATGCGTTTCTCGTCGTCATAGTCGTAGGACCACGAGCGCAGGCCCAGCAAGCCTTTCTCGCACTGCGTCTTGTGGAAGCGCACACGCTCGATGACGCGACGGCCCGCATTGATGCGGTCGGCAATCTTGGTCTGGGGCAGGATGCGCACCTTGTCCGGCCCGAACGCGGCTAGGAACCGCTCTATGCTGCTGTGCTTGCTCTGGAACGTCTTGACCTTGGCGTCATGCGGCAACCAGATACGGCGAATACGGTAGGGCTTGGCCTGCAGCCGTTCGATCCAGTCATCAGCGTCCATGCCGATGCCTTCGTCATAGTCCACCACATCGAAGCCGAACCTTTTCGGTTGCCAGAACCACCAAGTCGCCGTGTCGCGGAAGCCCAAATCGGACGAGATTTCCACCTCGTCGCTATCCAATTCGAAGTCCAGAACACGGTTGTCGCGCTCGGCACGCTCTACAGCAGCGCCGAGGATGGAGTGCACATTAGCCGCGCTCCAATCGTTCCACCATTCCTGCCGCCAGAGTGCGTCTCCGCCCTCAGGGCCGAACAGGGCGATCTTCTCCAGCCTGTCCTGCTCAAGCTCGTCCCGCGCAATCACGCGCGTGTCATCAACCGTCAGCAGTTGTGCGAACGCGCTCGGATTGGCCCGAGCAGCCTCGTAGGTGCTGAATCCGTGGTTGTAGCCGCGCGCTGTATAGATCCACAGCGCCCAGCCCTTGTTCTCGCGAAGGATCGGAGAGATGAAGCCGTGTGCCATCGGATTGGCAAGACTCCATTCCGAGTACACGACCCCGACCGGGGGCGAGCCCATCAGGGAGTTAAAGTTGTCCGATCCGACGACCTGCCAGATCGCACCGTTCCTGAACTCGATTTTCATCGACTGTTTATCAGTCGATTTGCGCAACTCCATCGGGAACGCTTCGTCGATCCGCCGCATGCCTGTATGCGGGTTCACGGCGTCCCAGATCGCCTTCCGTGCCTGCTCGTACTGCGGGAGCATGTGCCAGTAGTTGCCCGGCCTCTCGTGCATGCCGATGGCCGTGCGGTGCAACGCAATCTCGTCCTTCCCCGCGCGGCGATGCCAGACCGCTACCGCTGTGCGGCCCCCAGATTCGAGGTAGTTCCAGAGAGGACGCTGATAGGGACGAGGCGACCAACCGTTAGCCGGTAGTCTTACCCGCATCCGAAAACCGCATGATTTCCACGGTCAACGCCCCGCCGTCCTTGCCGGTCAGTTCCGTGCGCGCCAGCTTGGGCTGCACGTACTCCAGCAGGTCCATGTACAGCCGTGCGCATAGGTCAGGCTCAAGCTTGCCCGCCTGAATCAGCTTGATGACTTCCTCGGTCGGGTCAAGGTCGTAGCTTTGCAGCACCTCTGCAACCGCTTTGAGATTGATTTTGGCCGACTTTTTCAAGGAACGATTCCGGTTAAGTTGCGAGCCCCGCCCGGTCACGAGCGAGCGAGTCGGGTAACCCAGGCGCAAGCAAGAAAAGCCGTCCAAGGTGCCCTCATTATGTAGCATGCCCTTACCACACTGCTGACGGGAGGAGTCCGAAAACAAAAAAGCCCCTTTCGGGGCTTCTTGGGCGTCAGGTCTGCGCTCACGTTTCTTCAGGGCGCACCTGTCCTGAACTCATTGAGAATGGACACTATACGGATTTACAGCCTTTGTCAAGCCCATGCCTACCCATACTTTCACTATTCCGCGCGGATAGTGCGTTTCGTATCTTTTTGGGTGCTTCCCTCAAATACCTGTTGACAATCTTTCTGCACTAGTGCAATATACACCCATCACAGCACACAACAGGAGGGGCTCCAAAATGACAATCTCCACCATTCGCAAAATCCTTCGCAACGCCTTTGGATCGCGCCAATATCGCATCACCCGCGACGGGGAGATCCATGTCCACGGCGTGATGCCCCATAGCAACGTTACCGGGTGGTACCTCTTCGGGTATGTTGGCGACAAACAAACCGAAGCGGAACTCAACGATTTCGACCAATAAACATGACCCTCGGTCGCCCACGCTCCCCTGCCCTACTCCACGCCCTCCGCCTAGTGCGCGAGGGCTCCTCTATCTCCGCCGCCGCTCGCGTAGCAGGCTGCGACCGTTCCGCCGTCTTCAAGGCCCTCAAACACGACGCTAGGCCCCTGTGCCCGCACTGCGGCCAGCCGGTGCCGAAGTAGCGTTAAGCGGCTCGCGGCGCGCCGCCATGGCGTTCTCGCAGCCGCTTAGATACACGGCGGCAAGCGTCTCCTGCAATGTGGCGCCGCTGTTCACCATGTCAGTGAAAATGCCGAGCGCAATGCGCTCGATGCACTCTCGCGCTTCAGTAGGTAGCACTACGGTGCTTATGTTCACTGGGCGCGGCCTGTAGCCCCTGGAGCGTGCGTGCCTTTCCAGCACGCTGCGGTGCATCGGGCGCAATGCGTCGGCGCGGTTCATAGTCAGAATGTTGTCGGCTGAGCTACACCTCGCGTCAGCGCCATTAAGCCTGTTTGCAAGTCGGTGGCGCCAATGCTCACCCATCGTTGGTCTAATCCATCAGTGCCGCGCAGCTTCGCCACAAGCTCACCGAGCTTTACGCCCTCGGCCTTAATTTCATTCATCAGCGCGGCTTCGGCCTCGTTCAGTTGGCGGTAGCCGGTAATTTTGGGTTGCACGAAAGTTTCCATGTCGTTCCTCGGTTGTGCCGCTTTTCGGGGAAGCGGGCTAGCCCCTAATCAATGCGCCCACACATCAACTTCGTCAGGCGCCTTCGCCTGTCTTCGCTTTCCATGCTCTGGCAAGCTCTTCCGCCTGAAAGCCCGGAGTAAATTTCCCCGTATCGGTGAAATGCCAGTCCCCGCCATACTCTTTTCGGATTTTCTTGCGTTCCGTTTTCTTCCACCAAAGCGCACCGGTAGTTACATCCACTTCCGCAAAGAACTCCCAATCGAGCACGCTTTTGCCCTTCTTCTGGGTCAGCACAAAATTGCTCAGTTCCATCAAATCACCCCCCTCTTCCGCATTTCCACCTCCAGTAATGGCAACGCCTCCACATACAGCGCATGCAGTTCCTCCCGCAGCCTGTACCCATCCTTGCTCAGCCAGTAGTGCGATATCACCGTCTCCATCTGCCTAGGCAGTGACCGTATCGCCGCATCTACGCTGCGCACCTGCGGCTTCCTCGATTCACGCTCGTACAGTTCGTCAAACTCTTCGCTCGCGCCGCCCGTCACAATCCCCAGCGATCTCGACGGATACCCCAGACGATGCGAATCCGCGCGCATCCACCGTGCCCACTCGCCTAGCCAATACTCGACGCTAGCGACCGATAGACTGCGCTCCGGGTGTCCCATCAAGGTGCTGCGTCCATTTGATCCGCAACCGTCACAGCGACCGCCAACGCGGGCCACACATGCGACTTGAACCCATACGTCGGCCCCGGCTTCTTCTTCGTCCCCTGCGGCCCGAATCTATCTATCAATGCCTGCCGGATGTTGGAGTCCGTCGCCCTCGGCGATCCGCACAGATGCAGTTTCACATCCTTGCGATAGACGAGCCTCGATTTATCCGACCTGCCGAAGCACTCCAACAGCCGCCCGCTCCACACGCACGTTTCAAAAACCTCCTTACCTACCGCCATGCCATACGATGCAATCATCTCAATGGCGAGCAGCGATCCGCCGTGATGCGCATGCCGCAGGATGATTCCGCGCAGTGCTGGCGTCTCCACGATGCCATGCTCCAGCACACGCGCCTCTGCACTGTCGTACAGCACCCAGCCGCTTTTTTCTGGACCTGGATCGATGGCAAGGATTTTCACGCCGTCTCCTCCTCGTCCCACAGATAATGCACTCGCGACGACTTCCTTCTGCCCTTCCCTGCCTTACCGCACGCCATCGCATTCCACAACGCAACCCATCCGTCATTCGTCCGCCTGCGTTTCCTGCCCTGAGTAGGTGGCACGCGCATATCCTCCGTGACCTCTTTGCCTGTGGCCCGGTAAATCTTCTCGTTAAACCGGCCCTGCTTACCGTAGACCTCTGTCAGTCCGAATCCCATGAGCACGCAACACACGTAATAGGCGATGTCTTGATTCATATCTAGCTCGGCCATCATGTCTTTAATCGTCCACGTCGCCCGCTTTGCCTGCCAATCATTCGCCGCAAGATGCCACTTCGACAATCGCGTCGGCATGCCGCTCATTTCTTCCCCCTCTTCTTCTGTTCCGCCTTCGGCACAAACGCCGTTACCCACTCCACATCCGGCGTCGGATCGAATCCCCCGACAAACAGCCGCGCACCCTGCAGCATGTCCGCAGGCAGTCCGCCCAGCGTTGCTATCGGCGCCTCGCTATACGGCATCTCGTAGATCGCGGAGCCTGCAGGAGAGTGGATGCGGAAGCGGATCATTCATCCGTCCCCGGCTCATACTCGAACTGCACGCACCGTCTCCGCGCCTCTCGCAGATGCAGCGTGCACCACAGCCCCGCGTGATTGCCGACGCTGTGTCGGCAGGAGAGGCAGGTCATAGCCCTGTCCTTGCCAACAAACGCACGTAGATCCTCCAGCGCATATCGCGCCAACTGGCCGATAGATCGCGCCATGAAATCGTCATAGCGTTTCCAGGTCACGCCGCCTCCCTCCGCGTCTGTCTCACCTTCGCTTCGTCCATGCCCAGCGCCTCGCAGGCAAACCGTATCGACACGTCCGGCAACTGCTCGCCGTCTGCGTAGCGATCCAGAATCCGCCGCGCCCATTCGCGTTGCGGCCCTTGCTTCGGCTCCGCCATCTTCGCCAGCGTCTGCGCGATGTAGGCTCGGCAACGAGCGACGAACTCTTCGGAGCTTTCGTCCTTGCGCTTGGGTTCGACTCCGTATCTCGAACGAGTCACGCCGTCCCCCACTGTTCCGCCATCGCCCGCGCAATGCCCTCATACGTGCGGCTGCGGTGCTTCCACCGATCCGGGCCGGGAGGCATGCGATGCACCTTGCCTTCCCTGTTCTCGACGATCTTCGAGGCACGCAAGAGAGGCAGATTCGTCAGCCACAGGCATGTCGCTTTCGTCTCGCCATGCCCGAACTGCCACGGCTGGATGATCTGATCGGGCTTGCGGATCGCCGTGCTGATCCTGCTGACCGGGTTTTCAATGCAGATGCGCGGCACAGGTGCGTCCATCAACTCGCGAACGAACTCCAGCGCCTCTTCCTGCTCCTCGGCCTTGTCAGCCCACCATCGCGCGCCGGACACTGCCAGATGCGTGCAGGGCGGGTGCGCTATCAGCAAATCCCAGCCGATGCCGAGCCACTCGCGGCAGTCGCCCTGCAGATGGCAGGAATCCCCATCCTCCGCTGGCAGGATGTCGCATGACCAAGCGTCATGCCCGAGCGCGCGGAATGCCCTGCGAACGATCCCTGAAAACTCGCATGCAACGAGGACTCTCACGCTACCTCCCTCCTCTTTTCCTCGACCTGAATACGTCTGCGGAACTCGTCCCAAGACTCTCCTGGCCTCGGCGATAGCCCTACCTCGCGGCCCTTGGCTTCGGTCGCGCGGTCGCTGAACAGCCACGACAAATCGCTTGCAGGAGCCGCGACGCTTGCAGGCAATAGCTCGTCTTCCCAACCCTTTGCGCGGAGCCACGTCGCAGGGTGCGGGACGTACTTCCCGCCTTCTTTTTTCCAGTCGTCCAGGGTCTTGGCCCGTTCTACGGCGGCCAGCATCTTGGCCGTGAGCTGCTCGTCTGGACGTAGGGATAGCCAAGCCTTTTCGGCTTCGCCTTTGCTGCGCTTCTTGGGGTACAGATCCCAGAATTTCTCGAAATCGGGAGGCAGAGGTGCGCGGCATCGCTGCGCACGTGTAGTTGTCTTTTTAGTATTTTCTGGTGTCTGGCTATGGTTAGGGTTATCGATCGGTTCTCGTTCGGAAACCGATTCGGTTTCGTGTTCGGTTTCGTTTTCTAAAACCGATTCGGTTTTCTTTGGCCTACCGCCTCGCTTTCCTAACTCTTGATTGATGGACCGTTGCCGCGCTGCTTTTGCGATCTCGATTGCGGCCCGCTTGTTCATCAACCCGCCGTCGATCACTTCCCAAAACTGCGCCACGATCCAGTCGATTGCATCCCGCTCTATCTTCGATTCGGCCCGCAGCATGCGATACAGCGCCTTGCCTGTAGGCAGCGGCTTTTCCGTTGCGTAGTAGTGCTGCAGCATGAGCATGTAAGCCCCGTGTTCCACCAGCGATAGGTGGGCCGTGTCGCGCTGGTAATCGCCGATGTAAAGCTTGTAAAAGTTCAAGCCTTCAACGCTCCCCAATACCCGCCAGAAGCCTTGCGCCACACGCCGTCCGTGCTTTGCATTCCCTTGGCGAGCATCTCTTCCTCGGTCATGCAGCGCCGGTCCTTGCCGTAATCGCCGGTACGGTGAGCATCGAAAGAAGATGTACGGCTAAATACGCGTTCGGCGTCACATGCGCACCGTAGCGCCGAGCTTCCGGGCCACAAGTGCGCGCATCGCCGCCAGTAGCGGGGTGGCGGCCTCAATTACCCATCCGCCCATCACGTCAGCCGCCCACTTGTCGCCGCGTTCGGTGAGGCTGATTCGGTGTTCCTCAACCAGCGGGCCGCCTTGGCACCACCCCCGCGAGGGTGTGTACTGGTATTGCAACCGCCCGCACCCGTTCAGCACGCAGCACTCGAAAAACGGCGCTATCGCGTTGTCTACCTTGTGGATCACCGCGCCAAGCCCAACGGCCTTTGCTACAGCCAAATCAAGCAACGGCCCTTCCAGTTCCTCGGTTGCGTAGTCGTGCGGGCCATCCAGCATTGCTCTGCCGGCCATCTCCCGTATCTGGCGCAGTGTCGCGCCGCCTCGCACATCCAAAACATTTTCCATGCTGCCTCCTGTGGTCGTGACCGCCGAACCTGGCGTTCGTGCGGGACCGGCTTTCAGCCGGCCCCACAACTCATGCGTTATGCATCAAATCCGAAACTCCGTGTACTCCGCCGTTTGGTTCCCGGCCTCGTCCCACTCGCTCATCATCGTCACCACAGCAATGCCGCTGTGCTGGCCGTAGCCCTTGCGGTCGTCGGTGATTTCAAGCTCGGCCTTGTGCTTCGCCAGCAGTTCGGCCAAATCGCGCCGGAATGCGTCTTCGCGTTCTTTTGGTGTCTGCATGCTTCTCTCCGTTGATGCCTAACTGTCGGTTCAAGCGGACGCCGTGCCGGCGCCGCTTAACCTAGCGTTATCCGGCAACAGTCCGAGCGCCTGCGCTTGCTCAACCGTCACCAACATTTGCGGGAGGCTTCGGCTGTGCAGCGCCACAAGTCTGTCCATGTAGGGCTTCGCCGCCTTGGCGTAGCTCTCTTGCAGCATCGCCAGGGTTTCGCGCAGGTAGCGCTCCTCCGCTGCGTCCGCGCAATCACGGAAGGCATAGCGGTGCTCGCACGGCGTCGGCGGGTTGTCGTCCGGGTGGCAGGTGCATTGCCGCCTAACATTTACGTCAACCGGACCTTGCGCAATAGGCGTCGTCATTTCGTTTTCTCCTGTGCCGGCGCAAGGCCGGTTACGTCAGCGTTCGGCGCACTGGCAACGCAGTCCGGTGAGTTTCATCATTTCAACGCCTCCCCAAACTCCATCGCCACAGTTGCGTAGTCGTCCCGCTTGTCGTTCAGCGGGATTAGCGGCTGCTGTCGCTGTGCGTCTTCAATGCGACGGCAGGCAATGTCAAAATACTTAGGCTCGATCTCGATGCCGATGAATTTGCGGCCTAGCTGGACGGCTGCAACGCCTGTAGTGCCGGAGCCCATGAAGGGGTCGAGGATGGTGTCCGGGCGCCCTATCTTTTCAATGCACCACGCAAGCAATTCAACCGGCTTTTGAGTCGGATGCTCTTTCCGATACGAAAGCACCGATTTGTGAAAAATCTTGGCCGGTTGCTTTTTGCTGCACCATGCTTGCTCACACATCGCCAAAGAAAAGTCTTCAGGCTGCGCTTTGTCCCACACTAAAAAACACTGGCTAGGCGGAAGCGCAAAGTAATTTCCACCCCAAATCACGTGCACGCCTGCGGCCCTCAACAAAGCGTCAAACACGGCAGCGTCAGGCGGGGCGCTATCCCATTCGCTTTTCTCGTGCATCTGCCTTACGGGATTTGCCGCAATACCAATCCCATACGGCGGATCAGTCACCACCGCATCGACCTTCGGCAGCGTCGGCAGGATTTCGCGGCAGTCGCCGAGGTACAACGTGGCGTCACCGATGATGACGGGATTGGTCATGCCTTCAACGCCCCTGTATTACGTCGTAAGACTCGATTCCTCAGCGGTCGCCGCTTGTTTCATGCAGTCTGACCGTCCCGTACAACTCGCGCTCCACGAGCTTTCGCAGCCATGTCCCAATCGCTTGGTCCTTTCGTGCAGCCTCTTTCGCCGCGTCGCGAAACAGGGTTTCCCCTACGCGCGCTTGCAGAAGTTCCGTCAACTTTTCATCGTTCACATCTCGGCCCTTTCCCATGTGCCCTCGTTAGGTCTCGCAGCGTGTTCTGTTCTATTGGGATGCGACTTGACTTGCATGACATCGCCCGCCGCGATCAATAGCGACCGGAGACGCACATGCACCGACTCAGACTGGTGGCCGCAGCCCTGTGCTTTATCGCTGTCGCACAAAGCTGCGTGCCGGAAGAAAAAAGCCCCGGGCGACACACGGGGCGAACCAGCCCGGAGGCTGGGGGAGGGAGACTGACGGTCACCACTGGGGTGCGGGCGGGTCATGCAACCGCCTCTTCGCAGCGCGGCACATGCGGCCGCAGCGCGAGGAATGTGCGCATCGTGGGTGACTTGGTGTCGCCGTAGGCAATCTTTCGGATCGTCCAGTACGGAACGCCGGATGCTTCCGCAACCGCCCGCCAATTCTTGATACCCAACTGACGGAGGTCGCGCTTAAGTGATTCGATTTCTGTCATGCCGGCAATCTTACCCGCTCGCGGGTATTTTGCAAGCACAATTTACCCGCCGCAGGGTGAAAAATTTGCGGGCATCATAGTTCTGTGGAAAAAACACCGTCAGATGAGCGGCTTATCCAATTAGTGGCCGAAAACATTAGGGCACTACTGGAATCGAGGGGCCTTAAAGCTCATCATCTCGTGAAACGCTGTGGTGGAAAGTCGCTTTCCACAATACAGCGCGCTATGGACGGGACAACCGATCCACAGATCACAACTATTGCAGCTATTGCTAGAGCCTTGAACGTCGAGCCCTGGCAGCTGCTTATCTCTAATTTTGACCCCGAGTTTCCTCCGGCCCTCCTAACTGAGGAAGTGCGAGACACGCTCAGTAAGCTCTTGCGGCCCTCTCCGTCTCCAACGCGCACCAAGTCCTAGCATTAGGAAATTTCTGCCCTTTTACCTAGGGTTGCAAACTTTCGATCACATTTACCCGTTTACGGGTTGACAAATACCCGCATTCGGGTACGATGTCTCCCATGCCGCACCGAACGCGGCGCACGGGAGAGTGAGATGGACCTAATCAGCTTTCAAGTAATGCTCTGGTCTGCAATCGCAGGCGGAGCAATTGTCTCCTTCGCCGTGCGCGCAATTGACGGCGACTACTTCGGCGGCATTACGTGCGCCATCTTCACCGCAATGATTATTGCCCTCTGGATGTCGCTTGCGGTGGGCTTAGCGCTCGCCGCTCGCTACGCCTTCGGAGTGCCCGCATGAACGCCCCCTACCTGCCAAGCCCATACCCCGGCTTCCTCGCCGACTTCCATGCCTACGAAGACGAGATGGACGAGCGTCACGAGCAGCACGAAGCCCGTGCCGCCTCTCTTCTCGAATCGCGCATGGAAGATGAAGACTACGTGCGCGACGTTATCTACGAAGACATGGACCGCGTCGCATCGCTGATGGCGCGTGTGTTCATGGCCGTTCCTGCTGCGAGCAACGCCTATGGGCTGGAGATGCTGGCGGAGCGGTGCCGTGCGTTTGAAGCGGCGGTCGTTGGAATCATGCTGGATCGCGCCATCAAGGAGACGGAATGAGCAAGTTCACACCGGGGCCGTGGTCCATTAGCGAGCCACAGATACGTGGCGATTACGTTATGCCGGGATACGTTTGGATAAACGGCAGAGACTGGTATGCGCTCGCTCAAGTGTGCGTTCTAGACGGCGATGTCATCTCCGAAACAGGGCTCGCCAACGCCCGCCTAATCGCCGCAGCGCCGGAGATGTACGAGGCATTGCGCAGGATCAGGGAAGGATGCGCCTTCCCGGCAGATGACGTGCAGCGCGCCATCCGCGATGTCGCCCGCGCCATCCTTGCCAAGATCGACGGAGACGAAGAATGAGCACGCCGACTAAGGGTCCGTGGTTTCGCGCCCGCCTATTGGCTTCTGCGCTTGATATGTACGAGCTTCTCCGCCAGTGCCACGACTACCTCGACTGCATACCCGAAACCGCTGCAGGTGGAGACGACGAAGCCCGTGCGCTTGCAGCGACCGTGCTCAGTCTTATAGACAAGATCGACGGAGACTCCGATGACACGCGATGAACTGCTCGACATGTGCGCCACGATGCGCAAGTACGGCGGTCAATTCATGTTCCATTTGGCTGAGTTGCTCGTCATCGCAGACGAGTATCGCCGCGAGGTATTGCTCGCCGCGTTTCCGGATGTCGTTGACGCCTACGGGCCGGGGACGGCGGCGTTTAACGCACTGCATGGGGAAAGGAAATGACCGACACGAAAGACGACGGCGGACCGGCGTGTCCAGCCCCCGACCTCGGGGAGAGAGACTTCAATGATCGCGGTGCCTATCCGGGCCGGTCCCTCCGCGATTACTTCGCGGCGCACGCACTAACTGGATGGATCGCAAGCATTCCTAGTGACGTTCCAGTCAATGACGACGGGGTTTGCGCACGCGCATACAAGATCGCCGACGCCATGCTCAAAGCGAGGAAATCATGACTGACGACAACCTAATAGCCTCCATAAATGGCAAGGCCATAGTCTGGAATCAACGCGGAGTAGTCCACGCTGTTGTCGGGGCTGACATTGATCCCGACGTGCGCCTCCTTTGGACCATCTGCGAAATCGATGTTCCTGCAAATGCGGCCCATCTGATGGCGAGAGAAGAAGATACGGTCAACTGTCCTAAGTGCATGGAGAAACAAAATGACTGACATTCTCGACCACATCATCGACCGTGCGCGCCCCTCGTGGCTCGTGTACGGAATGGCAATCTGCGCCGCTGTGATCGTGGCGGCGGTTATAGGAGTGATGGCATGAGCCGCCTCCACTACTACCTCTCTCGCCGGATCATGACGGGCCGCAGCGAACGATTGCACGTGTGGGACAAAGTGCTTTTAGCTGGCGGAACGATTGGCTTTCTCTTACTTTGGATCGGAAGAAATCTCTTCAGGTTCATCGAGTGGGTTCAAACAAAAGTGCACCTTCCTGACCTTGCGGTCTTTATCGTTTCTGTTCTTGGGTGCGCGTTTTTGTTCTTCAACCTTAGCGGGCATTTCAAGTAACCAGCATCCGCTGGTGTTTGTTAACGGCTAGCTAACCAAAGGGGATTGCAATGGCCGGATTTAGGAAAGCAAAGGCAGAACAAGCGGCAATCAAGATGGGCATCTATGGCCCGCCAGGAAGCGGCAAGACGTTTACTGCGCTCCTGATTGCCGAAGGACTCGCAACCACAAGCGGCAAGCGTGTCGCTTACGTGGACACGGAGCGTGGAACAGACTTCTACTGCAAAGCAGTCCCGGAGCGAAAGATTCATCCGGAGGCATTCGATTTCGATGCGCTCTACACGCGCGCCATCACGGAAATCCTGTCTTCAGTCCGCTCCCTTCCAGAAGACGAGTACGGCGTGATTGTGCTTGACTCGGTGACTCACATTTGGGAGGCGTGCATTGCTGCCTACGGCGGGCGTCAGACAAGCGCAGGCACGATCCCGATGCACGCGTGGGGGAAGATCAAGAAGCCGTACAAGGACCTGATGAGCATTCTGCTTTCGTCGCCGATGCACGTCATTTTCTGCGGACGGCAGGGAACCGAGTACGCCACGGATGAGGAAACAGAAGAGCTTAAGGCCGTTGGAGTCAAGATGAAAGCCGAGGGCGAAACCCCATACGAGCCGCACATTTTGATTCGTATGGAGTCCATCAAGCCGAAGAAGACGAACGAGGTCGCGCAGATTGTCGCCTACGCTGAAAAGGACCGCACTGGCGTACTTGCTGGACGGTCATTCATTAATCCGAACTTCCAGACCCTTTGTGCGCCACTGCTCGGCTTGCTCGGAGGGACGCAAGCCAAGATGAAAACGTCCGATGAATGCGCAGCACAGGACGCCGAGAAATTGGCGGAAGACGACAGGCAGCGCGAGACGAACTCTGCGGAACTCTTGCAGCAGTGGTCAGCGAAGATAAGCCTTGCTCAGAACAGCAAGGAGCTTAAGGCGATTGGATCGCAGATCACGCCGCAACTGAAATCGAAGATGCTCCCTGCGCACGTCACCGAACTTCGAGAGAAATACCAAGACCGGGAAGCAAAGCTCTCTGGCGTCACCATCGCTGAACTCGCACCGGAGGCCACATAAATGGCATCAGTCAACAAAGTAATCCTAGTCGGTCACCTGGGCCGCGATCCCGAGGTTCGCTACACGGAGGACGACAAAGCGATTGCCAACATCTCCGTCGCCACATCCGAGTCGTGGAAGGACAAGAGCGGCGAGAAGCAAGAAAAGACCGAATGGCATCGCGTCGCGTTCTTTGGAAAGCTCGCCGATGTCGTAGGCCAATACCTAGTCAAAGGCTCTCAGGTCTATGTCGAGGGCAGGCTGCAGACGCGCAAGTGGCAGGACAAGGACGGGCAGGACCGATACACCACGGAGATTATCGCGGACCGTATGCAGATGCTCGGCGGCAAAGGGCAGGCAGCGCAGGAAGAGCCTGCCGCAGAGAAGCCCGCGAAGGGGCCGGGGAAGTTTGATGAATTGGAAGATCAAATCCCGTTTTAACGCCGCGCGTCGCGACACAAGACTGCGCTAGGCCACGCAACGCAACGTTTCAACGGGCGGCGACGTGTTTTTGGACTTTGTCACTTGGCGCCAGACACTGGCACGCGCCGCCCACCCTACAGGAGACAGCATGAAATCACGCATGGCACTTGCTGCAATGATGGCAATAGCAAGTGGCGCAATGGCCGTCACTGAAAGCATTAACACTTTCAGCGTTCCCGCCGCTCGAAGTTCCACGAAAGCAAACCACAAACATTGGCTCTCATCAGGCTGTGGAATTCGAGAGACATTGCGCCGCAGGAAGCAACTTGCTAACGGTCAACACAGATAGATCCGGGAGACAGCATGAGCGATACGCCGAAAACGGGTGCGGAGGCGTCGTTTAATTGGATCGTGCGACAGGCTTGGAGCACGGCGACAACGATGCCGGAAGAGTTCAACCTGCACCAGTTGTTTGTTCGTGACGCATTGAGAGAACTCGCCGCCGTCACTGCGGAGCGGGATGCGACATGCAGGATGCTTAGGGCTTCGCAAGAGGAGCTTGAGCGGGCAATGCGGGTTGTAGAGGCTGCGAAGGCGTGGTCGCAAGATTGCGACTCCGATAATCGTCAAGGAGAACTTTGGTTTGCTGTAATGGCATGGGAGGCCGGACGATGAGCGCAATGGAACTTCACGGACTCGACACCGAAACCGAAGTTTTTTTCTACGAACAGGATTTCTACGTTCTCTCCAATTTCAGCGCGTTCACCGTTCGTCGTGGCAGTGTGACCTTCCAGACGGCCGAACATGCTTATCAGTGGGCGAAGTTCGTTGTTGTGCCCGGAGTCAAGAATGACATCCGAGACACGCTCTATTCCGTGCGCTCTGAGATAGAGAATGCCTCTTCGGCCCACGACGCTTTCAAGATCGCGGGACTCAATGCAGGGCTATGCCGCCACGATTGGGCAGACGCCCGCGTGGGGATCATGCACAACATCCTCGGGTTGAAAGCCAACCAACACGAGTACGTTCGCCGCAAGCTGCTGGCAACGGGAGACCGCACCCTGATCGAAAACTCTTGGCGTGACGATTTTTGGGGCTGGGGACCCAACCGTGACGGACAGAACATGCTCGGCAAACTCTGGATGCAGTTGCGGGCAGAACTCCGTGGCGAAGGACAGGAGGCCGGACGATGAGCCTTGAAGACAACTTGCATACGGCAATGTGTCAAGCAGTTGCATTGCTAAACGTCACGCCAGAGATTGCGCGTAGTGAGACAGGGCGCCGAGCGCACGATATTTTGCGGGAAGCCTTGGTGAAGCATGCCGATGAATACATGAATCAGCCTGTCACGGAGAATGAGCGCGCCGCCGTTGCCAGCAAACATCAGACGAGGGCCGGACGATGAGCCTTGATATTGGCAGTGCCGAGCATGTTGCGTTGTGGGACGCCATAAACGCTTTGGTTGATGCGAGCGGAGGCCGGAACGGCGTCAGCACTGCCCGCATGACGGCAGTGGCGAAAGTCGAATCAGCCCTCCGCACCGCGCTGGCCGAGGAAGGCCGTGCTATGCGTTACGCCACAGAGTTAGCAAGAAATATTTGGGAGAGAGAGTGGAAGCAAACCGCCCCGAATTGGGAGCCGCTTCCCGACTTGCTTGGCGTTTTAACTCAAATCGACAACATGACGTCTGGCATGTCTCGCGCCGCACTGGCCGAGGCGGAGAAGGCGGAGCCCCGCCGCGAGTTGAGCGACGAGGCATCCCTTGAACTTGCCGAATGGCTTGCCCGAGAAATGCCGCCCGGCACAGTCATCAACGATCCCAGATGGTGGGCGCCTCGCATCGTGAGCGCCGTCCTGCGCGCGGCATGGGGTAAGAGATGACCCCGCTCTTGATTGAGATCGTTCAGTGGTACCTCACTCGCACGACCGACTACAGAGACGGCGACTTTTCAGCCCCAGAAGTTGGCAACGAACTCAACTTTCTTGCCAGCGTCGGCCTCATAAAACCAACTGGGAGCGCCCCTCGGTTCGCCATCACAAAAGCAGGCCACGTCTACTGCAAGGCCCTTCAGGCGGTTCCGATTCCGCGCGAAACCTGGGTTATTGACTGGCCCACTACGCAGCCGAGATTGGACGAAGCAGGGGGTGAGGGATGAGCCACCACGGCAACAACCCGCCTCACGTACAGAAAGCCCTCAGCGAGGCGCTGCGATCGCTGCTTGGCGAGTATCCCGACGGACGCATGAACGCGAACGATGAAGGAGCGATCGCGTTTGCTGTCGGCGTCGAGGCTGGGCGCGTTGTACTTCGCTTCCCGAAGCCGGTGGCGTGGATGGGCATGTCCGGAGACGAGGCGCTGGAGCTGGCTCAGCTGTTGATCCAGCACGCCAAGAACGCCGGGATTTCGAGCCCGTTGATTATCCGGATCGGGGGGTGAGGGATGAGCCAAATTCTCGATCTTGAGTTGCAGCACTGCATCATGAACGCCATTGTCCGCGAAGCCTACATGTCTGGCGACGCGATACGGGCAGTAGCAGGCAGTTATGAGCGCCCAAGCGTTTTGTTTCGTCCGCATCTCAGCATTGATGGCAATCAGTGGTGCGCCCTCTACGGTGCCAACCTGCAAGACGGCGTTGCCGGGTTCGGAGACTCGCCAGCCGATGCGATGTGGGACTTTGACCGCAACTGGGGCGCGAAGCTGCCGGCTAACGCCTGAATTCACAGGCGGGCGGCTTTATCGCCCGTCCGGTGGAATGATTTGTTGGGCACTGGCCCGGAGAGGAAAGACGATGGTAGCGAGAACACAGGCAGAGCATGAGGCAATAAACGCGGTGGAGTACCCAGGAACACGACAGCTTTGCGTCTGTTGCGATAGCCCAACAGGGAGGTGTGAAGAGGACTCTATTTTCCTCCCGCCAAAAGACCCAAACGGGAACGGTCTAGGCCCGCTGTGTGAAGAGTGCTGCGATGCGTACTTGGTGCCCAACGCAAAAAGTGAGGGGGCCGACGGCGGCCTTATCGCCGGAGGCTCCCGCTCGACTGACGGGTTATGAGGCGACTTTGATGCGGAACAATTCCCAAAACGCTGGATGCATGCGACGGTCTCCGGCCTCCCACTGCTGCCACACCCGGCAAGTGGTATGCACCACCAGGCCGGCGGCAGTTTGCGAAAGCCCTGCGGCCTCGCGTGCCGCGCGAATTTCTGCCGGCGCTGGATTTGAAGAAGGCCCTTTCGGGCCTCGGTTTGGGTGGTTGCCCATTTCAAAGGGCGCCGAAGTTCCAGAGGCGCTTGATGCCGCCTTTCGGACCGACGCTCACCAGTTGAAGCGTGCCGTCTGCGCAGATGCAGATGGTATTTACGGCCTTGGCACCACGCTCGGCCGCCATGTACTGGCGCGCAGAGGTGACCGCCTCGCGGAACGTGCGCAGCTTGGCGCGATTGGCGGGAGCCGCGATCTCGGCGAGATGCGCAACATCGATGAGGTTACGGAGAGCGGAGGAGGAGGAGGGAAGAACGAGCATTTTAGGCTCCAGCCCCTGGTGACCCGAGGCGCGGTAGCAGCACGAAGCGCACTGCATGAACTGAATAATACGCGCATTGCGCGTAAAGTCAACAACTATTTGCAAATAATTTCGAGGCGGCGGCTTTCGCCTCATAACGCCAATTCGGCCTCAGACGACGGAATTAAACACGTCGATTGACGCATAACGCAAAATTAACCGGCCTTGCGCCAGAAGGAGATAAATCATGAGCACAGTGCCTATTGCGCAAGGTCTGGTTGAATGCCGGGTTATGCAACACACCCCGGGGCCGTGGAGAGTTGAGCGACAAAACCCTAGCCCGACCACAGGTGAGTGGATGATCTCGGGGGCCAAGCCCGGATATTTGGCCGAAGTGCGCGACTGTGGGAGTGGGGATGTAGCAGCAAATGCAAAGCTGATTGCCGCTGCACCAGATTTGCTAGCTGCGATTGAAGCAATGCGCGTTGCTGGTGGTGCCGCTGAATTTCAAGCAGCGTTCGATAAAGCGAAAAAGCTGGCAATGGTGCATAACGCATATATCACCGGCTGCCGCAGGCAGTCCGGTGCATATACGTGTTAGGCGCACGTAACGACAAAGAGGAAACGATGGCGAACACCCGACAAGCACAAAAGGAATCGTTCTCAATAGTTGGCGAGACGTGCCCGCATGTTGACGCAGCACTGTCTGCGGCGGCTGACGCGATCAAGGAGCAAACCGGCGCCTTGCGCGATGCGCTTGTTGATGCCATCGCCCGCGCAATGGATGCCGAGGACAGAATCGCAGACTTAGAGCACGAGGTAAGGCGCCTAGAGCGAGAGCTTGAAGAAGCCCGCGAACAGATAAGCGCCTAACGCTTGAATTGAGCCGACGCCGCTTGCGGCGGTCGGCTCGAATGACGGGTTAGCCGTGCGCCCAATGAAGGCACGGCGACTGATGGAGATTTGAAAATGAACGTAAGCCGCGAAATGCCGAAGTACGAATGCCACAAGAAGGTTTGGGCGCTGAAGATCGCGCATATTTTCTTGGCCGACAACAACGAAGGTGCAGAACTGACGCCGGAAGAGGATGGCTACGCGCCGTTCATGGTGTCGCAGGAATACATTGACAAGCACAAGCCTGAAGTCGGCGGCTACTACGTGGTGTATGCGGACGGCTACAAGTCGTTCTCGCCGGCCAAGGCGTTCGAGGACGGGTATTCGCCGGTTTGATGCAAGAGCCGTTATCGGTTCAGGCTGGTGACGGCTAACGTGGGAGCTAACTTGCGGGCCGCTTGCGGCACGTCAAGTTGAGCGACGGGTTAGCCCGCCCCACCCGAAGCGCGCAGATGTAACAGTGCAAATAGTGCTTGCGTGAGTGCTCACGATGACCTACAGTCCACCCATCGCAACACGCAACCAGGAGAGCAAGATGCAAGTTGGTCAACAAGTGATGGGGCACTACTTCAATGTGCGGTTTACTGGCGTCGTGACGCACTGCCGGCCGCACATGATGAACAGCAATCTTGTTCTGCACATCGACCTTGACGCCCCGATTGAAGTGTTTGGCGATGTGCGGGCAGCCATTGCAATGGAAGTGAGCGGAGAAGGTTGCGCGGCCGGCTATCCTGGGCGCGTAGAACCGGCAGACCCAGTGACCGCGTATTACGCGCAATCCAACGGTCACGGGCAACCGCAGAGCTTTTGCAGGTGAGCGCAGCCAAGACCGCAGCACAGCGCCAAGCCGAGCGAAAAGCCCGCGAACTCGCCGCAGGCCGCGTGCAGTGGAAGCGCTGGGTTCACCCCGACGACGTGCCAGCACTGACGGAGTACGCCGAAAAGCTGGCACGCAAGAGAGCCCGAAGTGAGAGAGCGGGCTAACGCCAATTCGGCCTCAGACGACGGAATTAAACACGTCGATTGACGCATAACACCCACGCAAGATAGATGCTAACCGCCAAGACAATTACTTGCGATCCGGAAGAAGTCTACGGCATCACCGGATACCGTCGGCCAACGTATCAATCGCGATCATTGATGTACATATCGGTAGAAATCGTGCAGTAGTAATTCGCTTTTCAAGACGATTCCGATAGTTAGGTGCGATCCGGTTCTAAAAAAGTGTGGCGCATTTTGAAGTTTGCCAGAGGAAGCGCGCCGGAGTTTAGAACCGAATTTCAAGAGGATTAGCCAGATGACGGACGAGGAAATACAAGCCGCCTACGATGAGACGGTGACACCGCCCTACGAGCATGCTAAGGCGTCAGAACCGCATCGATACAAAGAAGAAAGAAGAATGGGGCCAAAGTTACCGCAACTGAGCACACTGCCTCAATTCCTGTTGACAAAGCGCCAGCGTAGCCTCTATTTCTGCTCCGGCGTTGAAGGCGTCGGCGACTTCTCCTGCGGCAAGCGGCGCAGAAGTGCTTTCCAGTCTGGAGACTTCGGCGTCTGCAACGCCTCGGCACTCGGCGTGAATCGCGGGCACTCCGCGATCGATACGGGCCGCGAGGCGCATCCGCTCAGCGCGGTCAGCATCACGATCAGCAAGCCAAACCTTGACGTGAGCCACTTGAGCATCTGCAACCTCCTTTTCCAGCCTGCGATATTGCGTGTCCGTAGCAATTGCTACGGCTTTGACGGACTCAAGCTCGGACAGGTAAACGGCTTTGCCTTCCTGATAGCAATAGATGCCTACGGCAAGGTGCGTGGCGAGCATGCCCGCGATAGGGAGCCAAGAGGGAATCACTTGTCCGGCGCCTTGATCTTCTGCGTCGTGTTGCCTGCGATGTACGCGCCCACGGTGCCAATCACTACCAGCGCATAGGTGCTGCCCGCAGGATCGAGCTTGCCGACGTATTGCAGCAGCGTCGTAGCCATGCCGCAGCCCATCGTCATCAGGAAACGGCGCCCGCCGAAGGTTTCGAGATTCACGGTCTAAACACTCTCTTTCCTGATTTGGGCGGAACGCTTTGCAAGTGACACCACATCGGCGTGGAGTCGGGATGCTCTAGCCATAGGTCGTACTCTTCCAGAAGGTGCAGCGTCGCCAAGCACCAATCATCGAACAAGTCTCCGGGATCGTGCAGGTCTACGGCTTGGCACACGATGTGATTAGAGCGGGTCGCAGCGCCCGGAACCTTGGAATTGATTTGCGCAGGACGGTAGCCACTGGACACCATCAGCCGAGGCACTGACGGCAATTCGGCGTAGTACATGGACACAAGACAGTTCACGCGCTCCAGCAGGATTTGTGCGTTCTGTCGAAGCTGATCCGTGACGGGATATTGCTTGTCGCGGCCCATGAGGTAGTCATCGAGCGTAATCACTGCTGCCTCCAGATCAATTCCACCCGCCTCGCTTCCGCCTCCCTCCGCGCAGACTCTTCCTGCGTCTCTGCCAGTCCTAGCGCCTGCTCTTGGCATACGTGCCATAGCTCGTGCACGAGCACCGCAGGGTCCGCAGAGCGCAGCCGCACGACAGGGCCGCGCTGCTCGGCTACGCGCACGAGAGATGGGTCAGTGACAAGCGAGTAAACGGGATGGCAGTCGAAAATGGCAAGGAAGGCGAGAACCTCAGTCACGCCCGCGCCCTGTCAGCGTATCGTCAGGCCCAGGCATGCGGCGCACTCGCACTCGACCACGGAATACGATTGCAAACAGCAGACCGACCAATCCGGTACGTGGACGATTCGGGATGAACTCGTGGACGGTGACACCCTGCAGCGAGTCCGTCCACATGGCATGCGGGATGAAGCGATTCCGAGGGCTCCAGCACACCACGAGATAACCGCCCTTACGCCACCAGCGAGGGAGCGCATACAGCCAGCAATTGCCGAGGCGCATGACATGAGTGCTCCTAAACTTTGATGAGGTCGCATCGAAACTCGACGTGATCTTCATCGAACTTGTGCACGACTTCGGGCCACAGCAACTTGCCATCTTTGAACGTAAGAACAGCGAAGCCTGAACGCCATGAAGTGGGGGACGCTTCTAAATAGTCCTCGAATTGAGGACCATTCGTGTCCGCTAACGTTCCGCAATCGACGCCCCAACGCGGGCGGTCCGCATAGTCCGAAATAGGGCTTACTTTCAAGCTGTGTAGGTGCCCCGTCACCATTGTTTTGCCAGCATGCAAGGCGTTGTTGTGAGCCGCATGCACGCCGCCCTTGTACCGATGTTTGATAACGACATCGTCGTTAACGTCCAGCCGCCAGCAAGGCACCCACTCGGGGAAGTGGTCTTTGAGATGCACTCCGGGGACTTCCTTGTACTCGCTAGCGACGTTTGCCAGCCGCGTCTCGAACCTCAAGTCGTGATTGCCGCCGGGCCAGAACCGTTTAGCGTGCGGCGCAGCGTCTATGAGTTCGTCGAGTCTTTCCCGGCACGCGCGCAGTTCTTCAATAAGGCTAGGCTTTTTTTCCCAGCCGATAGAAGCGTGACGACTAATCCCCGCGCCGTCCAGAATATCGCCATCAAGCACCACGGCAACAGGGCTAAGGTCTCGCGCAAATCTCGTAAACGCGCGCCACGCCGTGGTGACGATGCCGGGCCAAAAATGTGCGTCAGAACCAACCAGCACCACGCCGGTATCAACAGTAAGGGAAACAACAGCTCCAGAGCGACGCTCGCCCACTCCCTTCGGACTTTGGTCATTCCATGTCTCCAGAGAGATGCCGCGCCTTGCTTCTATTGCGCGCCTACGGTCATGAACGACTCGCGTCGTGATGCCGAGGTGATTTGCGACTAGCGAAGGTGAACCGTACTGTTGCCAGAGTGCGATGAAGTCGTCTTCACTGCACTTGGCTTTCGGCATCAGTTCACCACTCTAGGACGGTGCTGCATGCACCACTCGTCCGATTCCATGATTGGCCGTGCCATGACGACGTTTCCGTCGTCGTCGCAGGCCATGATTTCCGGGGGGTTGAGTCGGCAGTAGCCGCGAGCTTTCTCGTCAGCGCCGACTTTGATGGAATGCCACGCGAGACAGGTGGAGCAGGTCGATACGTTCAGATCGTGCAAAGACTTCTTAGCGCGTGCCATGCGGGCTGTATACCCGTCCAGTATTACGCCTAGGCGTCATTTGAAGTGCGACTTGATGGCGTCACCGAACATGGACCACGCCACGCCGATTCCGGAGATCAGGAAAGCGATTCCGCCGAGAAACCCGTGGTACTTCGTGATTTGCTTTTCGATGCCCTCGACCTTTGTCAGAATGATCGTTTGGGTATCTAGAAATTGTTTGTGTTGGCTCTCAAGCACGGCGACACGCTCGGGGATGGATTCGGACATGTCAGTACCATGCGCGAACGTAAATATCCCATTTGTTAGCTGCAAGTGCGGTAATAGAACTAGGCGTTCCCTTGTTGGTTACCGCAATGCCGCCAGCCACCAAGACATAAACGTTGGTTGAATCGTAGGCAATCGTCAGATATTCCGTTGCCGTTCCGATGCCGGACGGAATGTAAATGCAATCATCGACTGCATATCCAGCATCCGTAGAAGTGCACTGCACCCATACCGATACCAGCACTGGCCGCTGACCAAGGCCATGCGCAAAGGTGAATGTCTTGTTGAATGCGTCGTAAGTCTGCGCGGCAGGCGGGCTGCCAAGGTCTGCAGAGTTCCGTGAGAACACCCGCGCAGAGTTCTCCGACAACGAAACGGCGGCATTGACTGCGCCCGCGCTCGAAATCGTCAGTCGCCCCGGCGTGTTGTTTGTGCCCAACTGCAAGGCACTCGCGCCGGTCGTGTAGATGTTGAACACGCCCGCCGATGTGGACGTTATGCTGGCCGTGGCGCCCGCTGCCGTAGATCCTAGCGTGCATGCAATCGTCCCGGAATCTGCCGTGACAGCCAGCGTACTCAACGCACTTGAACCCGCGTTCGTATTGGTAACGGTCACCGTTCTGGCGCCGTTCGTGGTCGCTGTCCCGAACGTAGCGTTTGCGCCTGTCGTCAGGGTGACCGCATTTAGCAACGTCAGGTCCAGCGTTGCTGTGACGTTAACTAGTTGAAACTGCGTGCCGTCGTAGATAATTTCTGCCGTCACCCCGGCAACAATGTCCCCAGCTACCAAGGCATTCGTGCCTTGTTTAGTGATGGCTACGGCGCCTTTGCTATTGATGTTGATCGTGACGGCGCCGGTATTGGTGTTCGCCACCACGAAGCGGAACACCTGTCCGGCTGCATAGGCACTGAAGACAGGCGTCACTGCTGCCGTAATAGTGTCTGTCCCGGCGACGCTGGTAAGTAGCTGGTAGGTCGCCCCCTGAACCTGCCCATAGGCCGCGTATTCAGTCGCCGCAGAGGCATTGCCAACCCCCGTGTGCTTGTAGCCGCCCATCGGCAGATTGCCCGTAGGCGTGTTCTGGCCGTCCTTGGTCAGACACAGGGTAAGTCCCGTCGCCACCTCATTGAGCGTGCCGTTTGCCCATGTGCTGGAAATCGTCGTTCCGGTGACGACAGGATTGCCGGAGTACGTAATGGAAAAAGTACCGCTGCCGTTCCAGCCCATATGACAAAGCTCCTAAAACAAAAAAGCCCCGCCAGCGGTTAGACTGGAGGGGCTATGACTTTTGAACTCGCTTTAGTGCTCAGACCATTGCTGCTGCTTGTGGTCGTCGCCGGGATACTTATTCCCGCGAGGCTGGCCGTGCAGCGTTACATGCGCGATGGCCCGCTAAAGAGGGTGTTACTTTTCCGCATTAGTAGCGCCTACGACACCGGGGACGAGCGCACTCGGTAGATAAGCCGCAGGACGTTGCAGCATTTGCGGCAATGCCGACTGTCCCGCCTGCATCCGCAGTTGTTGGGCTAACCTTGGATCGAGCAGCGCCCGTGCAAGCTGCTCCTGCACATTCGGCTCCGCCGCTCGCTTGTAGATCAGCCCGGGAATCGACGCTGCCGTCCTGCCTAGCGTGGACTGCGCCAAAGCATCTGCCCACGATCTAGGCATCCCCAAGGGGCCAAAGATCTGCGCCATGATGTCTTGCGAGGCAAGGTTCTGTGCCGTGTTGCTGCCGACTCCGCGCGCCGATTCCTGAGCCGCAGCCCGGGTCGCCAAGTCCGCCTTTATGCCTTCCAGCAAGTTGACATTCCCGGGAGACAGGGTGTTATCCACCGTAGATCCGGCATACCCGGTGATTCGAGGGATCTTGTCATCCAGGGATTGCAGCGCAGCTGCGAACTCCTGCGCCCTTACCCGGCTTGGCATCCCTTCGCCACTCATCAGCGCGGGCACAAGCTTTTCTTCTAGGGCCTGCCCAACCTTGGATTCGTTGATGGGCCGAGAAAAGATCGCGTAATTACGGTCTGCCTCGCGCAGTTTGGGTGCGATCTGTTCCATGATCGAAATCAGGTCGCCGCGCGTTTGCTCCAGTGCGCGCAATTGATTCTTGCCAATGCTGGACGTGGCCGACCCGGCCTTCTCGATACTGTCATCTAGAGCCTGCTTGACGAGTTGCAAGCCTTCGACACTGCCTGACTTGGCCTTGGCAATGGAAAGTTCGTCCATCAGCCCCTCAGCCCTGCGGATGGCCGCTTGCACAGAGGGGCGAGCCATCAAGTTTTCAATCTGAGGCTTTAGAGCCTTCGACATGCTTTGATTCACGCCGCCTTCCGCCGCATCCTTGTACAGACCTTCGGTCATGTAGGAGCGGAGTCCCTCGGCCATGGCGCGCGTTTGAGGCGTTCCTGCGATGCCCCGCACGGCATTGGCAGCGGCAGCATTCTGTTCCAGCGCGCGACGCGCCAGAGCGGCGGCAATGTCAGGGCTTGCGGAGCCTGCGCCGCGCTCCAAGACAGCCAAGCCGGGATCGCGGGTCGCCTGAGACAATGTCGGCTCCCATCCGGGAGTCTTGGCGGAAGCGGGCGCCCCTGATCCGGTCGCAAATCGGTCCAGCGTCCGCCCGACGATGTCGTCTACGCCGCTCTTCCTGAACGGGTCTACAACCGCTTTGACGAGCTGCGGCAGCACTCGCAACGCCGCCGCCGTGCCTGCCCCCCACATCGCCCCGCTGGCGCCGTGTTCGAGTCTGCTCTCGCCTGTCTCTACCGGCTGCAATAGCCCCGTCCCGGCCCCGATCAGGGCCGAGCCCGCAACCGTGTTAGCGCCAGGAATCGCCGCAGTCGGGAGGAAGGACGCCATGCCGCCCGTAATGAAGCCGCCCTTGCCCGCTCCGGTGTTCATCAAGGGGCGATCCAGTTGCGCGGCTTCGTCGATTTCCTGCTGCGAATTGACGCCAAGGAGTTGGCCCGCGCCCCGGGCCACATCCGTCATGCCCTTGCCCGCACCGGCCAGGAATTTTTCCGTCCCGGTCATCCCTGCCGTTGGGTTGTACTGTTCCGGCTCTTGCGGCACAAATCGCATCTTCTGCGCTTTGGCGATGATCTGCTCAATCGGCGTTCCTTCCGGAACCTGAACCGGAATGATGTCCCCGTTAGGCGCCTGAACCTTCTTGATGACGAGTTTTGCCATGGCTATGGTTACTCCAGAACCGACCAGCCCTTCGCGTCGCCTTTGGACGGAGGTGCCGTAATGGCACGCTGACGCATGACCACGCGCCCAGGATCAAGGCCGTACTGTTTGGCAAGTCCTTCGTACTGTGCGTCAAGCTTTCCTTGTTGCTGCTCTGCCGTCTGATACAAAGCGCCCGCAATGCGCTGGATTTCGGCAACCTGACTCGGCGTGAGCACCTGACCTTTCATGACGACGTTATGCAGGTTCAAGAACCTGTCCATCAGTCCGGTAGACTTGAGCGCCATGCTCAGTTCGCTTTCGCGAACCACCGAATCCGGATCAAGCATCTTCATGAACTTGGTAGCCCCGGCCAGCGTTGCAGGCGCGGTTATGGGTCCGCTCAAAGATGCGTTGACGGTGTTGTAAGCGTCGCGCAGTTTGACGAACGATTTGCTTGCGTCCGTGTGTTCCGCGCGAAGATCCTTTTCGTTCTTGAAGGTTTCCTTCGGAAATCCGACTTGCTGCGTTACCTTCGTTCCGGAGTTCCCAATGACCTCGCCCAACGGCGATTCGCCCAGCGTCCCGGCGGCCGGGTCGAACGTGCGAAGTTCCATGACAACATCGCCGTTCTTGTCGTAAACGATATTCCCGCTTGCGTCTTTCTTGGCGACCTTCTCTGTCTTGAGATCGCGCGGCGTGACCGGCTTCGGATTGGTCGCCATCGGCGCTTGCCCAGGAATCCCGTAGGTTTCGCCAAGCCCGAGCTTGACGGGGGCGAGATCGCCAAGCTGCTGCTGCAGGTTCAATTGCGCGATCTGCTCGGGCGCCATGCCACTATCCAGCGCCTCAATCATCATCTGCAGACGCTTTGCTTTGATCGGATCGGTAAACTCTGGAGCACTGCCAGCCTGGCCTACGACGTTCACTTTCGGGACGACGTTCTGCTGCTCGCGCAAGGCCGCATTGAAGTCCAGTTTCGGCCCTTCCAAAGTGAAGTCGCGCCCCGCCTGAAACGGAGATTTTGGATCTGGCGCGTTGATGTCGTAGGGAGCGAAGCGGGGGTTGTTCTCGTCGGTAGGCGGGCGTAGGGCATCAAGTTGGTCTGAGAGCGCCTTACGGCTGCGGTCTACCCGCCCCGTCGCCAGTTGCTTTTCTTCGTCGTCGGCCTTCCTGTTTTCCAGCGCAGAGACAATGTCCCCGACCGCATTTGCAAGCCCCATGGTCCACGGAGTCGGCACAAACCGATTCCCGACCATTTGCCCCATCGGAAGCGGCTCCTTGCTCACCAGAGCATCGGCAAGTCTGCGGCGACGCATAATACGACTTGCAGATGCCTGATCCTCCGGGTTCGACGGCATAATGGTCGAAGCTACTTGCGCCATGACAGGAGGCCCCTATGCGAGTTTCCATATTGATTCTTTGCGGGATTCTTTGTGCGTGTGCCACGCCAGAGGAAAAGGCCGCTAAGCTTGTGAAAGCCCATGCCCCGGTCTGCGAAGCACTTGGGTACAAGAAAGACACCGACGCCTTCCGGGAATGCATCCTTAAGAGGATTACCCGCCCCATTAGCCATGTCTATGTAGACGCCGATTAGCTGTTAGTCGGAGCCTTACCAAGCCATGCCCCCGCCGCCTTTCCTCCGGCCCCAAGCAATCCATTGATAAGAGCGGATCGGTATGCGGTCTGCGCGTTGTAAGCCCCGAGTTGATCCTGGCCCGTCGCTTGGGCAGCAGCGAATAGCGGCGATGACTGGATGTCCTGCCCGGTGTATTGCTGGAACTGCGGCAGATTCACCTGAGAACCGCTGCGCAGTGCGTTGACTTCGTTCAGCGGCACATTGCGGATCGCCAGTTCTTCCTGTAGCGCCTGCGGGCGTTGTTGCATTGCCGCCATGATCGCCTGCGATTCAGCATCGTTCCGCCCCGTGTTGAAGTCGCGCATCTCGTTGGAGTAAGCCTCTGAGCCCAACGGAATGCCTTGGTTCGCCATGCGGGTGCGCAACTGCTCTTCTCGCCTGTCCCACATGGGATTGAGGCGGTTCATGATGGACGCTTCCGCCTTGTTCTGCAGGTCGTCCACGCCATTCACGGACAGTTTCGTGCCGAAGGCATCGGAGATCCGTCCCAGTCCGCTCTCGGCGACGTTGCCGAGGCTTGTATACATCCGCTCTTCCTGCGCCTGCCGTTGCGCTCCCAGCGGGGTCAGTTCGTCGGTAATGAACGGGACCAATTCATCGCCCGTCATCTTCCCGCTGTAGTCGATCTTCCGAGTTCCGTAAGGCGTGGTCATCCACGGATTGGAGAGCTTGGCACTCGCAATTGCCGTGTCCTTGTTCGCCGCACCTTGCGCATTGGCTGCGCCCACATAATCCGGCGTGGCCGGTGCGCTTGGCTTACTGAACATTCCCATAGCGGGCATCCTCTTTTGTCAGAACCAGAATGACCATATCGCCGTCAACGCAGGCCGCAGGAATGCGCGCCACTTCCTTGAACCCCAAATGCTGGTCAAACCGCAAAGCCTTCTCGTTTGCAGTGGAAACACTGCCGATGACGCAGCGCACGCCCAATTGGCAGAACGGATACCAATGGATCATGTGCAACCACTGCCGATTCATGTACTCCGCCGCGATGTGAGCCGTGCAGGAAGCACCCGTGATGACGTTGTCATATATCGCGCCCGCTACTACCTTGTCCCCGTCAAGCAGGCCAATCGCCGCCGCATCGGGCCGGAAGCATCCGCCCGTTTTCTCCGCCACCCACTGCCCCACATCGTCCCCACCGCGAACGCTATAGGACACCGCCTTTCTCCATCACGAGGTCGGTGCTCATCCACTGCAATTCGATGCCTGCGCACTGCGCCATCATGCGGATACCCGCGCAAAAGCCCACCCCTGTCACGCCTTGCCAATACTTCGTCGGCGTAAGCCCTGCCCCCCATATGCCCGCGTCCCACAGGGATGTGCCCCATGTGCCATACGTGACAGGGGTGACGGCTAGCGTTGCCGTGGGCTGCTGAATGTCATATTCGATGTTCAGCGAGGCATAGATGCTGGGTGCGCCATTGCTCAGGAAGATCGGACGCATCAGCGTGTATCGCTTCTGGATGCCGGGCGTGTTGAAGTAGTTGAACGCCTGCAACGCATCGCCATTGATCCCCGTTCCGTCGTCCGCGTTCGACGACCATGCCACCGCCACATAGTCCGCGCCGCCCGCATACGCAATGTCATTCATCAGAGCGAACGTGTTGAAATCCCAGCCCGTATAGCGACACCACGACAGGCTGATGGTGTTCATCACATACTGATTGCGCTCCGTCGAACTGACAGGGACATTGCACCAAAGTTGATTCTGGCCGGGAAAGTAAAACAACTCCCATCCGAAATTTGCGCCGTAGGAATCCACTGCCTGCGAAACGGCATACTGGATCTTGTTCGACAGCGCCACTTGCGGCTGAACGCGCGACGATTGCAGCGCACCCGACATGGGATAGATGCCGTCCTGCGTAATGAGCAGGAGATCGCCCGCATACTTGAGAAAGCAGCGAGTTCCCACCGGAGCGCCAATCTGCCAGACGCCCTTAAGTTCGAATGTGCTTGCACTCGTGGGGTCGGTGCCAAGGTAGATAATGACCTCGCCCCGGTCGGTCACGAAGGCCGCATAGTCGTCCGCGCCCTCCCCCGCGTCGATAGTCCATGTCCCCATGGCGACAAGGTTGCCGCCCAAATTGGCGATCGCCGACAGATCCCATGCGCTCGCAGAACCCGCAATCGCATTTGTCCCGAGGTAGTAGGCTTTCAAGCCCACATTCGGAATCAGCCACACACGGTTCTTGAAGAGATTGATCTGCGAGCAAGTTGCCGTGTTGACGCCCGTGATGTCGTGCGATCCATCACCGTCTTCGTACCACACTGAGCCGTCGTAGCCCTGCAGCTTGTCCGCGCCGTTCACCGCGAGCATGTAAGCAGTGCCCGCGCTCGGCGTTACATTGATGTACTGGAACCGTGAGTTCGCCAACCCCGTGACGACCGCCGCACCCACGGCAGGCGGAGACGAAGTGCTTCCGCTCGTGGCGTCGTAAATGTCCCCGTCCGACACCGCCCACAGTTTAGTGGTCGCGCCTCCGGCATACACCATCAGCGTCTCGACCTGATCCGGGAAATCGGTCATCCAGACTTGATAGCCGTTGCGCAGGTTGCACGATGTAGTGGCCGGGAAGAAGTTGTCCAGGATGACCGCATCGCCGGGGGGCATTGCTGCCAATGGGTCGCGAGCATTCCAGCCACCGATGGGCGCGCGCAGACTCACCACCCGCTCAATCTGCTGGGCGGGCTTTCGTGCCGGGTACATCAGGAGCCGTAACCGCTGTCCGGGATGTTTTCCCAGCCGATCAGGATCGTAGAAATGCGTGGCGCAAAGGAAAGATTCGGTGCCGCCGAGTCATTGGCCTTCGCAATCCCGAGTTGCATCTGGTAATCACGGTCGAAATAGGTCGTGTCGAATCCCTTGACCTCGAAATACTTCTTCTTGAGCCCCAGCACCATGAGCCGGTCAGGATAGATGCACGTGTCCGTGTCGGCAGTGAATGCCGCCTTGGCAGTTCCAATGCTGCTCCTCGCCCAGTAGCTCGAAAAGTATTCGTAGCCAAGATATTCATTTGTGCCAAGGATCGGCCAGATCTGAAAGGTGCCGTCAAGAATCCGCCAACGGATGCGCGGCCCGGTGCTGATGTACCCGGACTTCAACCACTGCCATTGCTGCGCCGTCTCGGGCCCCAGCATCTCCCAGTGGTTCGACTTGTCCCACTGCGTGCGGTTGGCAAGCGCCACGTAGTCAGCAGGCAAAGCGTACTTGGTCTGCCCGAACGTGATCGAGGCCCCGACAATGGTGTTGAGGCACTCTTGATTCAGCGTGACCTGCGTTGCGCTATCGACGCTCTGTACTACGGCATTGGTCTGCACGCCAGACGCGGACGCACTCCACGACCCCGCCACAATCCCTGCCGTGCTCGGGATGTTGGTAATGACGGCGCTCCCGTCCAC
>OFRG01000097.1_pt1 | contig 37303 bp, 51 predicted proteins | sample 1543071 | NCBI WGS metagenome assembly OFRG01 (sample SAMN07774222, study PRJEB24372) | wastewater metagenome | isolation source: WWTP Verbania (Effluent) | place: Italy: Verbania | collected 2015-12
AGAACTGTAAAGAGCGGAGAGTCTGAAGAGTTCGTGGTCTGGAAGTTAATTCCTGAAGTAGTACCTGCACCCTTCACTGAGAGCTTTGCAAATGGTGAGGTTGAACCAATACCAACCTTAGTCGCACTATTAGGATAGATAGAGGTGAGGTCTGATGAGGTTGCCCATTTCTCGTCCGAGGTTCCGCCAGTGGAAGAGAGAGTCCCACCAGTAAATGTAAGACCAGAACCTATAGTTACTGTTTTGAGTGGAATACTATTGCTATTACTTCCGTATAGGATGCCAGAAGGTGTTGAAGTTCCGGTTCCACCACCTATAGGAAATAGGACTGTAGCGGCTTTTGCGGAATAAAATGCACCAAGCAACAATACCGCAACAAGTAGTGCAATGGAGAGATATTTCATACGTTTAGGGTAGCATTTGCATTACTGTATCAATGTGTTAGTAACTTCTTGTGTATTTACCAAGTAAGTTCTTACCTTACTTCCCCATGTGTCAGTCTTTTTATGACATGGTAGACAGAGAGTGCGCCCACAGATTTTGCTTGGTGAAGTAAGCATAATCAAAAACTGTAGTCACAAACGAGTACTTCTGTATCAATAAGTGCAACACTGAGCGTTATTGTTGCTCCGGAGATAGAGTAATCACCATTAGCAACGCTTTGATAGGCTCCTCCACGAAATAGACGTACTGTTCCTGCAAGTGGAGTGTGAGCAAGGGTGAATGAGGTTCCAACGCCTTGTGGTGTGAGGTCTTCCCCCCACACTGGAGTTCCGCCTGAACCAGCGGGAGTGTATGCAATCCATTTATTTCCATCCCACTGAATTGACTGACCCGAAGTAATTCCCGCCACATCTACATCTAAGAGGTTGTAGAACGGCATTACCTTATTCATTCCGCTAACAATCTTTTCAGTTGCTGAAGGTAGGTTTTTAATCGCAGAAGCGTCTAGTCTTTCTTCATCTGTGAGTGTTTCCAAAAGGTCACGGACAGTAACCGCTTCTAATTCTGGTGTTTCATAGGCCATCAGTACATCTATCTGGTTCTGTAGGTCTGTGGAATCAAATGGTTTAGATGCTTCGGTTATCATCCTTTTAAGTGAGTCCAATTCTCCTGAGAATCTCTTTAGAATGTCTTTTGAGGCTGAAGATACCGATTTATCCACAAGTGTTTTGAGGTCTTTTTCACACTTATTTAGGTCTTTTTCCAACCTCTTGCACATTGCCATAGCATCCTTACTTTCACTGGAAAGGTCTTTTTCTATGCTTGTTTTAAGCCCTTTCATGGTATCTACGAGCGTTTTAACAAGGTCTGCCACCTCCTGATGGGTAGCATAATCCTCATTTGCTACCTCTAAGAATCTCGTTGCTCGTTCTAGTTTCTTGTCTTGCATATTTAGTAGTTAGATTGTAGCATTGACAACGTATGAAAAACACTGGAAAACTCGTGATGGTGGCCTTGTTTCTTTGTGGTGCGTTCTTCACTCCGTCTATATCCCAGGCGGCTACGATTGATGAACAGCGTGTAGCCCTTATTGAACAACTTATTACCATTCTTCAGGCTAAGGTTGCGGAATTGGTTGCTCAGCTTGAGGCACAGCAAACTCAAATTACCAGTATCAATCAGCCTGTCTTTGGTTCTTCTAATATGCCTACTCAGAACACTTACTCTATTAGCGTCACTCCTGAATTTGGTGCTGGTTCTTGGAACACTCGTGAAGGTGACGATAGATTCCGTGAAGGAATGGTTCGTTTTCCTATTACCGGAGAATATAAGAAAGCGACTATCGTCTACTACGAGACTAACAAGCCTCGCAAGATTTCCGATGCAAAGATGGATTTGGCTCCCGATGGTGTTCATGGATACTTCCAGCCAGACACGGAATATACTTATGAGATAGATGCTACGAATGATGTAGGACAGGTTGCTCATGTAGAGGGTACGTTCAAGACAGGAAAGTATTAATCTCTATTTAGAGAGGATTGCGCGGAGAGCCTTAACAAGGCTCTCTTCGTTTATACCCTGTGCTTTTTCAAGACCAGCACCAGCCGCTTGTGTTGCAAGGTCTAGGATATTTCCTGTCTTTAGCTTGGTTGCTACATTCATGGCTGCCTTGACTCCCTTGGCCGTTTCTCCCGCCAATGATGTCGGTGCTGATGTGCCAAACAGTTTCTCTAGGTCATTTACAAACACTGTCTGAGAAACAATGTCGTCTGCAAACTTACCACCATTAGCTTCTGCAACGTCTTGGAGAGCCTGTAGGGTATTCAAGACTTCCACACGGGAGCCAGCATTACTCAATATTCTCCGAGCAAGTGTACCTATTGCTTTCTCAGCGTTTGGACCATTGAGGTCAATCTTAGACCCAGCGATTGACTGAAAAGCATCTATTGCTTCACGAGTAGTTGAGTAAGTGCTGTTTATGGCATTGTATTCTGGGAATGAAGTATCCAGTGTGGTGTCTATGTTATGGCGTAGTGCCTTTAGGATACCCTCTGTCCTACCACTAAGTCCTTCCGTATTCTTTCCATAAGAAACTGTCTCATCAATGTACTTTTTGAGTTGGTGGAGCTGATAGGCATCATCACTAACTGCGGTCATTCGCTTGATGATTGCATCTATCGCCTTCTGAGGGCCAGTGAGTCCCTCTAAGTTAGAGCCAACGTAGTTTGCTTTTCCATTTGATACCGTTACGCCCATATCTTCAAGGTCGGAAATAAAAGACTGCACTGCTGGGGTCGGGTCTGCTTTCTTCCCAGAAAGTGACTTAGCCACACTGTCAAGCTCACGACCAGCTTTTGTGTTCGCCTGACTAACAACCTTGTATCGGTTCACTACTGACTGTCCAAGCACATCACTTGGACGATTAACAGCACGATAACGCGGGTCTACCTTGCCCTTCTCAAGAATATCTAGGGCACCAGACATTACTTTACGGTCTTCTGGCGTTGCACCCTTTATTAGAGACACGGTGTCCTCCCCTATGCCCTGCTTGATAGCCTCCTGTGCCACCGGGTCTTTCTGTACCTTTCCAGCTCCGTCTAGGGTGTACCGGGCAACTCGTGAGTCTGGGCGTTCAGTAAGCAGTTTCTTCTGTTCTGCCTTTATTGCCTCATTAGCCTTGAGTTTTCCTGACAGGGCACCTGCCGCTCCTCCGACAACCCCTCCTAATGCTGCGCCGCTCGCAGCTCCACCTAACGTGCCAAGTGCAATATCCCCCGCACTTCCATTCTGTTCTGCCGCCACACCTCCCCCTTGTATCGCTCCCTCAGCGGCCCCCGTCAGCGCACCAACCTTAGCACCCTGAACTGCCCCACCAACAAGACCAGGGGCGGCTTTACCAACAATCTGTCCTGCCTTTCCTGCAATGGCCCCTCCCGCAAGTGTTCCACCAAGGCGAACGGCAGAGCCAATAACCTCCTTATTAGAAGGAAGGGCATCAGTAAAATCTTTAGAGGCATCGGCACCTATCTGTATGTCCCCGCTAAGACCTTTTAGGGCGTTCTCAAGTCTTGACGCATCTTCACCTGCGGCCTTCTTTTCACGGATACGTTTTATAAGAGCGGCTTGTGTCTCCATGTGAGAGTCCAATAAATCGCTCTGCTGTTTTTGGATGCCAGGAGCAGCTATTGCCATACCAGTTCCTTCTGCTAGTTTACCTCCGCCAACGAGTCCTACCGCAAAATCACGGGCACCGCTGAGAAAGCCCTTCTTAGGTGCCTCTTGAAACTGATTGCCTTGAGTTTCTGTCGCAACGCGTGTGTCTACTTTTGCCTGCGCTGTGTCCAAGCCTTGAATAGAAAAACCCTTATTTAGGAGACCCTCCACAATCTTCTTCTGGTCTGAACCAGGAGGAGCATTTCGTAGGATACCTGCCATCTGTTCTCGTGTGATTTCCATGTTATTTAGGGTTAAAGCTGGCTAGGTACGCACTTATTGAGTCAGTTCCTCCTCCTAGAGTTTTGGCCACGTTGTCTACATAAGCACTCTCCTGGTTCGCAGTAGTGTTGTTCTTTAGGGCCTGACGAATATCACCTCGCGGGTCTATGAGAGAGGCCGTATCGTTGTGGACATTGATAAATTTATCTATTTCACTATTAACGGTTGCGGGGTCTGAGTTGAGACGAGTGAAGAACGAAAGTCCAAGAATCTTCTTAAAGTTTTCCTGCTCGGAAGCCGTTACCACAGCACCCGTGCGCTTTCGGGCCATCTTATCTGCCACGTCCGTTGCGAGGCGATTGAATAATATTCCCTCCGGTGTGAGTGGATTCTGGAGAGTAACTATATCTGTGGTGGTGACAAGATTCTTTAGGCGTGAAAGCTGGTCTATGGTATCCGCCGCATCAACCAATGTGGTCTTCTCAGTGAGGGGTAGCTTGTCCATCCTGTCAGCCGTCTCTTTACTAATACCTGGAATACTCGTCGGATTCTTGAGTGCCTCAAGGTCAAATTGTGCTTTACCAAGTTGCGCCTGATACAACGGGTCGCTTTGTTTTATTATCTGGTCATATTTAGCCTTCTCTTTGTATGTCTCCATGTCAAGCTTTCTCTCTCTATCTTTTTGTGCTGTTTCAAACTGTCTTTTCTCAGCAGTGGTGAACAAATCCTTATTTTCGTCATACGTGAGTTTGAGAGCATCGTTAATGGTCTTCTGACGCTCCATTTTGACCGCTACGGCTCTATCTGCTATAGCTTTGGCACTATCATACTGTCCCTGCTTTGCGAGCTGTGTAACGGCCAAATCTGCCTGTCTTGAGGTTGATTTATCCTGAATATCCTGAATCTGAGAGTTTATTGCCTCTGTACTCAGACCCATTGGGTTAGTTGCCTTCAGCGTTTCGATTTGGTGTCTTGTGGCTACTTGGTCTGCAAGGATTTGATTGTTTATTGTCTTCAACTCTTTACTAGCAGCATCTACTCCGGTTGATGCGTACTGACCTGCTGTTAGTTCTGTCTGCCCCTGAATACCAAGCTGATTCTTTAGAAGGTCTTGAAAAGAAGTATCCTTGTTTTGCTGTGCTACTCCTGTTTTTGCAGCTAAATCAGCATTGTATTGGTCTTGATTCTGTGCCGCCATTGCTCCAACCTGTGCGGAAAGGCCAACAGAACCAGTAGAAGGTACTACTGGTGTTACTTTTATCGGTGTAGGTGCTGGGGTGGCGAGCGTAGCTACGGGGATAGGTGAATATGAGTTTGTACTACCAACTGCATTATCGTTCTGTCCTGCCACCTGTCCAGCGTTTGCACCAGTTAGAACCTTACCTGTTGTGGTATCTATCTTTCCACCTACACCTACTGGAGTGTCGTATTGCGTAGCCATAATTATTTGTGTTCTTTATCTGTTGCGTTAACTACAGACATATTGTTTATAGAAAGTTCTCGTCCACGTAATTCGACCTTGAACTCAACCCAAGACCCTTTCTCTCCGATAGGTAGTTCTGCATACGAATCAATAATAGTGTCGGTAGTAGTAGAAATCGTACCCAATTTAACCCAGTAATCTACCACCACTTCGGAGGTGTATCCGGCAACTATATTAGGTATAACTTCGTCTATTGTAACAGTGTAGGTAGATGTGTTGTTGTTTATAGTGGTTATATGCGCCGTGAAACCAGCACCAGCACCTTCTATAATTTCCACCTCGTCTCCTACTGCAACTGACTTAAAATCTCTAACGGTGGCATTGATGGTGAAGCTAGATGAGTCTACCCAAGTAGCAAGCCCTGAACTTGAGTATGAATGAGGTGTTGGTAGACCGAATTTGTCTCTCGTTCGATACTTCAACACGATAGACTGCGTATCTAGTACGAGATTCTTACATTCCGTATATATCTTTTGGAATGCATCTTTTACGCCACCTGCTTCTATAGGTTCTGTAATCATGTGACTCACATTTCTACCAGTTCCTAGACTCATGAGGGTCTTTACCTGTGTGTTTGTCTGGTCTTGGGCAGTGCCGGAGAATAGAATATCGCTACCGAAGAATTGACTATGTGTGTTTGTGTTTGTAATCAGTCCAATTGCTCCAGGAGTAAGAGTAGATACGGCACCATGATTCGTTCTGTTTGCTGCCAGCGTGTCTCCACTTGGGGTGCCAGAAATAGTAATGTTTCTACCTTCCTGAGCATCTGCCGCTGAAAGAGCAAGGCTCATATGGGTACTGTCTACGTTTATAACGTAATAGTCACGGTTCGTAGTGAGTCCAGTGATGTTTCCAACTGAACTTGCACGTATTTGGTCACCTGTTTCGCACAAATGAGTACCTACGGTCAAAATACTACTATTTACAGCCGTAATCGTTAGAGTGTTGAACTTCGTGTAGGCATATCCAGCCATGTGGTACAAGCCTACTTCTGGGTCGTATACCCAAAGTCCTGATGGCTGGTCATGAAGGTATTGTCTGTCGGGGTCACCCTGAACCATTCCATCTATGTTTAGATAAAGCACATCACCATAAGCGACCATTCCTCTATTCTCACAACGTCCTCGGGTTGAGTAAGCTACTGCATTTTTACTCCACGAAAGAGTAGTCTCATAGACAGGTAAATGTGCTAATTCATCAAATCCACCTCCATTAAATCTAAGAAGCTGTCCGGTACTAGTTAGAACTACCATTGAGCTTTGAAACTCAATACCTGAGTAAATCCAGTCACAATTTGCAGACCATCCAACGCCTGTGGAAGTTCCGGTACCGTTCCATACAAAAAGTCGTGCAGACTCCCCAATAGTATTTCTAGTACCGATATACAAGTATCCATTGCGCCATCTCATCCATGTAACGGTGTATTCTGCGGGAATAGTAAGTGTATTGCTTGAATCCTGTGAGTAAGCACCCGCAGCAGTCTGCCAAATCACGTTCCCGTTTCCAATACAGAGCGTATTTCTATTCTTGAAAACACACAAAGGATGTGCTGTTGAGTTTGTAAGGCCCGTTACACGAGAAGTCCATGAAGAACCATTGTATCCACCCACAGTATCGGTACTCGAAAGGAGTCCTGATGAAACACATAATTCTCCCAAGTAATACACCGCGTCTGAAGCCGTACCACTAATATCAGGCATACTCGTAGTGGTTTGTTCTGTCATGGCACCCGTACCCGTATTTAGAGCAAATACGTTACCAGAAGTAACGATATAGTCATTTAATATTGCCTTAATGAATCCTAGGTCTGCATCTTCTGTGTTTGTATATAGGACAATAGGCTGTTGAGCAGACTTTGCAATACCATTTTCATTAAAAGACATGTTACGAGTACGTCTAATGTCAGAAGAATCAATACCAACCTTCCATTTCTTCTTTTGTGAGGGAATTGATTTCATATAAGTGATGGGAATTCGTAGGTACTTCCATCTATAAGTAGAAGTACCGAACGAACTGGTATCTTTCCAATACTCCCTGGGGTAGAAGAAAGGGTCTGAGTAAGAGTCGTATTCCCTGCTCCTGCAAATAGAGGTGCGCCAAGCACACTTTTAGAAGCATCATCCAGTGGCAGTGTAATCTGTTGCTCTTTCTTCTGTAGCATCCAAGCATGGAGTTCTCGTAGCATTATTCGTTCCTCGGGTGTCATGATTTTTGAGTGTTAGCCCAAGTAGACGAGTTTTTGCTTTGATTCGTCCATTTGGGGTCTGCTTGAGCAACTGCTGGGACTTGGGCAGTTAGTGCAACAGTTCCAAGTGGTAAGGCAGTGTTTATGGATGTTGTTGGTGCAAATGGGCCTTCTGCGATTGTTGCAAGCGGTGCGCTTAGATTGAAGTTTGGGACTCGTACAGAAATCATGTGCACAGAGTTTGCAGAGCTTGTAGAAAGTGTTGCTGTTGGTGAACCAGTGGTACTTACCGCGGCATATTGACCATATGCCATTGACTGTGAAGACCAGTAGTTTGGCCCCACACTAGTTGTGTATTCATATAACTCCGTCCAGGATGGGTTGTTGTTTGCCACTGCATACGCAGATATTGCACTTGTCGCGGAAGAACCTGCTCCTACGAAAAAGAGCATAAGACTCTCAGGGTTTATCGTTGGAGTAATTGCGGTTCCCGTTACTGATGTACCACTACCCGCTACGGCTACCGAGTGCACATCAGTAGGCCCACTCGTAGAATTGTTGTAAAGCGAAGTTATTGTTACTACACAGGCAGATGATGAGCCTCCGGCAGTACCACTAATAGTGAAAGTATAGGTAGATGGTTCGGATGCCCCCGCAACCAAACTAAATAGATATGAATAGTAGTTACCGCTACTCGTACTGTCTACTAATGTCCAACCAGATGGAGTCGCACAGCTACGTGTATTGTTGGCATAGATAACAACATGAGCATACATAACATCATTTTGAAGTGTTCCTGTAGGCTTGCTCGGCACGACATCATACGGCAGAGTTGTTGTCTGGTCTTGTCGCGCACTTGCAGAAGCTCGTACAGTAACCTGGGCCATGTTACGTGAGCGTTAAGATGCCACTTGCAGAGAAGGTAAGTGTGAATGTCCCACTAGACAGTGCATAGGTACTTCCAAGGTCAAAGTACAGAATAAGTGGTGATGTACTAGAAGTTCCAGTGGACTTGTAGACCACCGCGTATCGTGCGGAGAGTGCCGTGGTGATAGTCCATACCACATCATCTGCATCGAACTTAGCTAGGTCAGAAGCAGCCACTACTGCCACTGTAGGGTTAGCGAGTGTTGCCCCTCCCGCTGTATATCCTGTACCAGAAGCTTCATTAGCAGATACATCGTCCCAGAAGTCATGAGTGTCAATGTCGGGTGTATAAGAACTAGTTACCAGGGCCACCTTGATAGTATCGGTAGCAAGAGCAATCTTAGTGCTGTTGTCTATGCACTTGAGCTTGTAATTATTGTATACGGTTGCGGTTACTGCCATAATTATTTGTTATCTTGAAATCCAACTACTAATCTCCTAGGTTCATCCTTAGTACGAGCACTAAAGTATTTGGCGATTGTGCCCACAATTCCCGCTCCTTCGTCACCCTCCATCTTTAGAACCTCAGAAGCTAATAGCGGATAGTTTGCAAGTGTATTTCGTCTTGCCCAATCAAGAGCAGGTTTTAGTGCGAAGTATCGGTGAAAGATACCAGGTACTCCAGGCTTCTTTGTAGTATCGGTATACACAAAGTATGACGGCTCACGGTTGATATAGACCTTCAAACCGCCCGTGTAGTTGTAGTTTGGTATTACGTCGAGGAATATGCCATTTGCTGTCTTATCGTAGCGTGTAGGGGTTCCTGTGGTGTTCTGGCCACTATAGAAGCTATCAGTATCCTTTTGACTCTGCACGTCTACTGGCTTTATCTCAGTGTAGATACCACTTGAGCTAGCCACCATTACTTTGTACACATCTAGCACAAGATTTCCTGAGCCATCAGTGGTGAAGGTGTAATCACGCTGTCCTGAGACTAGATTCGTCGAGATTATCGGATAATCTGTTTGGTTTGAATCGTCTTCTTGCCATGTGCCTGAAGCAGCTAGTGCAATCCTTGTGAAATCGTCAAAAGCAAGATTTACATCAGCGGTAAGGTCTTTAAGTCTCGACGTACTTCCTGATATGTCTCCACGATTAAAACCAGCTTCTTTCTCGTACATTTGTACGATTCCTTTTCCGGTCGTTGTATCGTTGAAGACAAGTGACATGGTTATTGAACGTACTGAGTTACAAGTACGCTGGTACTAGTTTCGCCTGTTGAAGAAGCAGTAATAGAGCCGGAATACTGGTTACGGTCAGTAATTTCATAGCACACGTTATATCCAGCAGCAGCAGCGATAACAGCTACCGCACTTGTGTTTGATGCTGGTTTATCTCCATCCATACGGAGATACACAGGATTTGCATTTGGGTTACAAATAGTTGCATATGTTCTGGTGTAACTTGTTCCATTACCGTTTGCGTTTGTCGTGGTAGCAAGTGCGCGGGTAGAGGTTGTAACGGCTACGGCAGTGGAGGTAGTAGCTACTCCAATAGCAGTTACTTGAAACCCTGCTGCTTCTGTCTTTGGAGCAGTCTGTAGCATTGCATAGAAACTAAAGACAATTGCCACTAGCACAAGCACTGCGAGAACATTTGTTGTAATTGATTTCATGTTTTAGAGGGCTATTCGTGAATCCGCGATTGTTCGTAGACTCACCCCAGCCCAATGCTGGAGAGCTGAACTAGTCAGCAGGGATTGTCTCATCTACTGAGCAGACAATGTCTGAACTCAGCTCGCGGAAACAAGTTAGGAAAGCGTAGTTGTTGATTCCAATAACTACGTTCTGTCCATCTGGTTCCTGAAGGTCTACTCCCGTACCTGCTGCAATCGTTGTGGTTGTAGCGGCTGCGGTGAATGGGTTTTCAATGACCCAACGGCGCATTGAACCTGGCTTGGTGTCCAGTGGGAAAGTTGTTGAAGCAGCGGTTGTAACCGTTAGAGCTGGCATCGTTGTTGAAGCAGTGAACGTCAACACGTTATAGTCAGTCATTTCTGCTGAAGTAATCGTGTGAGTCGCAGCTACAGGGGTAATGGTGCTAACACCTCCTCCTTCGCTAAACCACTGGGATACACGTAAGTAGGTTAGTACTTCAGGCGAAGCAAGTGCACCAAGTGTTGGTGTACCTGAGCTATCCTTTGGCAATACTACAAACAGTCCACCAGCTACAAGAGCTGCAATCACTGCTGAAATAAGAACTGTTTTAATTGTTTCCATTTAATTTGGAGACTAGCTGATAATCTACTTGAATGATGCTGGAATGGTGGCGAACTCATCCGGCTTAGACCGCTCCTGTCCAGTGAACTCATCAACAAACTTTGTTGCACGCTTTGATGCGTACTTAACCGGGTTCTTTGCCTGATAGTTCGCTAGGAAAGCTTCCCAGCGCGCTTCTCGTTCTCCCTTCACCTCCTCGGTGATTACTCCTGATTCAGTTACTTTGATTGGTTTTGACATATGTGTTGATTGCTTTTGGGCTAATATGTGAGGTCTAAATCGGTGGGAGATAAACCCCACGTATTAGCCCAAAAGGGCTAATAATTTAAGCTAGGGTGATGTCTACAATAAGACCTGCCTTCTGCGTCCAGAGCTTGAACCCGAATGGCTGTACGACGGCAATTTCCTTACCTGTCTTACCAGATACAGACTTCTCTTCGTATGAAGCTGCTCCTGCTGGGCGAAGTACAGACGCCATGTTCTTGACTCCGAATACACGGTGACCAGAGTTAGTGATGTCTGAACGAGTACCAATAGTTGCAGTTACGAATGTGCCTGTACGAACTACATAGATGTCTACACCTGCGTAGTTTGCAATGAATCCGTTACGGAGGGCTGAGTCAGCGTAGCTGAAACCTGAGCCAACCTGAGTCTGAATGAATCCAGGCATGTCGGTATTCTCTACAACGAGGAAGAATCCGTTGTATACCTCTGCATATCCTGAAACCTTAGAGATAAGGTTACCCATGATTACAGGGATGTTTGCAGCAGTAGTGAATCCGCCTGCTGGAGTTGTGTACGTTCCCGTACCATCCTCACAGAGCTGGTTGATAACTGAGTAATCAACTCCGTACTTAACGGCATAAGCCATTTCGTCCATACGTGCGCTCATCAAATCGTAGTTTGAGAGGTAACGCTCGAACTGGAAGATGTGACCTGCGTAGTTTGCCTCATCAGTCACCGTGAGCGTATCGTCGGTGATAGACCATGCAGATACAGAGTATGTACCAGCAATAGCGGCAATAGCTGCTGTAGGCTGAGTTGTGTATGGGTTGTGGATGTAGAACGAGTCGCTCGTGTCTACCATACATACCGCATCGGCAACGAGTGCCTTGCGAAGAACTGTCTGGAGCTTAGAGCTAAAATACTTAGCTCTCCAGCTTGTTCCAGTAGTCGAAGTTCCAATAGTGTTCATTTATAAGGGATTTATTTAATATCCCCACCGATTCACTAGGTAGCCACCTCTACTTTCGTGTCTTTGCGTCCATTTCTGCTGCTACAAGAGCTGCAATACCAGCATCATCTTCAGGTAGTTTACCCGCAGAAGCATTTTGTAAGAGCGTAGCTCCATCTATCTTACTTCCACCACGTGCAGAAGTATTAGTGTTGGTAGCTGCTGCTGTCTTACGCTGTTCATTGCGCACTGATAGCATTGGTTTCAATGCTTCATGAGCTTCTTTAACGGAGACTTTCTTAAACTTAGACCATTCAAGGATTTCGTTTACATCGTCTTCGTTAATATCTGCTTTTGCAAGGTACAGAATGTCCTTGTTAGCAATTTCTGAGTCTTTTGAAGGTACTTTTTGCTCGCCTTTCTTTACGCGCTCGAAGAGTTGTTTGTTCTTCTCCTCAAGTTCGTCTGCCTTGGCTGCTTTTGCTCTCAGTTCGGATAGTTCCTCTGCTGTGAGCTGTTCGGCTTCTTCTAAATCTAGTTCTTCTTCAGGTGTTTCGAGGACTTCCTGACCGTCCATTTCATTTTCGTCCATTTTGAGAGATGGTTACTCTGTTAATTAGAACAGTAGCATATTTGTCAATACCCAGAAGTGTTAATAACTACTGAGTGCTGTTCTTTTGCTGTCGTAGTGCGGCTTCATCTGCTGATTCTGATTGCTGATTCGCAATAGTCTTCAAGTGAATGAGTCCACCCATGACAAACTTCATAGCATCCTGACGGGCGACTGCTAGTATCTTTGCCTCTTCAGCGGGGATAGCAGCCCAATCCCGTCCAGCGTCAAACATATCCTTACCGAACATCTCCAAAGGGGTCTGAGCATCGTAGTACGTAGGCCACAGAACCTTCCTAAGTGTGTTAATGAGGAAGTGATTGCCCTTAAATACCTGCTGGATTACTGCGATTTCAGCATCGTTTAGATACTGTTCAGGTGCGTAATTGATTACGTCCTTGAGTTCTGCGCGTGTATCTTTGTTATTTTCCACCGTAGTTTAATTATTGTGTTGGTAATGCCCCTGCCGCCACCGAAGGAGGAGAAACAGTTGGCATAGGTGGAGGTGGTGGAGGCGTAGTAGCAAGCTGTAGTGGTGAGAGCTTACCTGTCTCAGTAAGGATAGCGTTAAATACCATCTTTGCGTTAGGGTCTTGAAGTACAAGAGGATTGCTTGCGATAGTCTGTAGAGTTGAATTTAGAGTTGTGAGCACCGCTTGCTTATCACTGTTCTCATTCGTAACTTCCACCTTGATAGCATCCCACTCAAAGTCGCTGAATAGCTCTGCCCAGTCCTGGTCACTAGCTTCATTGGTTACAAATGAACGCTTATTGCCCATTACGTTCATATCCTGCTTTAGATTTGTCTCCGCCTGGGTCTTATCAAACGGTTGTGGGAGCACCCCTGCAAGCAAGTCCTTCTTTACCTGTGAGTTGTACTGTTCTACTGCCTTTCGAGGGATATACATTTGGTCTATCTCATGGATACCTGCATCGTCCAGTGTGGCTAGGATTTCATCACTATTCTTTAGGGTTCGCTTTAGATTAGGAATGACGAATGTCTTTAGCATGTCCTCTATCGCAAGTCCCTTGTTTTCAGTCATTATCTCAAAGAGGGAGTTTGCTTGAGCACCTGAATAGGCTGCAAGTGAATAGGGAGTACCGGAAGGTAGTGTATTGCCACGAATAGCATCAGGTGTAGAGGTGACATTCTGTGAAAGTCTGTCCCACATTCCACTGAAGTTCTGTAGAGCGGTTACATCCGGTTTATCGTTTGCAAGTCGTGTGAGTGGCTTATTATCTGCGAAAATCATCACATCCCCCGTCTCAATAGCGGTAAGTACGTTACGTCCTACATATGAACTGTCTGAAGTCTGAAATATGAGCTTAGAAGACAGGTCAAGAGTATCCTTTAGGTTCTTCATGGTGTGATTCTGCATCCACTGAGCGTCAAATAGGTACTCTACTGCTCCGATAGAGAGAGTGCGTCCATCCTCTTTGATGAGATGCGTGAGCATATATGGGTCACGAGCTTCACGACCTGAATAAAGGGTAAAGTCCTTATACTCGCTCTGACCATTTGAGTCATTGTCGCCCGTAGCAACGTACGATACTACGTGCATTTGCTGGAAGAATATATCATCGTCACCTTCTAGTACCTTTTGGCCCTTACTTTGCTTGTAAATAGCCTGTGACAGCTCTCCATGAACCTCATATATCTCAATAAAGTTTGAGTTCTGGTCTTTCTGCTGGTTATCTAGTGTTTTACGCGTACTTATTGCATCACAGAGAGACTCAACCATTTGTTTATCGTATCCAGCCTCTTTAACGAGCTTGTAAAGCTGTTGTTCTGTCTTATATAATTTCTCAATGCGTGGGAGTGAGTCGAAGTCTACTGGGTCTGTAATAAAACGATTCCAGGGAATGACAGATGGAATAAGCTTTCCATCCTTCTCAATGAACTTAACTACACTTGAGCCATAGCGAGCGAGAGAACGTCCCCATTCATTAAGGAATACGCCAAATCTATTAGCATCCATCCATTTAGAGAGAAAGATATTTGCTACGAAGGCGAGGGGAATACTCTTTTGAGACTGTGGTACGAAACGAATATCTTTACGGTCTATATCTGTGGCACGATACCAGATGTTTGTGGCTGCGGTGACGATGTTAAAAAAGGGCTTCTCGCGTCCGAGAGAATCTGTCTCTCCTGATATGTGCTTGCTATTCAAATAAGCATCTATGCGTTCGATAGTGTCATGCATAGACCATTCCACGTACTTACCCATCGTGGTGGTGTTATACACATAGTCTTTCTCAGACTTTCTAACTATCTCACATAGATTTTGTTCATCCATACCGCAAGTATACTAAATCGTCAAGATTGTAAACTGTTAATAAACTCCTCATGTGCGTCTTTTATTCTCAAGAGAATCTCTTGCATCTCTTCATTCCTCCAGTCTTGTGGGAAGTTGAACTTCTCTAGGAGCCAGTAGAGTGAGTGTATCTGAAGTGACCATTTGTTGTTATAGAACATATCCTGAACGGTATCTCGTGCCCTAAATATCTCGTCAGCAGGGTTTGGATACGGAAAACCCTCGGTCTCTCTGAATTGATGCCCATAGTATGCCTTCTTAGTACTTAATACTCTTCCACCTGAGAGCCACGTCTTACACGCTACTTCAGTACCCTGTGAACCCCAGCTAGGTAGGGATTCGTCACATATATTCAGTTCAAAGTATTTGTCCCGAGTGAGCAGGAAGCATGAACCTTGGATGGACATAGATTCAGTGACTAATCCCTCTGCCTCCTCTGTTGCGTATTGGAAGTGAAGTACCGTATCAAACTCGTGTGAGCCACGAATAGGCTTAGATATTATCTTCCACACTGGTTCTTTGTGGAGCTTTGGTGAGTGACACTGTTCACATTCCTCATACTTGCCCTGAAAATGCTTGTGTCCGTTCTCGCATACCCAGTCGTATACGTGTAGATTACCCACTGCCGGTATCATGGTCACATCGTCCTGCATATCCTCTATCATCTTTACATCAAAGCCCTGAGACATTGAACAGTGAGCATCCAGCTTCATTACATACTTGCCCTGCGCAATCTCTGCCAGTCGGTTTGTGGCTCCTCTCTGTCCTGCACTGGTGGTTATTACCTGCCCTTTTGGTACGTGTATCTCTGGTGGATTCTCCCAGTTATCGAGTGCTACCAATACCTCTATCTCTCCCTCTGCATGTTGGAATATATCGTCTATGGTTCTCTGTAGGCTATCTTCGTGACGAGCTGGAATAAGGATAGATAGCATACTACTTGGTTGAGTTCTTGCTCATATTACTTTGATTTCTTGCGAACTGCATATTAAGTTCACGAGCAAGGTTCTGTGCCTCTTGGCTCTGCCCTGGTACTAGACGGGCTTTAATCTCAAAGTACATCCGCATGATGAGTGTATCTGATATGTCAGGTGAACGACCAATCAATGTTTTAACATCGTCCTTTTGTGTAGCCATGCGCTTTCCGTCTCCCTTCGAGGCATCTTGGTACACTGCTAGTTCCTCGATTATCCTCTCTTTGATTCGTACATCTCCTGTCTTTACAGCTATCTTGTGCTCGTTTACGAGTCCGGCAAGGATAAATACACATTGTGAGCGTAGGTTAGCGTATTCCGTAGTTAATGTTGCGTTCTTTGTGTAGTGAACATTAGGTAGTCTAGTAGGGTCAATGTCTGTTTTTATCGGGGAATAGCTAGATTTATAGCCAATAATGCCATCCAACAGGCTACTAGAAGCTACACCAGCACCCACACCGATAGCGTCTACAGCTATCTGTGAGTAAGGTATTTGGTCACCGGCTGCGTATTCACGTATCTGGTCAATGATTCCCTCAGTGTTTAGATGTGCAAACTCTTCTATACGGTAGCTCTCTAGTCCCTGGAAGAAGTTGAATATGGTTTTATCGCTTCCATCGTCTGCAATATCTACTATCAAGTATTTCTCTGGGTCTTTAGTGATGGTGTTACTAAACAGGTCTATCAATGCTGTGTATTTAAATAGTGAACCGGCATGGTCTACATATTGAGCAAGAATCTCCTGCTTGTAGGTGCTTGAGTCCATTTCTTCTTGGGCCTTTATAATCTCAGTTCGTGGTACGTGAGGATTGTCTGCCGTGGTGTAGTGGAAAAACTCCCACTCCGGGTCTTTCTCATACTGTTTCTCTAGCCTTCTAAGGTTGGTATTCTCCTTTTGGGGGGTGCCGCCGAACCCAGCAGAGCCTCCAGTATCAATCAGCATCGGTCTGAATATCTCTTGATACCCTATGAAGAAATCTTTCATGGTATCTAACTCGTCAAACTCTATATGTATTACGTTTGGCATTCCTCGGTAGTTCTCTCTGTTCTCCCATCCACCCACAAATACGGTTGATTTACCACCATCCTCTGTTGGTATGCGGATTTCTAGACGGGATTCATTAAACTCTCCTATGTTGTGTAGTCGTGCCTTAAATGCTTCCCATACGATAGTACGAGCTTGTTTCTGTGTAGGAGCAATAAAGATAACTGAGCGGTCTTTAATGGGTCTAGCGAGGCGAATAGTGTTAGATATTGCCTTAAAGAGCATGCGTTCAGTCTTTACTGTGGTCTTTCCGAATCTACGGCCACAACGTTCAACTGTGAATCTAGCCTTACTACTGGCTATCGGTTTTTGATTTATGTGTAGTTCCATTCTTAAATGAAGAGTCAAACGAGACAGTTATTGCCTTACCATCACTAGTCACATCCATCTTGTCTCCATACTTCTTAGGCTTCATTTTAGACATGAGCCATTTACGAGCATCTACACGTAGACGGTCACGGTTTACGTCTTCGTTACTGGGATTGTCTGCTATTTCGAGTAATTCTTCGCTCATAGCATCAGCACTTTCTTGTTTCGCACGTGCGTATTGCTCACTAAAATCTTCCTTTTCCCTAAGCCAGCGCCATATAGTCTGCATTGCAGGCATTTCTTCTTCTAAACAAATACTGCGCATACTTCTACCTAGAGCAAGCTGTTCGCAAATAGTATCTGCTAGTTCAGGAGTGAAGTCTGTTGGTCTACCTTTCATAGTTCCTTTGCTCCGTTTCTAATCTTGCTCTCTATCTCTTGGAGATTCATGTGTAAACCATAAAATGTATTTAGGTTTTGCGCAAGGTCTGTGAGAGCTTCTTTTGTTGCTCTTGCTCCATAGTGTTTCTTTATGAATGAGTATTGGTGAGTATAAGCTTCTAGTTCTTGTTCGTATCGGAAATCTTTGTTTATTATCCACTCTTGCCACCAGTCTTCGGGATTCTTTCCCTGTTGTTTTTCATGGATTGATTCGTGGAACAGGATGTCTTCCGGTATCTCCTGGCCGGATGGATTATAGATAGTATCTCCATGGCAAAAGATTGCATCCTGTGGAGGATTTACTGCTAGACGAATTAAATCGTAGTTTGGAGGGAGTGCTTGTATTTGTTTCATTTCAAGGCTTTCTTTCCATAATACACTGCTCCTGAGTATGTCAAGTATGTGTGTAACCCTGTTTTTTCTCCTAGGTGGTAGTCAAGCAGGTATCGTGAGTTTTTTGGTAGTATATTTCTTGCTTGGTGTATTTCTACTAAAACCTTTATGTGTGGGGTTAGCCGTATTGGTCTTGGCATTATCTGAGAATAATTATTTACGGCTTATTTTAAGGGTATTTTCACGAAAGTCATACAAACTTTTCTCCATAAGTATTTTCTTTTGTGGTTGGCTAGACTTCTACTTCCACCTTTTTGGGAGCATCAAACTTAGTGTAGGCAGATATATTATTAACGGCTTCGGTCAAATACCAGTCTTCTGTGTAGTGGACGTGCTCAGTCAACGCCTCCTCAAGCGTGTTGTATTCAGTTGGGGTGTATCCCGTATCCGAACGTGTCCAAATGATGTACTTCTTTTCTGGTCGTTTCATATCTCTCAGTAATAATTTAATAAGTTCTCTTTAGAGGCACACACGCTTGGAGGATACTTGTTCTGCGCATTTAATACGACAGTCAGTACTTCTTCCAAGAATCTATGTCCCTACTGAGAAATAGTGTGTGAAGTGCTTTCGCCCCGCCGTGTCAATGACACGTCTCAGTTTTAATCTCTGAGCTAGAACCGAAGTCCGAGGCGCAAAAGAACTCCACCCTATTACTTAGAGACAAGTGCAGGTGGGGACTCCCATACCTGTAAGCCGTATGTAAGGCGAGGGAGTGAGGCCAGCATTGGTGGACTAACCTAGCATTTCTTTTGGCGCAACCCCCATCTACACTCGTTTCTATATTCTGTCTCTAGGGCTTTGAGGGAGGAACAATCTTTTGTATCCAGCGACAAGGTGTCTTCCTTGTGGACACGCGATTAGTCAGCGACATTTACTGTTGATTGCCTTAACGTCTTCTCCCCCTCAGAACCCTAGAAACTATGTACTAGATTATTAGGTGCTTGTGGAGCCACGTTAGGGAACTGCCCCCTTTCCATTCAAGATTCCGTGCACGAAGTTGCCTTGAACGTACACACTAGTGTTCCGTGACATCAAAAACACCCAATAACCTTATGTACCAGAAAACTATTCTTGTGGACCTGTCGGGAATTGCACCCGAGTCCGAACATCTCATCCGCAATGAGTCTACATAGCATATCTGGTGAGACCAGCGTACAGGGCTGTACCGAAGTACGTATACCTACTCGTGGGTACTTGTGCCGAGTTAGGCTACCTCCACCAGTTTGTAGTGATGATGCCGTATTCCCTACCACAAACATCTTGGGATACGACACCTATCTACGCGAGCACGAGACCTCGTGAGAGATTCAACTCAGCGAGATAGGGAGATGGAATTGCCTTTGCAGGTATCCTTTTGCGACCATCTGTATGTCGCCTCAGTAGCTATGCACATTTTGGAATCCATGCCGTCAAATCTTGGCAGGCCCATTTTTATGTACCAGATACTCCCACCCCGCGACTCCTCGTGAGAAGTCTTTTGCGAGAACAACTACCAAGTGTTTGGTGTGCAAACTGTCTTCATAGTAGTGAGTGTTAGCGCAAGCCCGTAGGCTCGCGGAGTGGAAGCACCTAGTGTTCTGTGCTTGTGGGGAACAGATATGTGGTACCCATATCACTGTCGGTCGTGGACACCACGGCCCTTTGTTGTTTATCCCCCAAAAACACAGAACGTAATGACAATGAACTCTCTTACTAAGAGTAAGCTGACTCGGTATTGGTGGCAATACTTGAGGTGTGAATAACTTTTGTGGTAAAATATACCTGTTAGTAATTAACCTTGTATCTTCTGTTGGCTCCCTTCTTACAAGGTGGGGAACCAGCAGAGGGATTGTCGTATGTTCAAATATTATTACAGTGTTACTAGATTATTTCTAGAAAACATTGCGGTTGGTACAGAAGACGAGTGTTGGTTTTGGTGCGGACCTAAAGACAAAAAAGGATACGGGCGGTTATCACGTGGTAGAGACGAAAACAGAGTTGTTTTACCTGCTCACAGACTGTCTTACGAGTATTTCGTTGGACCTATTCCAGTAGGGCTGGTTATAGACCATTTGTGTAACAACCCAAGTTGCGTAAACCCAAAGCACCTACACCCAAAGACTATTTACGAAAATGCCTCACGGGGTGGTTTTGGTAAACAAAATTATGGCAACACATTACTTAAAAACGGTATTTGTAGAAACAATTTGCATACCATTTCTTCAGAGGAAGATTTAGTTTCTTACCCTTACAAGGGAAGGGTGCAGAACAAGTGCAAACAGTGTGAAAAGGCGAGGAAGTATACCAAGAAGGTTTTGAGGCGCGAGTTGTCGCAAGAGGACAGAGAGAAACTGAACAAATGGTACCGCGAATATTATAAGAAGAATCGGGACATAAAGCCTTGTTTTTCTAAAAGGGCAAACCCGAAAAATCCGCGAGAGGTAGAGGACTAGTCCCCACATTTATTCGCGGAGAATATTTGTATCTCTAGGGGGTGTTAATCCTACAATTCGTTTGCGGAAAATAATCCTGATACCCAACCATCCAGAAAACCAAGCATTGCAGAAGAACTTTCTTTCTTCTCCTGTTCGGATTGATAGTAAGAATGTCGTTCTACTGCCGCACGTATTTTACGCAAATCTTGAACACGAACCTGGATAAATTCTTTATCTTCCATACTTAGAGAGTTTAATTAGTTTTAAGGGTTAGTAAACTACTGGTTTGCTAGCAGGGACTTCTGATATACTTTTTGTTTCCCAGTCTTTTGCGTCTGGAAACTCCTTTTTGACCCAGTCTTCGTACATTTGCACTGCAATGCCGTAAGAACTAGCCAGAACGTGTACTATCCCATAGCTGTTGAATTTCACTTCGTAGATTTTCTTTTCCATACTTAATTACTTTTATTCTTAGGGGTGGAGTTGTTTAATAATGTTTTGCACGTCCGTGAGGGCTGCGTTCACCAGAGCTTTCTCGTCATACGTCCGCGCTTCCCAACCGTCCATTCTTTTGCCAAACACCTTGGCTTTTCTTTCATCGCATTTCAGAGCTTCAACTTGCTCCCACAATTCACGTTCTTGATTTACCTCTTGGTTGATTAGGGTTGAACGGATAAACTCTTTTACCTGCTTCCGTTTTCCATTCCATGCATCAACCAACACTTTGTCGGCAGACGTTTTCCTGTAGCCAAGACTCAAGTCCCACCATATTTTGTCTAGTTCTCTCTCCCACTCGGGAATAGCTCTAACTTCTTGGATTTCATCTTCGTCCAAATCGTGCGCTCCATCGCACATTCTTCCGCAGTAGTCGCAGTCATTCATACAACTTTATTCCTACGGGCTAAAATTGGGTGTTCTTTGCAAAATTCATCGCGCAAAACAGGGATTAATAACCACATCGCAAGTCTTCCACGCCAGCCAAGTGCGTACCTTCCTTCAGCCCACGCGATAAGTATTTCCTTAATGGTCATATGTTTTTCTTACGGGCTTCTGTTGCTTTTAATGTTTTGGGTCTTCCGCCTTTTTTGCCGTTTTGGCGGGAGGCTAGGGCTTTCTTCTCGGTTTTGATTGAGCCTAGAGAAACTGCGGCTGGGTTTTTAACTGGTTCGGACATATACATGCTTATGGTTATTTCGTTCGCTCGTACATTTCACTATCTTGTTCTTTCTTGCGGTGCTAACTGTTATCCCGCAACCCTTACAAGCCAGCCATGTCTTATTCGGTTTTGTTGTGTTCATACGGTAAGTGTATACCCAACGCTAGGTTTTGTCAAAGGATAACTTTTCTATAACTCCTACTCCTCTAAGAGAGCCTTGTATTTGCTTATCATTTCTTCAAACCAGCTTCTTGGGACGGGCTTTCCTTTACCCTCATCTGCATATTCTCGGAGCATAATCATATCTATTCCATCGGCTTGCATACGTGCGTATGCTTTCGCTCCTGCGCCCCCCTTATGAATGTTGCAGGGCATACACTGAATCCTGGTGTACCTATAATCAAACTTTGCTTGGGGTGACAAATCAGTTCTCGGCCACGGTACGTGTCCTAGGTGCCTGTTCTTTCCTTCACAATTAGTAGTAGGGCACGTAAAACAATCTGTGCCATAGAGCTTTAGCACGATTTGCTTCTGTAGAGTTTCCAGCTCCTTTTTGAGTTTAGTGATTGTGGGTGGCTTTTTCTTCTTAGGTGCATCTTTCCCCACCACACGCTTCTTCGTGGCTCCTGTGCCAATTTTGCGCCCTACAGAGCGTTTTAGTGTGCTCTTACGCTTCAAGTTCGTTCTCTTCATAGAAGTCTCTCATTCCGTCAAACCAGTCCGTTGGTAATACTTCTTCGCCTGTAGTAATCATTACCGTTTCAATACTGTCTACGATTGCTGGTATGGCGATTCTTCCATCTACTACCGCATCCGATACTTTCTTGAAATGTTCAGGCGAAAAGATTACCTGCTTGAAACCTTCCTCTCCTTGGAGTAACACAAGCAACCTATGGCCGTATATCTCCTGTTCTAGCTCTTTCTCTAAGTCGGATTGCATATCTACGGGTGTCTATCCTTAGAGAGTCCACAGGTCTTGCAATAACAAACTTCCACGAAAGCGTGTGGTTCTATTTCCGCCTTGTTCTGTTTGAAATCGTCTCTGCTCCAAGTGAGGGCTTTGCTTAGATTCTCTTCGGGAGTTCCTTGGAGCTTGGTACTGGCGTACAGTCGCTCATAATCACAGGCTCCTATTTCTTCGGGAGTGTATTTCTCAAGATAATAATCTGCTACTTGGATTAGTTTGCTCGTTTGGCTTTGGGAAATATCTAATTCCTCTTGGCAGAACTGCTGAAAGGTCTTGTGTCCGTACTTCTCCCACTCTCCACTTTCGCGGATTTTCAATAGATTCCACGCTACTTGAATCATTACTTTCTTTCCCTGGTTCCAAAGTTCCTTAGTATCGTTGATTAGTTGTTGTGGGGCGGTGAGGGTGGTGTTCATAGTTTATTTTTTAGCCTGGTTGCTTTGCAGAACCTGTTTGCGCGATGTCTCCAATCGGGTCTATACGTCCGATAAGACCACCGTGCGAGCCTCCGTGCTGTTCCAAGTCAAAGAAGTAGTGAACTATCCTTGCTGGGTCTATTGGCGTACCCTCACCTTCGCGGACATCAACCATATACACTTTTCGTATTCCTCTAAAGTTTTCCATATAATTTAGTTTAATCCCTGGTTGGTAGGTTCTGGTAAGATATCCCCTGTTTTTAGAGGAGGGTGTCCTGTTCTAGTCTTTTGCGGGCGATTTCACAGTATTCGGGGGAGATTTCTATACCTACGGTTTCAATTCCCAATGATTTGCCTGCAAGCAATGTCGTTCCGCTTCCCATAAAAGGGTCTAAGATTGTGTCTACATCGTGTGAATAGTTCTCAAGAATCCACTGGAATAGAGGAAGCGGTTTTTCTGTCGGGTGCTGTTTACCCTTATATTTATTGCAAAACTGAAACTCTTTTAAGACTCTATCAAACGAAGTCCAAGCAAGTTCACCGTCACTAAAGTCGCCACCCATCTTCTTACCCCAATATATCCAGCCACGAGACACTGGAAGATAATCAGTGAAGTAGTTGCCACCAAAGATTATCTGGTTTTTTGAAACTCTAATCATTTCATCAAAGTATTCTTTACTTGGGCGTTGCTTATCCCAGTTGCCTTTTGGCAATACTCTGTGCCCACCCCCTTTTCTGTCACGGAATCTACCGCCATCCTCACCAATCCCATACGGAGGGTCAGTAAGCACCAAATCAAAGTGCTTATCGGGAAAACCGCGCATAACCTCCAAACAATCTCCGTGAATAATCTCTTGTTTCATACTAGTAGGTTAGGGTGCTGGTATTCTGTTTCTTTTACGGTTCCTAGTATTCCCGCGATTTCTAGGTAGATTGGCTTCTTGAAGTCGTGGTAGAGCTTATGAAACTCTACGATAAGACTTTGGGTGTTAGAACTCGTCAGAGATGTCTTCATAGCGTTTGTTGTCTACGGGGATAAGTTTGTTTTCCCAGAATTTGAACTGATACTTCCAGTCTTTCTTGGTGCCGTCTCGTCTACTCTTGCCGATTTTCACGTAGGTCATTCCCTCGTCTTTCTTCTTACCGCGCCAAACGTGGAATATGTTTGTGGCTGTTGCGGGGATTCCATTAGAGTAGGCGATGTCTGCGTTGCTCGTTTCTTCGGTGTTGCTACGGGTTTGCTTCGTAGCGTGGGCAATAGCAAATATCATCATTCCGTTCTTGATTGCGTAGTCGCGGAGGTCTTTACAGAGCTGTTCCACGTATAGGGCGTAGTTTGATTCATTCTTTGCGCTCACTACGTCCCGAATGGTATCTATGAATATTGCTCGTACCCCGAACTCCTTGCGGGCCTTGTCTATGTGCTCAAGAATCCAGTCATACTCGTGCTCCATTACGATAGGCACGTAGCTGATTAGTGAGGCGTCTGCACCCATTTTCTCAAAGGAGTCCCACAGCTCGGGGATGGTCATTTCGTAACTGAACCAAATACTCGGGATTCCATTCGCAGAAAATGCCGTGGTGAACATTCGCGCGAGGGTTGTCTTACCGTTTCCAGGGACACCAGAAATGATAGTGAAGTCCCCCTCACGGAACCCCCCGTCTATTGAGTCGTCTATGCACTTAATCCCTGAAGGAATGTTTGCGGTTGCGTTTTGCTTGTGTAGATTCGCCGCTACTGAAAGCGGGAGAATATCAACTGTTTCTTTTGCCATGTACTATTGCTCTAGGTTCTTTATAAAGCGCTCTAGGTTTGGCATGAGCTGTAGGAACGTAGACGGGGACTTAATGAGCGGGCAGAACTGGTCGTGTCTGTGTGCCTTTACCGCCGCGTACCGTTTGACTAGCTTCTCGTGTCCGTATTCCTCCAAAAGAATCTTCATAGATTCCCTTTCAATCTCCCGTAGCTTCCAAGTCTTCCTAGCGGGTTGGTCATCGAATATCTCGTACCCTGCGAGCATCTCTTTTGTGTTCTTTGGTGCGCCTTTCGTACGCGCTTCTTCTTCGTATCCCTCCCCTCTGAATGTAGGCTCCTCAAACACCACGCGCTTCCCGTCCTCGGGAACGCCAAGGTTAATTTCGGCAATCCCCCTATCTGAAGTATGGTGAAGCTGGGCTTCGTCCCTGGGGTGAAGCTGGGCTTCGTGGAGGGGTGAAGCTGGGCTTCGTCCCTCGTACTTTAGACCCCCTGGAAGTATGTACCGAGACAATCCTTTTATGTCTCTACTGATTAGTCCCATTTTCTCCAATTCCTCTAAAGCAGACTGTACTGCTCGTTCAGTTTTACCGAACTCTTTAGCGATAGTGTCATTGCGTGCATACACACTCTTACCGCCAATCCAAAAACCATTTAAGTAGCCATACAGCTTCCATTTTAAGGACACATTAGGGTCGTCCATAAATTGTTGTGGCATTGTGTACCTGTTTTCTTTCATACCTTCGGTGCCTTGAAGAATCCGTATGTGCTTTGGAGTCTTTGATAGGTACGCGCCAAATCACGCCTACGAATCTTGTTATGGAATCGTGAGCTGTTTATCTTTCCGTACAGGCCGTCCTGACGATTAAGCCTGTGAATAAGAATCTGTTGGTCACGGTACTCTCCTCCTTTTACTGGCTTATCGAAGTTCTCAGCGAGCCATAAATACGAGCGAGGAGTAGACCTTTCTCTAAAACCATCCCAATCGAATTGCATCTAGTTAAAAGTTAAAGAGCCGCTTTGTTCGGCGAACGGAACCTTTGCATCTCTGGATTGGGACAGAGGGAGCTATGAACTCCGGTTCGCGCGCCTAACAAAATGGCTCTTTAAGTAATCCCAATCTAGCACCTTATACGGCTTATTGCAAGTTCACCGTACCCTGTAATCATACCACACCCCACACAGCAAGTATGTGTGTAAGTGGATAACTTTATTCTCCGATTATTTTTCCCGCGAAATTGAACAAGATAAGCACTCAGTAAACCCACCCTTAGTGAAAGGGCAACGGATGAAAGAATAATTTAATTTGCACGTAGGACAGACCTCTTCTTTAGAACGGGTGCGTTTCATCAAATACTTCTAGCCAGATAAAGAAGGTGACAGTCCAAAGTAGCGAAACTACCAATCCAATCAGTATTCCGCTCATACCAATGCTTCCTCTACCCTCTTAGCGTTCTCTTCTATTTTCATCCAGTCGCGCAACTTGCCAATCATTCCAATCTTGACACCGTCAAAAAAGAAAGTGTTGCCCTCTTTCGTAAACACTCCACGAGTGATTGCATCGTCTAGCAAGTCCTGTTCGTAGCTGAAGCCTTCATTAAAGATAAGATTACTCTCTACCTCCATTTTCTCGGTAGGGGCAAAGTGATTCTTGGTGCAGGTTAGGCGTACTACCTTTCCTACCACACGCTCACCCTCTTTAATGAGGAACCCTGGCTTTTCACGGAAGCGGAATGACATCTTCTTTTTCTCCGCAAGCTTCTTTCCCCCCATTTGGTATATCACTCCGTCTAGGTCTTTGCGTTCGTGATTTATAGCAATGAACAGAATGTGGTTACAGTCCACCTGCCAAATCATATTACGCACAAACGTAGTCATAAGAGACGCCTGTACTCCGATACTTCTCTCCTCGGCGGTCTTCTGCTGGTGAATCTTTGAGGACAAATCCCCGATAGAGTCCATGATAATCACATCGTACTTCTTGGAGGTGATAGCCTTCTGTGTGTTGTCTATGTATTCCTCGGCGGTCTGTTCTAGCATCACGTCCAACTTGCTTAGGTCTACGTCAAAGTTTGCAGTACGTTGCGGGTTTGCTACGTATGCCCTAAACGTATGCTCTACGTCCACCCACAAGCAACGGAGCTTCTGCTTTTGTGCAGCAGCTACCACTTGAAACGCAGCCGTACTTTTTCCAGCATTAGTCGGCCCCCAAAACTCAACAATAAATCCACGAGGCAGTCCGTTAATACCACTCAACTTATCTAGCGGTGTACCCGTCTCAATAACCTTCAACTTCTCCAACTCCTTACCAGAAAGTATTGCCATATCCTCAGATTATTTTTCTAATATGAAAGCACCTGAATAACCCGTGTACCCTTTAGCACTCAATTCCTTGTACTTAGAAAACTCTGTAATAAGTGCCGTGAGGGTGATACCTTTTTTCGCGGCCATAATCTTTAACCTGCGGTGCGCCCCCGAATCTATCCTTATATTTACTGTGTGTTTTGGTGTGTTCATAGTTATACACAGTCTAGCACCCGCACGCACTTGCACGCAATAGGGGGATACGGTATTGTATAGATATACCAAGTAACCACATGAGTATGAAGACAGAAGATTTTGTTGAATTGTGCAAGAAGGGAGAATGGGAGATAGCTGGTGCGTATATAAATGAATTGTGGGAGGAGGGGAAGGATACGAAGGCAGAGCAGTTTCGTCGAATCTTTCTCCAGTGTCAGATTGACTTTGAGCTTGATGTAACCTTCGAGCCTGTCATTGAGTCAGTACCACCTATCCTTGAAGCTTGTTGGTACGAAGGTGCTCCAAAAGAGTACGACGAACTAGCAAGAGAAACAGCAGAGTATTCAGAAGCAGTATTCCGCGCTTACAAGAATGACCATGCAGGTGTATGAGCTACGACCCAAAAGACAACCCACTCAACAGGGTGAAAGTTGAAGGATACGTTGAAGGATGTTCGCACGAATGTACCAGTAATTGTCGAAGAGAAGGGTGTAACTGTGAGTGCGGTGAGTATCACGAAATAGACTTCTAGTATGAAAGCACTACTACTTAGTCCACTTCTCTTCATAGGACTGATACCAAATGTCAGCACCTATGAGAAGCCTCACGATAACTACTGGTACTGTGCGCATCTCGACGAATACCGACTCACCGACGTAAAAGAAATTACTAATTACTGTAACTCACTATGAACCTCTTACCACTCTTAGGAATAGCAATCGCAGCAATAGTATTTAGTTTCTGGGAACTATTAGACCCATTAGAAGAAGAATTACCACCACTACTATAAAACATTATGCTTACACCAGAAAAGAACGAGCGATATATCAGTATTAAGGCAGACGGGAAGTTCCACGAGCGTTCTCACGAGGGCGCAGAGGGAGCGAAGCTACGAAGCTGGATAGACCGTGACACAGGGCAGACCATGAGTAAGTGGGAGCTTCTGTATCGAAGTATCGACAATGTACACATAACAGCAATCCGTTTCGAGGACTCAGATTACGGTGAGAATATCCTCACCACGCTCTCAGACGGAGAAACAGAAGTTGTGTGGGCAGAGAATACTAAGTCTAACTTCGGCTCTGACTGGATGAAGAAACTCCCAAACATTGACTTCACCAAGGTTCTTTCTATCAAGCCCTATGCGTTTGAGGATGGTGCCAAGGGAGTTGCTGTGTTTCAGGTAGATAAGGTTGCAGACTTCTTCTGGGATTCTGAAGAGAAGAAGAAACTCAATGGTTTTCCTGAGTGGCCGAAGGCAAAGGACGACATGAAGAAAGCAGATTGGATTATGTACTTCCTCGTTGTTCAAGCCTTCCTTACCGATTACACAAAGGAGCATGTACTTCCAAAACTAGAAGGAATCGTACTAGAGCATTCTCCTGAGAATATTTCGGACGAGACAGGTCTTCAGTACCCAGGAGAAGAAATTAACCCAGAGGATATTCCTTTTTAACTAACTAATTCATTAACGTATGTTTGGAAAAAAGCCATCACCAGAGTGCCCAGACCCATTTGCTAACAAGGTGAAGTGTGAGGAATGTAAGCACTGGATTGACAAGATAGACGCACAAGAAGTAATTCAACGTGACATGCCGAATATCTCACTCTTCCTGTTTGATTCTGGCATAAGCAAACTGTACTACTGTCCAAAGGACCGTAAGCCTTATGAAGAACACGACGCGCGCGCAAAAGACAGTTACTACAAGAAAATTGAAGTTACCGTAGAGGGTATTCCGGTCGGGTATAAGAAAATAGCAAATTAACCACCAAGGGAGAGCACGTTCCTCTCCCGTCCCGCCTAGAAAGCTCATGTGGTTATGACTCCATTGGGCGGGGCAGAAGGGGCGCGTTATCCATTAAAACTAACGTATGGGAAATATTGAAACGGTAAACATTGTCTTGGGATTCTTGGCAGGAGCGAATCTAACTCTTTGCGCGGTACTTTTCTTCCAAGAGAAAAGGACCAGCTGGGACGAAGCATATGCTTTCCAGGCTTTGCTGGGATTCCTGGTGCCCTTGATAACCCTACTGTTCACAGCTACCTAGCCCGTTATCCACAGAAATTATTCTCTTGAGAATATTCCACGAAAAACAAGCTACTATTAAAGAGTAAAAACATAACCACATTGAAGATATATGGAAAAAATCTACATCTATAAACGTGACTTCAAGCCCATGACTGGGATTGCACCAATCGTGGGCGGTACCTGGACAGCAAAGGAACTTAAACAAAAGGGAATTAACACCGATTACAAATACTACGAGGTTGATTTCAACAAAGGAACCTTGCGGAAAGTAGACATTCAGTTAGTTATCAGTGTCCTATGAACACCCCAGACCTACTAGAGAAGATACGGGCTACCTTTATCAGTTCTATCCTTGGAGTTGTATGAAAATTGAACCATATGACGGGCTTACATTATCTGAGAATCAATTAAAGGTACTGTGCTTCCTTGCAGAGCACTACGACTCCTTCGGTGAAGGGCCTGTCTACACCTTCAAGGGTATGGCAGAGGAGACAATGATAGAGGTACGTCTCGTTCGCCTCGCGTGCCGAGCACTTCTCCGTAAAGGATTGGCCGAGATAGCCAAGATGTGGAATGAAGAAAGCGGACTGTATTGCGGTAGCGGGTACGTAGCTACCAAGAACGGTGCAGACGTTATAGAGCGAATGGAGGAACTTAAAAGAGTGCGCGAAGAAGCGAACACACTATGACACCCCTCACAAATTTACTGGTAGAGAGTAAGGAAGAAATGCCTTATCCTGGCGAACCTGACCCACTGTGGCTTGCTGGCTGGAACGCGGCGCACGAACAAATAAACCGACTTGCATTAAAAGAAGCCCTAGACAGTGCTATTGGTGAGGTAACTGAATAATCTTATCCCTATGAATAAATGTTGCGAAAAGTGTATAGGACTCACGCTAGAGCATAAGTGCTACGGCCCGAATCCCGATTGTCATACAGACCACCCGAGCAATAAGGTTTCTCAAGAGAAACCAGAAGAAACTACTACCTCTCAAGCCATTCTTTTAGATATGTACGAACGGGAAGGACTTGTGGGTATTGAGAAGCATATCGCCAAAGAACGCACCCAAGCCCGTAATGAGTTTGGTGCTGAGTTGCGGGAAACTATTATCGGACTACGAGCAGGTAAGAAGAATGCCAAAGAAGGACTAAACGTACTGCGTGATTTTGGTTACGATGAGGCTCTAAGCGCTGTTCTCGCCCTCCTACCAGAACAAGAGTCTAAATGATATGGAAACAGAAATGACCGAAAAAGAGCGAGTAATATATGAGCGTGGTTTTGAAGAGGGGTACGCGATTGCGCGGAGAAACTACGAAGCAGATACCGTGTACGTAAGTACCAAGAATGGTCTACCAATTACAAGAAAGATTAAACACTCCCAGGAGGAGTAATGATTGTATGAAAAAGAAACACGAACACAAAGGATACATTTATTCTTACGAAGGTAAAGATTACTGCAAGGAGTGTTCATTACCAGATTCAACCCGACATAAGTAAATAGATAAAGACCGCCCCCAGTAAGGAGGGCGGTTTAGTTTGTTGCAGCGAGTCCGAAGACTCTAGCTGGAAGTTCTCAGTCAGGTGCGTCGCTGTTTGGGAAGAAAAAGCGGGAGCAGGAGCTGTCTGAGCGGCGGGGAATGATAGCAGATGCGCTTCAGGGTGTCAGACCCGCAGTTGTTGCACTTAAATATCATTGGTATCTCCTTTCTGTCCGTTCTTAATTATATCCCCACCTTATTCGTTTACAAAGTAATTACCTGTGCTTATCATTAAGAAGCAAGCACTCCGTTCCAGGCACCAACTTGTGAAAGCACGTACTCATTCGTCCCCACCAAAAAATAGACCTGAACATCTAGGAGCCTGAATACGGCTCCTCTTGCGTCATTTACACGTACTGAACTGTGATTGGCACGTTCCTTCTTTTAATAAGCCATTATCAAATACGTAGTCTATATTCTTTTTAGCATCAAACGCATCTTCATCTGATACCTGTGGATAGAAACACCGCGTTAATTGATATATTCCACGAGCATATACCGCTTCACCAGTACGTTTACATATAAGCGACAAGTCACCAGTAGCACTAGGCTCTAGGTGACTTTCTGCTTTTGCTACATGGAGAGCACGGTCTACGGGGATGCCTGTTTCTATCGCGCGTTTAACAATATAAGCTTCTATTTCCTCACGGGTAGTCAAGGAAACTACCGCAACGGGTGCGGGTTCCTGAGCCTCGGCCACGTTAATCAGGTTAGGGATTTGATGTGGCACCGCAGGAATAGCGAACAGTAACGAGAGTAGAAAGGAGGGTAAAATGTTTAGACCTTCTTTGCGCTGACTGCCACTACGAGCTTGATAAGAAGTCCGTATACAGTCCACACAGCTCCTGCGGCAGTACCTAGACCCGTAGCAAGTCCGAAGACATCAGTAGGGGTTAGAGTAATGTTGAGGAAATGTGTCGCAAACAAGGTAATAATCCCCGAAAGAGCAAGTACAATACCTTTTACAGTATTAGCTATCTGTTCTGGGTCTTGAGAACTGGTTAGAGCACCATATTTCTTTGTCATACGAAATTAATTATACGTTATTTCATTACGAAGTGTCTAGTGTTGATACCACCGTATTTCTCATAATAGTTATACCAGCGGGTCCAGTTCCATTGAGTATCCCACTTTCCTGTTTCACTATTGTTGCTCATGATTGAGTTATTCCCTGCCAACCCCACATGACCCCTGATACGTCCATTGCCGGTACCTGTTGCGTTAATTATCACGCCTCCAGGGGTGTATTCCTGTACTTCTTGGAACTCGGGAGAATCCTCTAAAAAGGAAAGGAGCGCAGCGGTGCCTGCTATACCTTTTGGTGGGAGACCTTTCACACCAGCGCGGATAAGTACATCAGTACAAGCGTTCGCACAATTCACTCCCCAAGGGATAGATTTATCACGTCCTAGACGGGTTCCTAGAAGGCTTTTAGATAGTGCATATAACTTCTCTGTATTCGTTGGCATAAGTATTTCCTTAACTGGTTCTGGTAATGGCTCCACAGGGCTGTTTTGAGGCTCCTGGGGCACGTCTAACGGCTCTATTGGTTCGGGATTCTGAATGGCAAACGATTTGTATTTCCACAAGGCTACTATCCCTGAAATTATCGAGAGAATACCAGCGAGAATGTAGCCAAAGATTGCGGTCATGCAATAAGTTTAAGCTGATTAGAGATGCGCCACAGCATGCCTAGGATTATTCTGTATGCTTGGTCCCTCCAGGCGGGGTCACTCTTTCTGTCTCGGAGAATAAAAGCACACGTCCAGTTTTCACGAAAGATATAGTTAATGGTTTTGCGGTCAAACTTGAGCGTCCCCTTATTTCCAAGACTTTCTCCACTGGAAAGCTGTGCATATAAATAATCATCATCAAAATCATAGATTACCCATGCGTGTGCAAGGTACGTTTTCTCTCCCACAGGTGGCATGAATACGAGTCCCTTTGGCCCAGGGTCATTAAATGACTGATACCAGGGGGTTCCCACTATTGCTACACCATTCTCTTCATTTGCGAGATAGAGAGCAGAACGGATGTTATCAAACACATCATACTTACCATTCTTTACGTCATAGAAGTCTTGTTTTGCGTGTACCAGGGCATTACTCGTGAGGTTTGCAGGATAGTTCTGCCATCTAGCGACCTTGTCTTCACCATCCTTTTCAAGAGTGAATGGTGAGTCTTCGTATGGGATAGAACCAAAAAGGATTGCTGATTTAAGAGCAGAGCGTAAATCGGTGCCTGTAAAAATAGGAGCACCGTCTACCTGTCCTGTTTTAGCCGTCTGCCATTCAGGAGAAAGGGTGAGTTTTTCTTGGTAGGAAGAAGCCGCTGCGGTAGCGAATGCCGTGCAGAAGAAAGTATTGAACTGTTGGTATATCTTTCCAGGCTTACGTCCAAGTCCCTTTGAAGGAAGAGTAAGGGGAGCTACGGAGCCAAACCGCTTGGCATGGTTATACCCCTTGTCGCGGATATCTACTACTTTCTTAAGGCCGGAGGTTGTAATCATGTATAGCGTGAACCCTTAGTCTTCATGGGAGTAGGTTTGCGGGGCTTAATATTTACGGTCATTTTCTTACCATTCTTTCCCTTGATGTTTACTTTCATATGTTATTGGGCTAGTTCTATTCGTTCGTCATACACCTCATTAAGTGCTTGTTTAGCCATCTTGTAGGTGATGTCAGGCATGTATTTCAAAAGAAAAAATGCCTGAGCAAGCATACAAAACACAATGACACCGCCTAGAAAAATGACGGTAAAACGATATTCCCTGATTACTTTTTCAGTTTCTTGGTTCATCCTTTTAAGTATTTAACTATTGCAATGCCCGAACCCACAATAACGGTAATAGCAAGCACAATACCTGAAGTCCATTTCACAGCCTTACTACCGAACGTAAGACCCTCGTATAGCTCAAGAATAGGTTTCATCTTATCTTCTATACTATCTAACCGTTCGCCAAGATGAGCAAGTTTCTCATGGAGAGAATCGAGAGAAGTAATGATGGTCTGGTCTGTCTTACGGGTATCATCCTGAAATGACTCATCATTATGTGCATGTTCACGAAAAGTCTTCTGCTGTTCTTTCACCGCAAGAAGCAACTCTGTCTTAGAAGGGTTAGAATCGGCCTCACGTACCAGTGTCTCAACTGACTCCTTTATGTCTGCATTAGTAGGTTGCTCAGGCATAGGTTTAGAAGTCCCAAAATAAGTAGGGATTAAATGACGATACTAGTAATTGTGCCATCGATATGATGATGCCAGCCGAAGAGCGTTATGCGCTGTAGTTAACGGTAAGTGACTGGGAACCTGTACCGACTGAGCCATCAGAGTCGCCTATGAAAACGCCTCCATCAGGAGCTGCCGCCACACGCCGTGTACCACCAGTGATGTTAGTAAATCCGCTTACTTGGTCTACGTCGCACAAAACGAGCCATGAGTTTGCTGCAACGACTGTTGTAGAGAATACCTTTGCTGTGGTATTCGTCTGAGCGACAGAAGCGAAGCTGTCTGGTTGGCCGCTCTGTTTTGCACCAGAATATGCCGCCCATACGTACGTCGTAACGTTCAGTACCCCATTCCCTCCCGTTGCACCACTTACGTCTACTGTTTGCGAGCCTGATGGCGGGGATAGGTAGTAGAAAGCACTTATATGTCCAGTGTCTTGATTACCGGCCTGTGAGGCAATTAGCGTTGCCGAAGCTCCAGCGACAGTCGCAGCGTTTGGTGGCGTCGGAGAGAGGATGTCGAGTGCATTATGGTAAGCACAGATAAAGAGAAAATCTGTGCCAGATGGAATGACGATGCTCGCGCTGTGGGAAAGCCCTGTTGAATTTCCTGTACTCCCCGACCCAAGATACGTCAGGGCAGCATGAGCGTTGAATGGTGCAAATACGAGTATGAGTAAGACTAAGTATTTCATGGACGGTTTGAGTAATACTCTTCGCTCGAATCGAGAAGCGTGAGCATGGCGACGATGGCGAGGAGTGGTAGGGCGATGAAGGTGGCAATAAGTTTCATAGTTAGAAATTAGCTGTCTGGGCACCAAGTATGCTTGTTGCTTGTGTGGAACTAGCACTCGCTGGCATCTTGTCACCCACAAAGCTCCACACATCCCGCTTGTTAGCTGTGGTTGTCTGAGTTGGTGGAGTTCCATTCGCCCAATAGAGTTGCTGGCTTGCTGTCGTGGCCCACGTGATGGCTCCAGCGGTGCCATTTGGATTCGATACAATCACCTTACAAGTCTGCCCACCGACCATGGGCGCTAGTGTAATTGTCGTTGCTGAGGTGCCTATAGCGAGGTGAATGGTATTTGAGTCCCTACAGTCCGCAGTCATGCTTGTGGAAGTTGCAGAAGGTGCGTATTGGGTGACAGTGATTGAACTCGATGCAATTCCATTGAATCCTCGGTCAAGAGTAAGTGACGACCACGGCGATGTAGACGTTCCTATACTGAGCTGCCCGAGCGAGTTAAACGTACTCGTGGCTGTAGCTCCGAAGTACGCATTGTTGTAGACGGAGAACTGCGTAGTTGAAGCATTGCCATTGAACTGCTGAAGTGCGCTCCAAGTGTTCGCATTCGACGTATTAAGTGTGAGAGTGACCGTGCCGCCAAGAGATACAGGACTGCCTGATACTGTGAGACCTCCGCCGTTTGAAACGGTGATAGACCCTGCACCTATACACGTTCCATTCTTGGAGAAGCATCCGTCCGATATATCGTAGCCACCTACTCCCTTCTTACTTGTCGTTGCATTGTTATAGAAGTTGGTACCTGTAGTATTGCCTCCGATAGAAAGAAGCGAGCCTGGAGTGGTCGTGCCTACACCAACATTCCCCGCAGTTTTATTGAGCAGTATTACTCCAGACCCGTTACTATCAATCTGCAACGAGGTATTTGTTTGAGTCGGGGAAATAACAGGGGTACTTCCACCACTCATATTAAGAGTGATGCCATTTGTTCCAGTTCCATCTCCTGTGAGCGTAAGTACACCTCCTCCACCTGTGAGGTTGAGATTGACTATACCACTATTGGTTCCGATGTTCGGCGTGCCGCCTGCTGAATTGGCGATAGTCACGTAGTTTGTTGCTGAACCAGCGGGTGAGAGTCCAATAATAGTATTGCCATTTGTGTCTGCAATACTTGTGGTAAGTTTTGGACTTGTGGCTATAAGTAGATTAGAACCGAGTGTCTGTGCTCCCGTCCACGTATTGGCGTGACCAAGAGCCAGGGACGCAGTTACTGCACCCGTAGTAGGGCTTATGGTGAGCGTACCGTCTGAGTTTGATACTGAGGTTACACCCCCTGCTGGAGTGGTAGTGGCAATTATCTTTCCATTTGCATCTACAGCTAAGAATGCGCCCGCAGGAGTTCCAAGGGCAGTGAGCCAGGTTTGGCCTGAATTGGTTAGACCCGTGGTGGAGGCGTTGGCATTGAACTGCTGAAGTCCAGTCCAGGTGTTCGAATTCGCTGTATTTAGCGAAACCGTGAGTGTCCCTCCTAAAGATACTGGAGAACCAGATACCGTGAGACCTCCACCATTCGAGACAGTAATAGAGCTGTTTGCTAGGTCTGCATTTACTACCGTTGCACAGGTCACTGCTCCTGCTGTTGATACCGCTCGTACGAATTGATTGGTACAGGTCCCGCCCGTGATAGCTGTGAGGTAGGTACTTGTGTCTATTGAGAGCGCACCTGTGCCTCCTGAGGTCTTTACAAAGCCATTCCCTGTAAGGTTGGAGAGCGTCGAGATGTTCTGAGAGGTGTTTACCGTCACAGTATTGGTCGTGCGTGTGAGGCCTGTTGAGAAGGTTAGTGGTACTTCATATACCGTCCCTGCTCCTGTTGTGTACACGCCATTAGTTACGGTTCCTGCGTTGCCAGAAATACTCATGGCAATAGGAGAGGAAGTGGAGACAGAAGCAAAGGTATTCACCCCCGTTGCGTAGAGAAGCCCTGATGCGGCTGCGATGGGAGAGGATGTGGCGATACCTCCCCAGGTAAGGTTTGGTGTAGTGCCCCCAGAAGAGATGATAGGCCAGGTACCCGTTACGGCTGTGACAGTTCCACTTCCGCCTCCACCGATACACACTCCATTAATGGCATAGCAGCCGTTGGTAATGTTGATACCGTTAGCGGAAGAACTAAATGTAGAAGTGGCGGTAGGGTTGAAGTTTATTCCACCTGTATTACCTACAGAGAGAAGTGTGCCTGGAGTGGTGGTGCCAATACCGACGTTGCCAGCGTTATTTATCGCCAAAGCATTTGTGTTGCCGCTATTGGTCGTAAAGAGGTAGCCGCCGTTTTGGCCGTTTTGGAATACAAGATCCAGCGTATCGGACGAAACCGAACCGCCACTTAAGGTGAAGTCGTACCATCCGATATTGCTTCGCTCAAGACGAAGTGGCGTCGTGCCTGTTACCTGGAGAGGTCGCTGGGGACTCGTTGTGCCGATACCGACGTTGCCATTATCAAGAACTGTAAAGAGCGGAGAGTCTGAAGAGTTCGTGGTCTGGAAGTTAATTCCTGAAGTAGTACCTGCACCCTTCAC
>OFRG01000098.1_pt1 | contig 36883 bp, 53 predicted proteins | sample 1543071 | NCBI WGS metagenome assembly OFRG01 (sample SAMN07774222, study PRJEB24372) | wastewater metagenome | isolation source: WWTP Verbania (Effluent) | place: Italy: Verbania | collected 2015-12
CGAGTTTGTCGTTCATTTTAACCATTTCGTGTTCCATCTCGATAAGTTTTTCGTCGGTTGTCATTGTCTAAATATTACACGGTTAACTGTTGGCTCCTTAACGAAAGGCCAACACATATAAAGTAGTATTGCGATAACGATAAAATAATCCATAAACGTTTAATTTGTCGATAACACTACCCAATTCGCGCCGGTACTTTGTACCTGGTAAGTTCCGACCGCTGATAAAGTTAACGTCGTCGGCGTCGCCACAACATTAGTAAATGTTTGGGACGACGTTGTCGCGATCGTAATGACACCCGCTCCGCTGTTTACTATTGTGTAAATCCTCCCGGTAATACTTACCGCTGTCGGGAGAGTTACGGTGAATGTGTTGGCAGTACAATCGATAGTGTAATCAGTTGCGTCCAAAGTTCTTAGTGCTGTGATAGCCCTGTACGCTGTCGCGAAAGAACCCTGTACTCCTAAATTAGAACCCATTGGCGTTGCGCTGCCGATAGTAACATTACCCCTAACTGTTGCGGACGGAGATAATCCTAAAAATATTTCTCCGCTTATTCCCGTACCGTTTCCTATCCCTGGAACTATATAGACATTACCGCCGTTAGCGTTTCCTGTACTACCTGCGTTTCCACCTTTTAAAGCAGCATAGCCAGCAGTTCCTCCGCTTTCTCGGTTGCATCCTCATCTTCAAACTCCATCGCCTGATCTTCTGTACCGTACTCTAACGGCTCGTAGGTCTTAACCCACATATCCGTTCCTGTTTTTTGAATTGATAACATTGTTTTATGTTTTATAAATTAGAAATTGCCCCTGTGTTTAAGTTCAGATATTTTTTTATCGCCTTCTTCCCCGTATCATCCTGCACTAATAGTAATTGTGTATCTTCTGTATTCAACGGAAACTGTTTTGCCACCGCAAGGATATTTTTAAATGCCGCCTGTTTTGTCTTCAATGGTTCTGATGTACAAAGGTTTTCACCATTGCTACCCGTGTATCTTACCCTGAACGTGTTTATTAAATTCTGAGTTGATTTTTTTATTGTTATCATGATTATTGTATAACGTGGTAAGAGAATTTCAATGTTGTTGACACTAAAGGGTCGTTACCTGATGAAAAGCTTTTAAATGCAAATCCAGTTGTTGTTGGAACAACGTACCAGTTGTTATTCGTGCTACTTGCATCATCATTAGTTGCAGAAAACGTAACAAATGGCGCTGTTGAATAAGCGGTAGAAAATGTAACTGTTGCTATCGTTGCTCCCGCCGCTGTGACAGCATCAGTATTAATAACCATTTCCCCTGCAAGGTCTGTTGAGTTAGTTGATAGCGATACACTTGCTGCTCCTGTTCCTACTGATATTGAGGGAGTGGATGAGTTACCTTTAAGTTTTGGTACTGCAACTCTGTCTGAAAATTCAAATGAACTACCACTACCAACCGCATTAAATGTAGCAATGCCAGTACTGCCCACCGTTGTACTGTAATAGTTACTCGCATCGTAACCTAATCTTAGTTGTTCTGTTGTTGATATTGTGTGGAGGCGGGCGGAAACGGTTGCGCCTGTGCCGATGCCTAAATTTTGAGAGGTTGATATAGTCATAGCCTCTGTATCGTTTGTTTTAAAAGCCATTCTGTGATTTGATACGCCCCTGATAGTCGTAAGGCCGCCTGTTCCTCCTGATGCCTGTAACCATAATTCTGGATAACCAGCTGCATAACCAGTACCAGTCCTAATTCTATTTATGGCAAATGATGTTGAGGTAGTATTAGTGTTTTCAAGTAGAATTTGTGGAATATCAGCATCGGCAGTACTGGCAGTTCCTCTTGATATTTGCAATAATGTTAGTGGCGCAGCAATACCAATACCTACATTACCGTTATTCAATATCCTCATAGCCTCTGTTGCTCCGTTATTACCAACTTGAAAAATATGGTCTGCTCCTGTTGTACCTACGCCTGTTGTTGTTTTGTAGGTAAGGGGTGAAGTTGTTGTAGTACCTCCTATGAGTAAAGGAGATGTAACAGATGTGGAGGCGGTGGCTGTCGTAGCTATCAATCCAGTACCAGCACTATTATCTGCAAGCCTTAATTCAAATAATGCTCCATTTCTTCTAAACGCAGGGAAAGAAGATGTAACACCATTAATAGTTGTTAATGCTGAAAGTATATTTAATTCACCAGTTGATTTTACATAAGAACCTCTATTTGCATCCCAATTCGCAAAATAAATATCCCCTCCTGCATTCGCAAAAATACCGCCATCTTTAGCGGTCGTTCCATCTGCTTTTAATCTTAAATTACCTCCGACTGCATTCGCATTTAATAACCCTGTTGAAGTAACAGCACCGCCAAATACAGAAGCGGCAGAACCGTTAGTATATACAGCGTAGTTAGCTCCGCCCCTTGTTAGTGATTCAACATATAATCCATAATTATTTGTAACTGTTCCTGATATTGCATCCATATTAGCAACGTACAATCCGTAATTATTTGTTATTACGCCAGCCGCAGTAAATGACGGCTTAAAATAATAGCCGTATAAATTAGTCATTGTTCCTGTACTATTAAAAATTGGGGCAACTTGAAAACCAGCGTAGTGGTCATAATTAACAGAACCTCCTATAGTAGCTCTTGCATCAAAAGAATTGTATGCAGTATTTACATTTTTGGCAAAGTTTGTAGCATCTGCAAAAGCGTGGCTATTGCCTGCCCCTGTTAAAGACCTGCTTGCTAATATCGCAGGGTCAACAGAATTAGTTACATTTTGTCCGCCAACGTGCAATGGCGCTAACGGTGCTGTATTATCAATTCCAACTCCTGTAGCATCGCTGTATAATTTAGAATCCCCCAACGCACTCCCTGACGGTGTCCATTTTGGTACAAAGTTTAAAGTACCTGTACCTGTTACTGTGCCAACCGATAAATTACCACTGCCTAAAATAGATGAGCTATTAACTGTTTTTATATTCGTTCCTGATACAAGCGCATCCTGTTTTGCATTAAACAAACTCCAGTCAGTCGATGATAAATACCCGCTTGCAATAGCGCTTGCCTGTGCCATAGATATAACTGTACCCGATACAGATATCGGCGTAGTGCCTGTATATATCAATCCTGAAGCACTCCAATATGTGCCGTTACCTATATAAAGCGCAGTACCGATCCTGGCAATACCAGTTTTGTTTGTAGCGGTATCAGAAGGGGGTCGTAGCCAGCTTGTAGAACGTACCCCTACAAAAAGGTGCCCCCCTGGTTCGGGGTGGTTTTGCTCTAACTGCGCCTTGCTTATAAAAGGCAGTAACAGTAGTATAAAAAGTATCTTTTTCATGTTATTCTGTTGGTACATCGCAACCGTCAAAGTCGCTTTGCGTTGTTATATTAAATGTTGTTTCACAGCCTGATAAATAGTCCTCCATCTTGCCGTCTGATATTGTATTGACATCTACCTCATCATCAATAAAGTAATCCCGTTTAACGCCATGCAACAACTCAAAAATATCATTCGCTATTTGCACCTGATCGCTGATAACATCTCTTTCAAACTCTCTTTCTTTACCCGATTTATCTAAGAACCAAAACTGAAACGGGTATACTACCTGTCTGCCCTTGCTGAATTTTACAGGGTTGTAGCAGTAAAATAAGCATACAGGAAAGACTACATCATTGCCCCCTTCGTATATCCACTCGTTTGGCGGCACGTTCTTTACCGTCTTTATCATTGCGTGGCTTTCCAGTAGGCTTTGCAGCTCTGAAATCAACTGATTGTAAGTCATGTTCTAAAACTTTGTCGATTAATTTTTGCTTATATTTTACTGCCATATATTAACGATACATAAATATAAATAATTCACCTGATCCTGTAACATCGCCTGTCGGTAATGTGCAAGTGCTGCCATTTATCTGTAAATACAGAGTATTAGCTGTCGCTGCGTTTGTGATGCCCTTTGGCACACCACTCCTGATAGCAAGTATTATTGTAGCATTACCAGGCAATCCGGTAATAGTAAACGATGCAACTCCCGTTGCAGGGCTGATCTCTATTGATACCGGTGTTCCTGATGAGCTGTCATTTATAAATGCCCTGCCTGCCTCTTCTACCGGCGCAACTCCTAAAAATATAGGACAAGTGTATGCTTTGGCTTCGGGGAATATAACATCTCTGCCACCGCCTGTATTTATGTATTCGGCAAACAGCGAATAGTTTTGGCGCAGGTAGTTAATTAAACGCTGCTTATAAAACTCTGCTGTTTGTTTGTATTGGCTGCTTATAACTTCAAGGTCTGATCGTGACGGTGTATTGCTTTCATCTGACGTCTTTTGCAATACACCCTTACTAAAAAACTGAAATCCTAAAGCAATCGGTAACAGGCTCATGGTGTACCAAACCAAACAGTCTGTAACGTAATTATTAAGTAGCGTTGTTTCATTCGTATTAAGGTTACCGGCCTCAACTCCAGACTGCAGGCGCAGATATAAAGTGCTGCCCAATGCCGGTTGCAGGTACATATCCTGAGCCAGTTTTATCTGCGGCTTTAACTGCTTATCATCAATAGCATCGCTTACTCCAGTACGGTCTTTAAGCAACTGCCCTTTTATAAATATTGTATTGGCGCTCATTGTTTTTTTCTTATTACGGTTAATGCAAACCATTCGTGACGGCACTGCGGCGGCGTAGGGTTCCTGCTATCTGTCCACCACCCGCCAACCCTGTCCCAAACAGAATAACCTAACCTGGCACTAATTGTTTCAATATCCTGCCTGCTATACAACCTGTTCAATTGCATCATTTTTACGCAAAAAGGCCGGGACGGGTGATCTGTAGTATTACGCTCAGTAACGGGTACAATATCCCGCCAGTTATAGCTGTACCTTAAAAGTACATCAACCGTTGAAGGTTTATCACCTCCCACTCTTTGGTCTGTTGCTGCTCTTTCAGTGCCAGCATCTGTTACGGTTTCAGAAAGGATATTAGCCTCAACAAGCCCTGATATTATTTTGCTTACAACCGCAACATCCTGTTTTAAAACGGTTGCCAACACATCGGCTGTAACCTTACTGTCTTTTTTTATAAGGTTAAGCACATTAGCTTCAAGCTCATTCAACTGCTTGACATCTGCGAAGTATTCAGTTTCTTTAGCCGGTTTGCTGCTGACTATATCGTAAAGGTCAGCATTTTCTCCTACGGCGGAGAACTGCTCTACCAAAGCAAAGTCCTGCTCCTCCTGCGATGCGAATTGCTGATCATTACTATCAGCATCTAAAAACAGCCCGACCTCTTCATCACTTATGCCAAAAGAATTTTTTAGCATCATTGCCGCAGCCTCTCTTGTTATCTTACCTGACTTAAATTTCCTGACAACCCTCTCAAGTTGTTGAAACTGCCGGCCTGACATCTTGGATAGGTTTTCATTAACTGCCGCAATAGGCAACCCATCTGCACCGGTAGCAGGTACACCCGCTGCTGACTGTGTTCTTGCAGGAGGTAAAGCATAGTATTTTTGATCTGCCCCTAACTTATCTAAAAAGTATTCCCTCGGCATTACGTCCAATAACATATCGTCTTTAAGCGTAAAGCCCAAAGGCTCTACCGGCGTTATCTTAAAATCGCCTGTGATACCAGCCATCTTAAACAGGGCGTTAAAGGTTTCTTCGTGGGCCTGCTGCCTTTCGTTTATATAGGTGTTGTTGAATATCTCATAGGCATCCGTAAGTTCAGTACGGCCTCCCAATTGACCCTCAGTCTTAATGCCGAAAAGCATAGGTGAAGTAACCTGGTGACTGCTGAATATCTCCTGTTGTATGAGTAAGTTGATAGGATTAAAGTCCTCTTTCGTTAGCATGGTATTACCCAGGTCATTAATCGCTACCGGAGTTTCCCCTGGCTTACTAAATATCAGTACTATCCTGTCACCCTCGCTGCCGGAGAACTTCTTTTTAAGAGATTTTTCTACCTGCCCTTTTTGTTCCTCAACAGGATCTCCGTTAAAAAACTGGATGGACTTACCAGCAGCAAACCCGTCTTTAGCGTTACCCAAAATCCACCGGCTTACCTGGACATCACTTTCTATATAGTTAAGCCCCTGGTAGTAATTCGGCACAGGGTATGTATCCGCTTTTGGATTGTATTGTTTAACGAATAGTATGCAGGTAGGTTTGGTAGAGTCATAAACACCCGTAAACGCAGGGTATTCTCTCATCTTTTCTGCGTTATCTTTCCAGTCTGTTTTTACAAAGAATTTATTTTGCGCTTTGTTAGACCGTACTTTATAAAACTCAATGTGGTAAACGTCTGTTATTGCACCAGCCAGGTTAAAGATGATCTGCAAATAGTAACCACCGTAAAGCTCGTCATCTAAAATACAACGCTTTGCTATTTGGTTCCAACTCTCTTTTTTGTTAGCTGGTTTAGGTATATTGTCAAACCCTTTACCGAAAATATAGTTTACCTTGCCTTTAACAATTGCGCCATGCTTTGCACTCTCGGAGTAAAGTCCTAAAAGATATTCAGGGTAGTCATTGTCTTTTCCAAATTCAACATACCCCTTCGCTTTGTTTTCCTGGTATTTCGGCTGCTGCGCCTGGGCAAATTTAACCGTAACAATGTTAGCGTAAGAGCTGCCTGTATTTTCTTTATTATTGTCCATCGTAAACTGTGAATGCGTTAGATTGTCCTGAGTATTCTGTTGGCTCAAAATCCGTTGCCGCCCTTAAAAACATAAACCCCGTTTCTACCACCGTTCCCGTTAATGTCATATCGCTATTCGATGCCTTCTCTCTTACTGCGTACTCCCAAAAGCCGGTATCATAATTCGCAAAGTAAATATTCACAGCCAGCGAAAATTTATCGTACCTGCCAGTTGTGCTTACATTGGTTGCCATGATACTAACAACGTCAGCGGTGGTTCTATTCGTAAAGGTAAATAAAAAATACGGTGCTGTCAAGGTAGCGTTTTCAGTACCCGTAAAATAAACCGTTTCTGTATTTCCTTTCCTAAAGTTTAGCATATTAAAAAACCCCGTCTTGCAACGGACGGGGCTATCATTTATTTATTAACTACTCAATTATCCAGGTGTTTCAAGTGCCAGGCCAACGGCTGAGGCAACCACAAAGAAGTCCTCTGTTTCCGATCCGGTGAACTTCAGCACATACCCATTGGCATCTCCTGCCGCTGCGCCTGTCATGCCGGTAGATACGTCCATAAATAAGCCATACGCCTTACCGTACATCCTGTAAACGCCGTCCTTATCTTTGGTTACTACTATCAGCTTGTTCTTAGCCAGGGTGGTAATGATGTTCCTTGTTGTAGCATCCCTTTTATTAACAGGCATATCCACAGACTGCTCAAAGAATAAAGTGCCGTTCTCTGTTGAGGGCGTAGGATTAGATGAGGCTGTTGCAGTGGATTTTGTAGGGATATCGAATTTCCAAAAACGCTTACCTGTTGCTTTGGTTATCGCTGTGATAGTTCCACTGGCATCGGTTAGTGTCATGTTGGCGAACTCCCCGAAATACACGGCATCAATACCGCCTATACCGTCCCTGCAATCTATTGAGTATCCCGCTGATAATGCACAAGCCATTTTATTTTGTATTAAAAAGGGCGGCGTTTATTGCACCGCCCTTTATGAGTAATATTGTTTTTATTAGATCGAAGCTAACAGGCTAACAACCTCTGTTGTAAACGCTACGTTTACACCATACTTCCACTCAGCCCTGAACCTCACATCATTGTTATCCTCGCTGTACCATAAGCGGTAATTCTGCTCCTCACCTTCAAGGTCTAACGCCTCGGCGATGTTTGACAGTCTTGTACCGTACATATCACCGGTGCCGTCCAAACCATGTACCGCTTCCAAACGGATGCCAGTACCCGGTATCTTTAAACCGCCGTAGTTGCTGTCATCTTTGAAATCGTAATGGAATAGGTTAGCTGTAACACCTGCATCAACATACATATCATACACATCATATCCGCAGAATATGATAAGGTCAGTCATGCCCTTCAGAGCGGCTGGTATGGCATTTTTCATACCCTTAACAGCGGCTATAACATTTGATGGCGTAATGGTAGTGATAGGTGCGATACCTGTATAACCCGATACGTTTGCATTAACCGGTGACCCGGCTGCGATCAGTTTTTGCAACCCGTCAAACTTATTAAGGTTTGGCGCATAGCTGGATGTGTCACCCTGCCAGATAGCTGTTTCAAGGTTAGCGGCAATTTTAAGGTTCTTACGTTCCAGGTATGCTTTTTGGAAATCGGAGTTGCTGAAATCTTCGTAGGTGCTTCCGGCCTTTAACGCCTCCTGTAAGAAGTAGGCTTCCATGTCTTTCATACAAAGTTTTTCTTCAACTTTGATCTTACCAACGGTTATTGACCGCTGAGTGAAAGCTGTTGTACCGGACGGATCGAAGGTACACGACTGCGTACCAAAAACGGCATCCGTATCGAATATCGGTATTGCTACCACACTCTTAACATTAGGTAGTGTGATACCACCCTTTTTAATCATTTGCTGCGTTTTAGCAGAAAATACAGCGGCCTCCAATAGCGGCTTAACAAGCTGCTTTGTATATGCTGATAACGTACCTAATGAAAATGCCATCTTTTTGTGGTTTTAATATTTTAAAATAATCCGGGTGTAAAATCTGTTTCTTTCATTTCTTCTTTAAATTGACCCCTTACTGCCGGGTCTGGTAATGCTGCAGGCTTCTCTACCATTAACTTACCGAATTGCAGTAACTGCTCAATCATTGTTTTGTACTTGGCTAACTCTGTTTTGTATGCTTCAAATTGCAACTCATTAGCTGCAAACCTTTGTTCATAGGCTGTAAACTTAGCCTCGTATGATGTGAACTTTTCAGTAGCCGATGTTTCAAAACTGGCAAACTTAGTAGCCATATCCATTTCATGGGCGGCAGGCGGTGCGGCTGCACCTGGTGTAACTGCTGAGATAACGCCGTTATCTGCAACGGTTAACTTTGTACCGTCTGCTAATTCAAGATCACCGGGCAGTGACGGGTTTCCGTCAATCATAACAATACCACCAACTTCCAACTTATCAATAGATACTTTACCGCCGTCTTTAAGATCGTATTCTGTAACAACTGGTGCTGCTAACGGGGCTGCAACTGGTGTGGCTGGTGGCGTAGTTAGTTCTGTAAACAGAATCTTAACCTTTTCGATGATTTCTTTTGCGGTCATACTATACTATATAAAATTTTTAGAAATTATTATTTTACGCCGAAAATTCTTTTCAATTCAGCTAAAACCTGATCGTCTTCGCTTTGCGGCTCAACATAGTTAAACAGGCCCTCAACGCTAAATCCCTTTACCTTGCCGTCTTTTATTGCTGCCCAAACATTCTCATTTTCCACATAAAAAGAACCAAACCAACTGCCATCCGGCAAGTCTGTAAAAGCAGCCATAGGCTTAACTCCTCTCTGTGTGTTGGATATAAAACTTTCAAACATGGTAAGCCCGTCAACCTGCATTGCCTCATCGTGCATCAGGTTAACGTTTTTTTGGTAGCCCTGTTTTGAAAACTTGATAGCTATTGCCCTTATTGTATCGGCAGAAAATTTTACATAATGCTCACCAAATTTGCCGCTATTGCGATAAATAAGTTGATCAGGCACCATTAGCGGCCCTGTGATAATGTGCTGATCTTCGCTAACAACCTCGAATTTTACGGCATCTTTGAACGCTATAAAATCCCGTTTAATAGCAGGTGTATCTACTAAGGCGATAAAAGAAACTTCAGCATCATCCTTTATCTCTGCGTTGATCTGTAATTCGTAAATAGGGAAATCCATACTATACTATATAATTTTTACAGAAATTATTAATTGATACGGGCGGCACGGTTTAAACGGGTTATCCTTTCCTGGTTATTGGTAACGTCATGTTCAAGTACATAAGCCCTGTTAGCAGCGTTTCCTATGGCATTTAGTGACCCCGCATTTAGCTGAGTAGTTTGAGCCCTCGGCACAACGGGAGCCTGAAACGGCGGAACGGTAGGCCCACCACCTCCGCCCTGCCCCGGTATCTGCACAGCCTTCATTTTCGCTATTGATGCTGCGCCTGATGCTACAACCCCTGCTGCGGCTACTATACCCAAGGCAATCCCCCAGGGGCCAGGTATAGCTGTTATCATACCCATATACGCACTGATACCGCCTTGTATTGTTTTGATAACAGATCCAGCTATTGCCAGTGCCCGGCCCGCTGCTGTTTCCCTGCCAACTAAATCGGCAAAGCCATCCAATGCCCCTGCGATAGCATTCAATCCCGTTTGTACCTGCTGGTATTCTATCTCCTGTATTTTTTTCTTAGCTGCCGCCTCCTGCTCCTTTATTGATATAATTTCGTTTGACCAACGCTTCATTATAACAGCCCTTTCGCTTTCCCTGAGATCAAGGTTAGACAACTCAATTTCATAATCCGCATTGATCTTTGCTATCTTATTATCAATACTGTCAGGGTCATTTAAAAGATTGAGCTCAGCTATCTCTTGTTTTGTTTGGAGCATTAAGTCATTGGCTTCTATCATTGCCAATCTTTCCTTTTCTGCACTATCCAATTCCTGAGCTGCTAAGTCCTCCTGTAATTGGTTGTTGTCTGCCAGTTCATTTGCAGCAGCTTCATTTCTTAGTTTTTCAAGTTCTACCTCTTCCTGTTTTTTCTTTTCTACTTTAGGAGAAACTGAAGTCTTAGTACCGCCGCCATTAGGATCGCCGCCCAAACCTTCAAGTTCTTTGTTAGCGGCTAATATAGTATCAATTAAAAACTGGTTTTTCTCTCTGTACTCAGCAGCCTGATTAACCAACCCCTCTTTTAGTTTATCAATAACGCCCTGTGATAAATTATTTGCCACTTTGCCACTAAGCAAGTCCTGTAAAGCCTGTTCCGATTTTAACGCCTTTGCCTCGTTCTCTGTCATCAAAGAAGTAGCAGCCTGCACTTTAGCTTTAACCGCCAATGCCTGCGATAGTTTAAGGTAAGCTGCCGACAACCCGTCCGCAAATTCCTTTTCAGTTTTTAGGTTGCCAAAATAAGCGGGGTAGTCTTTTTGCAGCTTATCCTGTATCTCTTTTTTCTTGCCTACGCTTGTGCCGAGTGCCTGGTATTCTGTAACGAGTAGCTTAACTTTTATCTGCTCCTCTACTGCGTTGTCAATCGCCTTATCGTTAATGCTGTTGAGTTGCTTTTGTTCTGAACTAACCCCGCTAATCGCCTCCTCTATTTCTTTGAAATTGGCTACAACATATCCAAGCGCAATAGCCAACGCACCTATACCACTGGCTATGATGGCACCTTTTAAAGATGAGAACGCCTTAACAACGGCCCCGCCTATTTCAGCACTGAGTAATTTAAAACTATCCAAAGCACCTTTAATCCCTGAGATACCTTGCTGCAGGGCCATTGCTGACTGAACTTTTAACAATGTTTTTTGTACCTCGTCACTCTCCCCGCCGAATAAACCCATTGCGCCTGTTAAAGCGGAAAATCCGGCAGTAGCACCTTGCAATGCTCCTGACAACGCAACAAACTTTTTATCGGGATTGAACGTATCTGCCAGGGCTTTGGCATCGCCTATACGATCTTTGAGTTGTGCTACTTTCATAGCGGCATCCGCAGCTTGTTTAGATGTAACTCCAAACTTATCCGCCATATTGATAACGTCTTGCTGCGCCTCTTTCAACTGCTTTCGGAAACTACCTACGCTTTGCCCGGCCTGATCTAAGCCGTCAACTTTAACCTCTGCCGCTATTACTGTTTTCATTATAAAAAAGTTATAAATATGTTTGATAAATTACTCTCAATAATTCACACTTGGTTGTTTCATTGCTGTTAGGCGTGTAGTCCAAAACTTTGTTTAACCGGTACAACCCACCGTCAATGTATTTGTACTTAGCAAATGATAGGTTATGAATATCAGCATCATTTAGTTTAACAAAGCACTTCAACATTCGGCTATCTTTATCAGTGATCTCTGCCATGTACGCAGAGTAGTAAACATTAAACTGATTAACCGTAATGTCACCGCTGACAAGTACAAAAAACAGTTCCCTCGGCACTCCGAAATTAAGATCGTTACTCGGCGCATCAGGGTCGTTAAGGTGCCCGGCGTAACCATAGGTTGTGTAAGACCCAAGCGTTGTTGTGTCTGTTACATTTCGGATATTCCAACTTGTAAGCCCGGTCATTTTCTTAGCCAGTAAAATACGGATAACGCTATCCACATTCTCCTCTGTTGTTGTCGGCGGGTTACCGGTCTGTTTGAATATTGTTGAGTAAACCTTCTCCTCCCCACCGTAACCAACAATCGGGGTGCCTGCAAATATCAATTCCATCGTCTGCGTTTCTTTTGCGAAATCGTACACCGTATCATGCGTACGGCATCCGTACCCCTCATTATATCTTTTTCTGTACAGCTCATTGTAGTAGTCATTATCTTGCCTCCAATTAAATTCGTAATACCTGGCATTCAATTCGCTCATGGGTTCCAACTCCATCGGACGGCCTCTGTCTATCTTATCGCTCCAGTCCTCTACCTCGCCAGTATAGTAATCAGGGAACGGCTTTATAACTAAATGCTTTTCGTCAAAGTTATCCTCATCAACAAAAAGGTTAAACAGTTTCATTATAGAAACAAAGAAATCCTTTTGCAGTATGTTTAACGGTATGCAGGTATTAAGCGTTACAGGGTCACCTTCTGATATGGGTATGGTTATCGGAGGGACAGATGTAATATGGACTAATCCATATGAAGTAGCTACAAAAGATAGGTATGTAGGATAGTTAAGCAACTCAAAGTAATCACCGTTAACTAAACTTAATGTAACCACCCCCGATATATTATACACTCCCTGATACGCATGGTTTCCTGACGTAGTAGTGCCGTTCTTCAACACTTGAAAAATACCATGTCCTTCCTCAAGGGAGTTGTGTATTATCGCTACTGCACAATTACCTATAAGATTATAATCTATTTCTATTGTTATCGGCTGCGTACCTGTATAAGTAAACCGACTTTTAGTATTGCTGTCTGTTAAGCCAGTACCGGTCAATACGTCAAAATGAAGTATCCTTGCACTTGCCGGAGACGCGAAGTTGTTTTTAAGTGTATTAATTTCCATCGTCAAAAGATTAGGAACGTATGCCGTCATAACTTTTTGGTTATGCGGAATGACTAACCTTTTAAACCTATCAGTAGAAAACAAGTCACACTCATAGGTATAACCTGCACTTTCAAATATCTTGTCAATATATTCTTTAGCAAAAAGGGCCGGTCTGAAAGTATTTATCTTCCAGTCATGTTTAGAGTTTAACCCGTAGTTTCCGTAATCCATTAGAGGATAGTAATACCCGTACCCATCTCCTGCGTGATCCCATGACGCTGAAATATTGGCGGCATTGTATGTATGATCGTAAGCGCTAAAATCTAAGTCCTCGATCTTATTAGCAGCCAGTTTCATAGCAAACCCACCCAGTTCACCAACAACACTACACTCGTACTCAATATCTGCACCGTCACGGATAATTTTCAGCAACCTGAACACGCCCTTAATTACCCTCATACCGTCAGCATCAACTCTGCACTTTGCAGCTTTTGCAGCATTAAAGTTGTACTCAACATTAGGGTTAAGGTCATTTGTAAAATTGCTGTTATTCAGATCAAAGATGTTACCCAAAAGATTATTATTATTAGCCGTTCCAGGTAATACAATTGTCTTAGTGAACGCTGTTGACTTGCTATCAAGATTGCGTATATCGTCAATGGCATACGTTATCTTTTGTGATAAGTCTTTTGAAATATCCAACTCCTTATTTTCAATAAACATTCTTATCATCGTAGATGCGTCATTCGTGATGAGTTAAATTCAAATTCTAACTCCAAACTCTTTAACCTGTCATTGACATACTTACGGTAATCGTAGTTTGTATTTTTAATTGATACAGGATAGTTATAGCCGTCATACTCTAAAAGTATCTGTGGAGATGCAACTAACTCAGCAAGCCATTCATACTCTGCATCTGTTAAAGCATCGCTGGTTAATTTGATATTCCAATCCTGTTGTATTGAGTGGTTTATTTTCCCCTCATAGTATCTTTGCGCCCCGCTGGTTGATTTTATATAATCAACTGAGTTCCCATTGAAAGTATAATCCCTTTTCTCAAATCCTTTCCGCTTAACATCTAAATTTAATTTGCTTACCAAGTCAAACCTATGAGTGTCCCACATTCCCCACCTGTTTAAAAAGTGAACTGGGTAAGATGTGTATTTAGGGTTGCACTTGACATAGATCCGCATCTTCTGCCCTGTAAGTGAATTAAACCACACATCGTAATACTTTACATCGTCATCAATCGTTAAGCCTAATTCCTCAAATATGGATGCGACAGATAAGTTCATTTGAGCAAATCCCCAGGGGCCGGTACTAACTATTGACCCGTCCGTCTGCCCTAAAGTTTGGTTTGAATGATTGAACGGCTCAACATGAATAACCGTGTCTTTATTAGAATTAAAAAAGAACCCTGCAAATAGATTTTCTGTCAAACTAATGCCGGCTATCAATGGTCTATTTGTTACCCATTTATCTGCACGGGAACTGAGGTCTAATACCCTCCGTCTGAATAATGGCGGCGCAAAGTTCCACCCGCTAACCTCACCGCTTGCCATAGCGGTTGTGGTAATCCCGCTTACCTCTTCCCCTATATTTAATAAGTACGCTATTCCAATCTCCCCATTAAGATCGGGAAGCGCCGCATACATTGTGCTATTAACTGGCTCAAACCAATCATACACCATTGAGTTCCTTACAATAGGCCCGGCGTTAAAATAACCCTTGCCGGTTGTAGGGTCAGGGAATTGCTTAACCCGTATCTTCTGTACACCGCCCACCCATACATCAAACACGAACTTAAAATCCACTGTGCCGCTGTTGTCAGATGATACCGTATGCCACATGGCATCCTGAACGGATGACCAGTTATCCGGCGCAGCATTAATTGTTATTGCCATTCCTGTTTAGTTTCTCAAGTGAAAAAATTATATCCCTGCCTAAAGCCTCACTCATATCTACCTGGAAGTCTTTAAATGTTTCTGCCAATGCCAGGTTAAAGTAGTTGGTTGTCTTTATGCCGTATGCTTTTATCAGGTATATCAATGTGTTTGTTTCAATGTCAATTAACTCAAGATGTTTTTTTTCTCTGCCTATTCCCAAAGCCTTATCTTTTGTTTTGCGTACCGTTGCGATCTTTGCGTGACCACGCTGTATGTACTCTTTTATGTTACGCCTACCATCAGCACTCATGCCGAATGTTTTAAACTGGTATGGACTTGCAGGCGCATTTTTACTACTGCGTACACCTTTAACACCTTCATTCGGATAATCGAAATAATCAGGCATAATTAACTGCAACTTATTGCCATCAACTATTCTGAATGTAGCCTCACTTAGCAGCTTACCTGTATCAACAACATTCTTTGCATTGGCATACTTGCCGAGGTTCAGCATAAATTTTTTACCGTACTCGGCAAACATAGCTTCAGTTTCAGATAACTCTACCTCATCTCCTTTATCTTCGCCAAACTTGCCGAGGCCGCTTAAATTTTTCTTTTGTGCTTGTGCTATACTTATCGGCATCAGTTTAAACTAAATGGTGAGATACAAAAATAAACGTGCTTAACAATACCGGACGGCACAGTCATAATATCAATTACTTTAACAGGCAGTACCGTAATCATAGCCTCGTCTTTAGTTATCATCTTAACGGTACTTTGCTGCTTGTTGTCTGTATTGTTCCGCATCGTGGGCATCTTTAAATTTTATGTACAATAGATCATTTAAGAATTGGATAACGCCTAACTTCCAAACCTGTTCAACAGGTATGGCTTCAAACTCTGCGACCATTTTGGCGTTGTAAAGCCATCCAAAAGAAGTGACAAACTTTTCAATTGCTCCTCCGCTTCCTCTATCCTCACCCCCTTCCTCACTAACTCCTTCACCAAATAGGGCCGGATAGCGTTCATGGATACCCCGTAAAGAGTGTAAAAAAAAACCGCTGCATGATACGCAGCCTCGAAGTTTAGCGATTCCATGTCGGTTGCTATATCCTCATGCAACCGTTCATAAGGTACAAAGCCACGCATGGTTAACCGTACCGGCTCGGCTATTGATGCCATGATCTTATGCAGGTTGGGTATTACATCAGCGCCAAAGGCTGCTACCTCTACAAACCTGCCTGCGTTCACCGGCTGCCTGTCAACCCTGTAGTGTAGTTTATACCATCGCCCTTTAATAAACACGATGCTTTTTGGTTTGCCCTTCATATAATCTTTGTGCAGTAGTTCAAACTGTTTATTGATCTTAGCACATAGTTTATTGAACTTCGGCATAGGCATAAGTTCTACCTGCTCAGGGGTTAGCCCGGTAACGGCCCCGGCCATCTTGATAGACTTATCGAGGTCGTGATCTTTGGACTGAGTAATGAAGTAAAGTTGCTGAAATTGTAGTATAGTCATACTATACTATATAAAAAAAAGAGAAGTTATGACGGGGCTACACAATATTGTAAACGCCGAGCCCTTTGTGTTCAATACGGCATTTATTGCAAAGTGCCAGGGCGTTGACGCAATCGTCATGGAAACCGGTAGGAGCTGAGTATTTAACACCATTAGGGGTGAACACATATTCAAATATATCCAGTTCATCCTTTACCGGCCCCTGGGGGTAGCCTATTTCGCCTTTGTGGATTGCGGCAGCCAGCCCCTCCATTAGTTTTTGCTTACTCTGTGAGGTATATTTTACGCCATACATTGAATAAAAGTGACGCTGCAAATCCTCAACAATAGGATCGCCAACGCCGGTACTGTCAATTTCAATCGGTTTATCTTTTTGAATGATGCCAATAATCGCCTCCCTTGTTTGCATCCAGTCTTTTTGAAATCTATGTACTTCTGTAACATCACCCTGTTTATCCATGCCGATAATGACAGTCCAATCCACAGACTTAGCAAGGTCAACACCGTAAAATTCAGTAGGCTCTTTTGACATCGGCTTAACGCATTTATTTATATGGTCACTGCCAAAAGGGTTAGCAGCATTCTCCATCGGATTAGCCATATACTCCTGCTCAAATACAGCAGTGGGTAGCTGCGCTTTTGCTGAGTCTATTTCGTTACGGTCAATGTACGGGTTATCGTATGTGGTGAATTTAAAAGACTCCCAATCTGGCTCATTATTTTTAATGAATAAAGAGTAAAAGAAGTTTTTGCCTTTCGGCGTTGAGAGGAATATCGCCTTGCCTTTATAGTCGGTTAGTGTGGGCCGGATAGAGTTTTGCCAACCATCCTGCAGGTTTGCGATGTAGGATGCTTCGTCAATGATAACAAGGTGAAATTTTAACCCACGCATTGCGTCAAGGTTCTCACCTGTAAAAAACCTGATAGTGCCTCCTGTTATAAATTTTATAACCAGGTCAGCTTCATTCTTACTGTAAATTTCCTGCGGTAGTATCTTAATGATTTCCTGAAAAAATATCTTACCTAACTGAAATGTGGGGGTAATGTAGGCAACTTGCTTTTTAGAAATGCCGTGTTCTATGCTTATATCCTGGCTGATAAGGGACTTACCAAAACGCCGGCCACACATCATAACCCTAAACCGGGCGGGGCTGTTTAATACTTTCTGCTGTGCCGGGTGTGGCTTATTAAGTTTAACCTCAACTCTCATGCTTAATTACGATCTCTGAAACCTCATGCTTATTCTCCGTCTTCTCTACCAGTGCATTTAACCTCGCTACAATACCACTATGATAAATCATTGCAGCGCCGCCCTCAATCTGATCCTGCCTGATAACCTTTTTTATACGGGAACATACTGATATGAAATCCTTATATGCGCCACCATTGTTTGAGAAGTAATCTCCCAAATCTTGTATAACCTTAATATCAGCGCAATAATTCTCAAACCCCTCTATTGTTAGTGGTATCTCTTTTAACCTGGTCACTTCTTTACCTGCACCGCCTACCCAATCCTTTACCTGTTTAGGATTAGCTTTAGCATACTCCTTGTATTTAAGGAATAGGTCCCACATCTTATCGGGGGTCAGATACTTATTATTGCCTTTACTACTACCCATGATGTTGTGTATCTATTAAATCGGGCCTTATTGGTTTAGGCGCACCGGGGCCATGTTGTACCGGTGATTCTTTTGTGCAGCTTACCATTGCGAAAACGATAAGTAATGCTATGATTATTTTTTTCATACTATGTTATAAACCCAATTCATTTCGGTATGTCCGTTGCCGTGAAAGAATACAGGTTGGGTATGTGTTGCCGCATTGGTAAATCGCTTGCCTGTTTCGCCAAGTATTATTTTACCGTTGCTTGGGTTCCTGCCTACTTCACCTATCATGTTACTTACATACCACTCATCCAAATTACTGAACGCAATACTCTGAAATACCTCGCAGTTGCTGTCCAGTTTTATATCCTGCTGATTTCTAAGGTACGCTTCCATGAGCCATACCTGATCGTGTGAGTGCTGCGACAACCCCTCCTTTTCACAAAGGTATTTAAAATATTCAATCTCGCAAATCCAGCCACCTCCATTAACAAAGCGCCATGCAGATTCGCAGTACGGGTAATCGGCAGCACGTTCAGGGTGAGGGTAGCAGTTCTTTTCGGCACTAATCAACATCTTGCAATCAAACCCCGTAAACTTATTTACAACCTCGTTAAGCCCGCCCAGCGCAACCGTATCAAACGCATCTGTGTATAAGATATGTGTTGCATCGCCCGTATATTCATTAGCCCATTTACGGACAACTCCTAACTGTGTACCGAATGTAAACGGGTGTACTATACATTCGTAGTCATAGCCAAACTTCTGCAGGCTGGCTTCAAGTTTATGCCACCCCTGGTTATCTTTATTATCGCAGGTTGTTATTACGAGGAGTTTCATATTGTGCAGTATATTGATCCGTTATATTCGATAAGTTGAACAAGATAGCCCGCTTCTGTAAACCTTGCAGCCATATCCCGCTGCGCCTCGGAGGTGCGTGGGTGTAGTTCAACAAAGAACGCTTTAATTATACCGGCAACTTCTTTTATACGTTCAACAGTAATCGCCTGCCATTCGCTGCCCTCAATGTCTACCTTACAGAAATCAACTTCGGTTAAGTTGTATTTGTTACACAAGTCAAGCAAGGTTATACAATCAACCTCAATACCTCCGTCTTGTCTTATGGTATTCATGGTTGTATTAACCGGCTCAAGATGAAATTTAGTTTTGCCGGTGTAGGAGTTAAGGGCCGCTAAGCAATGGTCTACCTTTGATGTGTTAAGCAGTTCAATCTGTATCTGCATATGTGCGGGTGTAGGCTCCACGCAAACCATATATTTTGCGTACGGTAAAACGTGCAGCGCAAACAGGCCCACATTAGCGCCAATATCTAAAATAGTAGAGCCTGGTTTAATGTACTTACTATACGGTAAATCTTCCCACTCTGCAATAATAAATTTAGTGTAGTTGGTATCTTCTGCGAAGTGAGCTTTAGCGGCATCGCTTACAATATTCAACTCTATATCCTGCCCGTTTATTAGTTTCATAATAGCTGTTTATAAAGTTGCTTAATATGCTCCTCTCCGCTTAATGTGTCTGTACCATACGGCATACCGTTGTTTAATGCGATCATATCAATTCTGTCCTTCCATTCGATAATCAACTCCTCTGCCTGCATTGCGCAATCAAAACACGGATCCTCAATATAATTGATCTTTGGCAAAGCTACAATCTTTCCCTCTCTTATGTCGAATATCCAGCGGTGGTGAATGTAGCCCCTGAAACTTCCTGAGAACCTGGACAATTCCCGGTACTTAGACGGCTCAACAATTATACCGGCATTGGCGATCTGCTCAATCATGCGGGCGGCGTACACCGGGTTATTAATATCCTCCAGTGTGTGCGTACAAATTGCGTAATCCCATTTACCATACTTTGCAACATGACGCTTTATTCTGTCCCATATTTCGGGCTCATCAATATTACCAATAAACTTGTATGTTGCATCAGCTTGTGGTTCCCGTATATCCACAACAGCGTCAAGGAACCCATGAGCGAATGAGTTAGCCCCGCCAATATCTATAACTTTGCCGAGTGTTGCCGGATCGGGCCGCCATCCATCGGAGGTGTAACGGTATGTTATCATCGTTTTAAATTTAAGTATGTGGGCCTGCGCTGATCAATTATTTTGTGCAGGTCAAAACTATCGTCTGAAAGATACACAATATTCGGCAACTGTTTTATTATCACATCGTCTGTAGCATCATGCGAAAACCCATCATGCTCATAATCTTTACCCCTACCACTACCTACCATTATAACCGGTATTGATTCATGGCTTATGTAATTGCGTATCGTTTCAAACGGCCTGAATAAAAGAAACGGTGTGATGCTGTAAACAATCGCCGTCTTCCCTTGTAGTGTTAATCCTACAGCTATGCCCATCATTGTTTGCTCTGCTGCGCCTGGGTTAATAAACCTGGCGGGGAAGTCATGCCGTATCTCATCAAATATACCATAGCCAAGATCACCAGTAATAAGATAGATATTATCATTGAGGCTCATCTCTGCGTGTAGTTGTATGGCAAATTCTTTTCTCATGTATAAGATGTTTTTACACCATACGCAAGCTCTGCTTTAACGTAGTGTGCGGATTGCCCGCATAGCCCGTAATCATCAACAGACGTTTGAACGATATTTATAAACGGCATTATTGAACGTATGCGATTAATAAAATCGGGGTAAATAAAATCGTATGCTCCCCAGGAATTATAATTGAGATATATTTTTAAGTTGGTAACGCTGTATTTGTGCATTGTGTTGGCAACCTCCCACAGCGTTCCTTCGTGCGCTTCGCCATCACTTATCAGACAATACACATTCTTTGACCTATCTGCCATCGCCATTCCTAAGGCTATCGGCAACCCTTGCCCCAATGAACCGGTAGAACAATGTATCATGTGGCGATCTGAACGGTTTGGGTGCGTGCCATGCTCAAGGTATAGTTTATCCGCATCATAACGGTAATACTTTTCAAGTACGCAGTATAAAGCAAGTCCGGCGTGACCGCAGGAAAGTATAAAGGGCTCGGTTATTTTTTTCGTTTCATAAATCTTATCAATAATATCAACAGCGGTAAGGCAGCTACCCAAATGAGATAGCCCATACTTCTTACTGATCTGTATGATTCTATTGTGTAATGCGGTCATGCGTTAATTTTAATCCTTCATAAAGCGGCCTGCACTTAACAGGTACGGCGCAACGCCAGTCGTATGTATCATAAGATCGTAACCCTGGCTTTGGTTTGTAACTAAGTATTTTACCTGATATTCTCTCCAGTAATCTTACTACCTGTAAATTCGTGGTCTGTACACCACTACCAATATCTGTTGCCCCATTAAACATAGCATTGATAAAATCATCAACATATATCCAATCGTGAACCGCATCGCACAGATTCATTACTTCGCCTGATTGCAAACAACGGATAACGGTAGGTATAAACCTGTGACTTGCTTCGCCTTCGCCATAAACAGAATACGGCCTTACGTTAACCATACGTTTATCATTACACGCATTAACCAACGCCTCGCCAATAAGTTTAGATGCGGAGTAAACAGTTTGCTTTGGAAGTGTAACGGATGATGTTGATATATTGTACAGTTTAGTAAAGTCGCACCGCTTAACAAACTCCAACATCTCCTGCAAGCAAAGTATATTAGCTTCAAGTGTTTTAGCTATATCAGTCTGATCGTAATGGTTGCCGTAAGCTGCCAGGTTAATGATAATATCAGCATGGCGTAATTGGTAAGCATCCATTTCTCTGCCCGCCTTAAATACAACATTGCCTGGCGCTGCTAAATGCCTGCACATTGCAGTACCTATAAAACCTGATGCACCGGTGATGTAGTAGTTCATTCGCTAAACGGATTATAGTAGTAAGATAATTCTCCACTCTTATATCTCTGCACATCGTCATTATACTTTTGCATATCAACCCCCGCTGATTGCTCTTTCCATTTTTGGTAATCAGTTCCGCCGGGGTCTATATGGTCTATTTCGATATGTGGCAGAAACACATTACGGAAGCCGGCAAGCTGGCTTCGAAGGCTCATAAAGCAATCATCAAAACCATACAGCCCCGGTTGTTTTAAGTAGCCTACTTTATCGAGTAAAGCGGATGAATGAAGTACACAGGTACCCATGATATGGTTAGCCTGCTCCACTATTACCCAGCGCTGCCCCACCTGGTGTGGTAGCATAACCAACTCTGAATGATACCAGTCGTTACTATCTCTGAAAGGAGATTCAATACAATCCTTTCTTTTTAACCCTACCTGGCCTATGGATGGATCTCTTTGTATAACCTCCTCAAGCTGATCTGCCCAGCCTTCCGAATAAATAACCACATCATTATCTATCTTGATACAATGCTCACCAGGCATCCGATGCTCCCACGCTAAATTAAGCGCCTCTGCTGTGCCTATATTCTTTGGTAGCGTTATAACCTTGCCACACTTTTCAATACCTTTCTTTGTGGCATCGCAAGAGTTGTTATCAACTATAATCAGTCGGTGTTTTGTGAAGTCAACAGTAGCGTAAAGCGATTCAATAGTACGCTTTGTAAAAGCGGTTCTGCCGTTCTCTACTGTATCATGTACAGCCATGCTAATTAGCGCCATTGGTTTTTGTTTTTAAGTATTCGTCATGTACCCTGTAAATGCGTGTTAAGAACTCAGCCACGCACGCAGGGCAACTACTGTTATAACTGTAATACGGGTCGTGTAGTTCTCTGTAAGCTGATAACAATTCACTCTGCACAGTGCCATGAAAATCTACCATCTCAGCATTGCGATTAAAGAAATCAAGGTAATGCCGGTGTTTCGCAAAGGTTTGGATGTGTTGCTGTATTGCCGACAAGGTTTCTAAATGCTGCTGCTCTTTGTTTGTTGATTTCAATGAGATCGTACTTTGATTTTGCCCACTCATAAAGTTTATTGCCGTAGTCTTCCCTGGATTGTGGGTTTAAAATTAAATAATTCAAATGAGAAAACCAATCTTTTTGTGAGTTAACCCAAAACACAGGGGCATCTTTATCTAAGTTATACGGCGCAACATTGGAAACAATGCAGGGTATTCGCTTTGTAGCAGCCTCTAATATTTTAAGGTTTGATTTACAGGCGTGCCACTCACTATCCTCTAAAGGTATAACCATAATATCCGCATTCTCATACATCTGCATATAGTCGGTTGGCCCGGTTGCGTGTAACTTAGCATACGGTAATGTACCTCCGGCTGTGTATGACATAAACATCCTATCCCATATCTGCTGCGTATGGCAAGCTGCATAGTATTGATTAGCGCAAATCTCTTTTTTATCGTATTGCTCTTTAGCTTCTTCAGCAGAGAAGTACCCTCCAATAACCATCTGTATCTTATCTGCGTGTACTGCTAATCGTTTTATAGGGTTGCTGAGTATCTTTATATCGTGCTCATGTGTAACAGTACCAGCCCAAAATATTCTAACTCTTTCAGACGGTCTGCGATCATCTGTGAACTGGTTACGCCCAAATGGTATAGCGTTTGGGAATGCATGGACGTTACTATTCAGTGGCCTTACTTTATCTGCCAGTATCTCATTGGTTACGGTGACCATATCAGCCTCCCTGATATTCCTTTCGATCTGCACGGCTATCTTTTCGTATTGAAAATGGTTAATATGGTTAGCCGGCAACTTCCAATAATCATCAATATCCATTACAACTTTAGCGTTCATTATATCCTTAAACTGAATGTTATCTGCATCGTACGGGTGAACACGATTAAATAAAATAATATCCCACCCCTCCATCTTTTCTTTTGTCAGCATATTTGTAACGTAACCCTTAATGCCATCCATAAAACCCATAGGTAGTATCACCCGGTGGTATTCACAACCACTATCAAGTCTTTTGCGTATGCCAAGTATATTCATTTACTGAGTTTAGTTCCAAGTAAACCTGCGCCGAATACTATTGCAAAGAAGTTTGAGTATTCGTATGGTAGAAAGTAAAACACTACAGCTAACCATACCGATAAGCATTGCGTACAATCAAATGGTTTAACCCTTGTAGCAGGCAATATCTTTAACCACATCTTTAGCTGCGGCATAACATTCTTTACAAAAAATAAAGCTGTAAAGTACGCCGCTAAAACTATTACAATTGCTGATATCATTACGAATGATTGATTATTAAGGATGGTAGGTAACTACGAATGAGTGATCATTGTTTCAATATTTGTTTAAGCTCGGCCTGCACCTTCAATACCACGTTCCTGGTATGGTTATAAGGGATCCCGAAATACTTAGCAACAGATAAGCAACTGCCGAGTTCAATGTACTTGTTAAAGATTCGGGCTTCGTGATCTTCGTGCTTTGTCGCATTCTTACCATTAAGGGCGTTTTGCGCCATATATGCGAAGGATAGTGGGATGCAGGACCCGGATGTTTGCAACCTCAAATACTCAACAGCCTGTACAATATCTGACTTCCTGAACTTTTTATAGAACCCTGAATTTTTAGAGGTAGCCATAATCCAACACACTCTCATCGAGTACCTCAGCAGATTATCTTTTGCGAATAGAGCCGCTATTTTGTCACATGGCTGCTCCAGTAGGCTAAGGGCTATTTCCTGCTTCAGATCGTCCTGAATTGATTGAGGTTTAATTTTAGCGATAAGGGAGGATATAGCAGGGTGTGTGTAAATTTCAGCAACCATATCTTTGCAATCTGCCATACCCCAAAACTACAACATTTTTTGATACTGCCAAATGGGGGAGTAGAACACTTACCAGGCATTTACACCGTTTGCAAACCGTTTACACCGACTCAAACTCAATACCAGTAAGGATATACACCATTTACACCGTAAACTGCGGGTAACTCTTACCCCTTTCTTCTTTTTTTATAGAGAGATATTAAATATATATCTATAGAAATACACTGTAAACGGTGCAAATCCTTACCCACACTACATTAGACACGGTGTAAATGAAATGTAAACGGTGTAAATGAAGCACAAAAAAGCAGCTATTTTGTAGCTGCGTGTTTGCTCAAACTTTTTGGTAAATACCATGCTCAATCTTTCGAAACAAGGCTTTAAAGTCCTTTCTTCTTATCGAAATATCAAACCTGCGAGGCTCAAGATTAAGCCTTACACATACCTCAACAGCCTCTTTCCTGGAGAATGTATCTGGCAATCCCTGGTATAAAAGTTCAAGCTGTGACGGTAGCCCGGTATCAATTTCCTCGGATAGCCGGCTAATAATACTGATCGTTGACTTTGCAAAGTACTTATAAAGTGTGTGGGCGTCCTCAACAATCTGCTTTGTTATCCAGGGCTTAACAGGGTCGGTAAGTATAGCAAGTATTTGCACAAGCCTCGGAAAGTAAGTACTCATCTTAGCCTCAGTACCTATAACGTATTGCTCAGCTTTGCTAAGAATTCGTTTATTTGATTCAAGCAATCCGGCCTTATAAAGTTCCCTGTACCGGTCTTTAGCATCGCTACTGAGTTGTATTTGAATTTGCGGTGCATCTCCCTGGTTGTATAATTGGCCCGATCTGTATAGTGTATCGAGAAGGCTTACCCACTGGCTGCACATCTCTTTGCCAGGTGTAAAAGGATCTATTTTAGTATTGAGTTCAATATAATCACTTTCGACCATAATAAACCGGGATGCAAAACCACTCGTTAACCGGTCTGATGTGAAGATGTTGCCTAACCTCCCTGGCTGCGTACCCATCATTAGATTAATATTCAGGTTTGGCACAACCCTTTCCTTATCCCGGTCGGCCCTTATTTGAGTGTACCTGCCTCCGGTGAAACATTGGGTGAAAAAACTTATTGCATCATTGGTTCCTTTAAAAGATCCTGCGTTAAAAATAGTTTCAGCTTCATCATGGTAAACGCCAATGCCGTTTGGCTGATCCATTGAAAGGCCAACATACCCCTCAGTTGTACCGTCAACGGCAAAAGGAATAAATCGCCGGGGTTTCTTTTCGTTGAACTTGTTGCCGTCTGATTCAGCTTTGCGTTGTTCATACTCTTTAATAGATGCGTTGTAATTTTTGTCAGCCTGTTCCTGTATTTGTTTAAGCGGTGTTTCACACATCGATTTAAACGCAGGGGTTTTACCTACTGATACCGGGGCAATCATTAAGCAGAATATAATGTTTTTTGCATCACCAGCAAACTCACTTGTGTAATGCGTTCCGGCTAAGCTGCTGATAGTCCACAATGCGGATATCGCTAAAAACTCCGGGGCTAATGATCTGGCTGCAGCAACTTCTAATATCGATCGTTTGATGGCCGGCGGGAATACATGGATAGGGAAAGCGCCTTTGTACGTTTCTACCTGCTCACAATCGATTCCTTCGCTGTCTGCAATAACCTGCATTTGTTCAAATGTTGCTGACCAATCCCTGTTATTTTTATAGAATAATACAAACGACGGTGGTAAACACCAAACGGGGTACTCATGTTTATTATGCCAGTTAGGGAAGTTGTGCAGGCTTGCTGAGAATATCATCACCCGCTTGGTATGAAAATAAACCTTTGCACTGATCGATTGAGATTCGCTGCCTGATCTGCGGAATGCTACAAATTTATCCTTTGCGCTGTACTTGTAATTAGGCAACGGTATGAGCGAAATATCTTTAAGTATTTGCATCCATGTATCTTCTGATATCTTAGTATCAAAATCTGAGCAAAACTTTTCCATTCCTACCGGGTAAGTAACCGCCTTTAACGCCGGATCATAAGTAGGTTTGTATTCATTGAAGTATTGAGCAGCCTGTATCAAACAATCATATTCAGTATCACTTAACGGCGAAATATCCTCCATACTGCCAGATACAATATCGTACCCAGGCGTGGGGTAGGTATAAACCAACGGGCCACCGGCATACAAAGCGATAACCTCACCGCCTTTATCATTGTCAGCCAGGGAAAGTTTTTTTAAATCTTTGTCGTATGATACCCAAACATGGTAACCGCTGTTGCGGGTTTTCTCGATGTATAATTTCGTGGTAATATCCGGCATCTGATTAGATACCATATTTAGCCATTGAAAATACAGGTTTTTGTTTTTGGTATTTTTAAGATCAAAGTCGAGGCAATGAATATGGCCGGATGTGTGTACCATTAAAGCGTTGTGCTTAGCAAGTAGTGTAAGAGGTTTGCCATCACCCCAAAGCCGGTGACTAACGGGTTGTTTGTTTTTAATATCCCATTCGATCGGGATAACCTGCAGGCCGAGTGCGGCGTAGTCGTTAAAGTATTCTTTTAGCATGGCTTACCAGTTGAATTTTGAGCGTAACTGTTCTATAATCTTATCAGCATCGGGGTATGTCTCCGCTATACCAACCAATCTATATTGATGAGATTTTTTTCGGACGCTTGCAGATAAATTACTTTTACAGTAATCTAATAAAGTTTCAACATGGAAAGCCTTTTGTTCAAATGAGTAAAGAACTGCGACGTTTGCATATAATGGATTCATATAAAAAAAGTATGGCCTCAAAAGCATTGGGCCTGGGTACTATCCAAGCCCGCTAATGAGACCAATAAGTTAAACACTTATAGTACAAGTGCGGAATAGCTAAGTTAAGTAATACTATTGATAAATTTATCATACCACAAAAAAAACTCACCCATATTATGTATGATCTCATACTGCCCACCTGCCCTGCGTTCAAGTTCTTGCTCCCTTAGTTGTTCTTTTGATGGTGTATCTGAACCCACCTTAATCTCAAACTTACAAGCTCTGCCACGTATAGTAGCTGCGATATCCGCTGTCCCTTTCCTATTCGCTGACGGGATCCGTTTGTACTCACCCTTAACACGTATCATCCGGCCCTGCGTACCGGTGCGATCTGCATTGTGGCACGTCCACAGGAGCCAACGAATGATAGCCATAGTGAGCCCGTTTGACTTACTTGTATCAGGGTATGTCGTTTTGATGTAACCCTGTGCTGCGAATGCTGCAGGGTACTTACGGCGGTAGTCTGCCTGATATGCAGCTTCATAGCGATTGCGCCATGTGTTGTCTGTTACGGTACTGGGTTTAGCCTTACGGGGTTGCCTGAGTGGAGGGATCGAGGCGAGGAAGTCGGGGGGGTCGGTGTCTTGATCTGTCATACTGATAGCCATTGTTTAGTTGCCTGTTGTTGTTTAACCTGCCTAATCTTCACCCTCAGCTTTTCCTTAGCCTCGGCTGTCTTAGCCATCCTGTACGCCCTGGTGAGGGCTGCGATGTGTTTTTGGTGGTGGGTCATTGTGTGGGGTTTAAATACGTTTATTCGTTATCAATTACAAATTGCACGTTAAAAATAGTTTTTATGGTTCTGAAATTCTTTACGCCATTATAACTCAGGTTATTGTCTTTGGCATAATCTGATATTGTTTTAAGGTTAAGTAACCATCCAAGCTGTTCAATAATTTTAACCATATCATCATTTGATAGTTCATTAGATACAAGTCTTGATTGTATATGTTCACATATTGTATTGACTAACTTATCATTATTCATGGTTCAATATTTTGAATTGCGGCTATTTAAGAGTTAGGTGCAATGCCAGCGGACACCCTAAAACATTCGGAGTTGGCTGACAAAATCTTTAAAACGCTTTTCTTGTTTTGCATAGTAATCTGTATCAATTTCAAATCCGATAAATTCTAAACCCGCCTTATTAGCCGAAATTCTACTGCTTCCGCTTCCTAAATGGGTATCTAAAATCCTTTGCCCTTCCTTAGCATATTTGTAAAAAATCCAATCATAAAGTTTTGTAGGCTTTTGAGTTGGGTGGAATTTACTTGCCTTATCCAAATAAGCTGAATATCTAAACATTTTCGGGGCTTTATCAAATGAAGTCCAAGCCATTTCACAATCTGCAAATGATAGTCCTTCGGGTATTTCTTTATCCCAAATAATGTAATTTTTACAAGGCGGTAAGTCAAAGTAATTTCCCCCCCAAATGATTTGATTTTTAGATACACGAAACAACTCTTTAAAATATTCAGTTGTTGGCGTTTCTTTATCCCAATCTTTCGGCTTCCATTTCCTATTTTGGATTTTAGATGCTTTTTTGCTTTTGCCTGCACCCATATTCATATTCGCTAAATCTAAGCCATAAGGCGGGTCAACTACGGCTAAATCAAAGTAATTATCAGAAAAGCGTTTTAAACCCTCTACACAATCCTCATTATACACCACAGAAGGCACTGCACCTAACACGGTATTGGCAAAATTGCCGTTCTGTTTTTCAATTAAACTTTCGTCCATAATTTCAACTTTTGTTTTTAAATTTAGCTTTAGGTTCGGCAACTTCGCCAATACCCATACGTTCTATGCTGTTTCCCTGCCACCCGCACTTCAGTACATATCCGGGCTGGACGTTCAGCATTTCAGCTTTAGTCCCATTTAAAAGGGTTTTTTAAATCCATTTCTTTCCATACCCCAACAAATCCAAATATCAATATGCCTACTATAATTGCAACGACAACTGTAATGTAACTTAGTGGATTAAATGGATTTAACCTTCTTGCTTCGTGAAAACCTCTACCCAACTTTGGCTCTCTATTCTGATTTGATACTTTCTGTATAATCAAAAGCCGTTTTAATATTTTTCGCATAATCTGTTTTTTTTAATACTTTAACCTAAGTTCATCTTCTTCTTTATCTATGTAAAATATTATTTCGGTGTCGCTGGTTACAACACGAAAATCATATCTATTATACTTTTTTCTCATTGCCCTAATCCACCGGATTATTTTAAACCATTTTATCATAACGAAATATTTTAAATTTTCAAAATGCTCCGCAGCACAAAAAAAACAGCATAGAACATTCGGTTTGCTGCTATATGGGCTTGACCCTAAAACCGAACTTCACCTATCACGGGAACTGTATCTAAATCCAAGCTAAGTGCTGCCAATTCCCAAACAGCAGCAAGCCGCCGACGTTAGTTTTCCCAAGCCACACTTCATACCATTGTCCTGGCTCCGTGTTGTTCTGTTTTCAATGCGCCAATTTAAAGCATCCCCAAAACAAAAGAATAACAGCCCCTATCAAAGATAGCCAACCTCCATAATACCTTACATAATCCATAAAGGTAAAGTCTATATTGCCCGTTTCGTCTATTTCGGGCTCATTGTTGTAGTCGTATTCTGTTTGCATGGTTAGGAGGTTAATGAGGGAATAAAGTTAATTGTTTAATGAAGTTCTGAAATCTTTTCTCTTGTGCATCATAGTAGTCTTTATCAATTTCAAAGGCGGTAAAGTCAAAGCCCATTTCATAAGCAGCTATACGGGAACTACCACTACCTAAATGTGTGTCGAGTATTTTATTTCCTGATGTTGCATATGTTTGTAAAATCCAACGGTATAAGTCAACGGGTTTTTGTGTAGGGTGTACTCTTTCAATTTGATGTTTCTTTTTAAATCCAGCCCATAGATAATCGTACTTGTTACACTTCCTATCAAAACTACTCCACGCCAATTCGCACATAGACAAATGCTCTTTAATATCTACTTGCTTATCCCAAACTAACCAACCCTTACTTGGGTATAAAAATTCAGTAAAATAATTACCTCCCCAAATTATTTGATTAACGCTTACCCGTTGTAATTCTATAAAATATTTTTCATCAGGTATTTTGCTATCATCAAATGGTTTATAGTGTTGACTATGTGGATTTTTCCATTTAGCAGTTGGTCTATCTCCCGTAACGTTCCGTTGCCCAACTTCGCCTATTCCATATTCCGGGTCAACAATAGCTAAATCAAAGTGCTTATCGGGGGGTATCGTTTCATCCCTTCAATACAATCTTCGTTATACACTATGCTATTTGGTTTGCTCATTTTCCTTTACTTTTTAAGTAGTCCCTTGTACTACCCGTATTATCAAAATCATCCTCCTTAATAAGTATTCCACAATATAAACAATTATGGAATGTACCTGTTGCTGCCTGTGGCATATCATTGCTACAGTGATGGCAGATGATGTACACAGGGGAGGGGAGGTTTGAAGTGTTGGGGTTGGTCATAATTGAAGTACAGTTTGTTTGATTGAACTGTTATCTATGCCTATTTCATCAAATATAAATGGAAAGCATAATTGATTTGGGTCTTCGGGTATTGGTGCTTTTGGGTTATCGGGGTCATCAGGATTTCCGTCATTACCCCAATCCCAATTTTTCCATTGGGTACAACTTGGCTTATCATTTTCGTCATACACCCATTCTTTTGGGTAGCCTGGTTCATTAACATTAAAGCACATTGTTGCACAAAGTATATCGCATTGTTTCTTACCTTCTGGGTCAGGGTCGCAGTGTAAACAGTTCATACAATATTCCTCTGTAAACCACATCCCTTCTGTACCGTTTGAAGGTCTATAAGATTTGCCAGTATATTTCCCCATAGTTAATGTTTGACGTTGTTTGATATGGTGGGGTGTGTGGCAATGTTAAAATGCAAATCCCTTTAACTTATTTTCAATATCATCCGCAATTGCGTTTTTGTCTAATTCCCTTAATCGCTTAACAGCCGCAACTGCATTCTTTTTAATTTGCTCATCATTTTTTGCGATATCAATACCCTTGATAATTGCTTTTGATGGCTTGTCGTTTTTAAGTTCATCATAAATCATTAGCATTGCTGAACCGATGTTTTCGTAACTCATACGTTTTTCTTTTTATAGTTATTAATGTTGTTTACTTGTTTGAATTGCCATTGATGAATGTACTAAGCATTGTTTACTGGGTTTTAGTTTTATCAATGGCAAGTCCCGATTCAATGAGGCCGAATAGGTCGAAGCCTTGTTTTAAAAGATATTGGGTTAGTTCAAACGATAGCCTAAAATCCATAACATACTTTGAACCACTTTTAATTGCGCTTATGAAATTATCGGGCGTGAAGAATCCCATTATATCCGAAAGTGCAAACCCTTCATCCTCTGTCATATCGGATAAGGGACGTAACAATAGTTTGCAATCTTTAGACTTCCACCAAATATGTACACCATTTATATCAGTGCCAGTACAAACAGAAAGGCCAGTTTCGTTCACCATAAGAATATGGCGTAGTTCGCTATATCCAGTAATTCTACATTCACATCCCAAATACAGGTGCAGATAATCCTTTAATTGCTTACTCATTGTTTACTGGTTTTGGTTGAGGGAATTGATTAGGGCTTAGTTCTAAGTTTAGTTAACTCTGATACTTCTGTTTCATCTGTGTACCCCTCAAATAAGGCTGTGCCTATTTTATCCCACGAAACCCAAAATTCCTTAAACTCTCCTGTACCTGTTTTTAATCTTGCGGGTTTATTCAAATAAATAGTTACTCCTTCGCTTGTTGGGTTACCGAAACCTGTAATGATTAAATCGTTTGTCATTTTACTTTAATTTATTTTGTTATTGATGTTGTGATAGCCTAAACTCAATCTCTTTAGCCACATTGCGTAATCCTCCTTCTGTAAAATAAGTATTAGCAGGTGGTCTGTTATCGTCCATTATCCATTCGTACAAGCGTTGCGTATCCTCATTAGGTACGATAGAAGTGGTTGCTTTCTTTAGCCAATGGGTGACCTGAAAATTATCCTCATCTTCTGATTCAACAACCCACTTATCAATAAACCTTTCTACAACCATTGGGGCAACATGGTCAATCATTCCATCAGTACAGGCCATTACAAAATACCTACCATCATCATCCGGCAGCTCATCATTCACATCTACTGGTATGTAAACTTCCCTTTGCTTTTGATGGTCAACAAGGGGGGCCTTAGTAATAGCCTCTATCCCATCAATAAAACCTATACACTGCTCCTGACTATGCCCTTCCCGTACATAGTTACTTACCAATGCCTCCTGATGTTCTTTTGTTAGTATCATATCATTTAAGTTTATAGGTTTAGCGTTGTTGGGTTTGGGTGTTATACAATGTTGGAAAGCCATAGTGCTAACATAACAATAAAGACTATCCCTCCTACAATTACCCCAAAAAGGGTAATGCCCGACTTGTGACCTTCCGCAACACCTTCAAAATAAATATTCCTCTCACGTTCTGTCAAATCAGATAGCATTAAATTTCTTAATAGCACATCGCCATCCCTACTTTCTGTAAACGATATTCTCCTATCATCATAGTCTTTGACATCCGTTTTCTTTTCCATTGTGATTAGTGTTTATGGTTGTGACTACTGGGGGTTTATTGGTTACTGTGATTGAATTTTAGTTTGTGTGCTTCTTAGATGCCGTAGGTCTGCCCACTTAACGGGATTTTTCCATTTAACACCAGAACTCGGACTTTCCATCATTACGGTTTTATTTACAATATCAACACCTATAACCTTGCCAACAACGCCATGACTTGTTCCCCAACAAACGTGATACTTTGCATACATACACGGAGGGGCAATCAAAGACAATAACGGAACTGATTTATCGTATCTTACTTTTTTCATTACAGAGAGCCGTATTTGTTTTACATTTTATCTATGCAGGTACGGACTTGTTGGTAGTATTTAACAGAGCCAAGTCCATAGGTTTTCAGTATTTCATCTACACAGATAATGGCGCATTGTTTGGCTAACTTAACATACGAATCTTCTGAATTAATATCAACTCCGCAATGGTCAGGAACGCCAGATATTTTATGCCAAAACAACTCAATCAATCGCTTCGCTTCTCCCTCCGCCCCCGTACCCTGTTCTTTGGATGGTAGGGCTATGATGCGTTTGCAATCTTCCCAAAATTCGTCAAGTTCAATGGAGTTATCGGTAGGGTTGTTGTTATGGTCATAGGAGCGTACAATATATTTGCAGACGTAATCATTTTTATCAGGGTGCTCCTCAATTATCTTTTTAGCTTTCTCTATTGCAATATCTCTTTTATCTTGGCTCATTAGTAAAGGGGTTTAGATTGGTTAACGGTAACGGGCAGCGATCGCCAGGCATTTAGCCTTAACAAGTTTCACATACTTTGGTAATACATATACTGATACCTGCTTTAGCTTCTTGTCTTTAGGTAATTCAGTGCGGCCTGAGCCGGGTCTTTTGGTAGCCATAAAGTGTAATTTTTATGCAATATACTGCTTTTATCTTACCAAACAAATATTTTAAAAATATTTTAAAAATGTTTGGCGGTGTCAAAAAGAGTATTATATTTGTGTATTCAATCACAATAAAAACTGTCAATTATGAATTTCTACTTTTTTAAAACAACCGCAGTAAACAACTTCAACGCTTCGGCTAAAACAGTGCCTTGTAATTTAGGCGTAAAAGGAGCATTGGAATTAATAGGTAAAGCGCAGGACGGCACTTTTAATACCTCGAATTGGGATGAATTAAAGGCGATTGAACGCACTATTCTTTCTATTGGCAAAGAGGCTGAAATGATGCTATTAACCAGCGAAAGCAGCTACTACGGTAAAAAATACATTGCAATAGCATGGAAATAACCTTCCTGTTTCCTGACAGTTCAGGACGGGCGATTAGCCGGACGTAAGCGGCCATTTATAAACTTCTAAACTCCCCACCATGCACCCAAAAATCAAAGAACAAAAAGAACTAATGCAAAAAGCATTAAGGCATCTTGATAATATCAATACTGCCGGATGGTTGTTGTCATACGACCCGCCAATGCAGAAAGTTGCAATAGATCATCAGCAGAATGAATATGCCGAAACGATGCGGGCACTCTTGGAATTAATGATTCACGAAGCCGCTAAACAACCTGCCTAATGTCACGCCAATTTGATACCTACATCCACCAACTCCTCGAACCCGACCACCGCAACGCACCGTTAGGAGGTGGGTCAATAGTTCTGAATAATAAATCCGATTGGCGTGCTGAGTTTATTGCTAAGTTTGGCGAAGATAAGTTTTACGAGATGCTACATGAACAGCAAGAGGATGACCGCAGGCGTAGGGAAGCAATAGAGGAGGCTGGCGAATGTTAATCCTAACCTACATAGAATGTTGCTGCAAGGTGTTGTTATCGCCTTTGTATTTGGTGGTGAAGGTTTGGGAGGGGGTTGTGGATTATAAAGACAGTGACACCCCGTAGGTAGGGCTGCTATATGTAAGGTTTAGCAGTTACGGGGTGTTTTATTACGAAATCATTTATCATCATTAAATACTATCAATTATGCAACAATTAAGAAAAGCTACAAGGCAGAAAGCGAAGATACGCCTGGGGCTTTCAGCAGTCGCAGGAGGAGGCAAAACATTCTCCGCAATTCTTATCGCTAAAGGCTTAACCGGTGATCTATCAAAGGTCGCTATCATTGACACAGAGAACGGCAGCGCTGATCTGTATTCTCACATGGGGCCTTTTAATGTGCTACCACTTAACCCACCTTACACACCGGAAAACTACATAGCCGCAATAAAGGCTTGTGAGGAGGCCGGTATGCAGGTTATTATTGTGGATAGCATTACCCATGAGTGGGACGGCGCAGGCGGTTGTTTGGATATTGTTGAGGAACTTACGCAGAAGGATCCAAAACATAATTCCTATACCCAATGGCGTTTTGTTACCCCTCGTCATCAGGCTTTTGTTGATGCAATGCTGCAGAGCCCTTGTCATATCATTACTACCGTTAGGCGTAAACAGGATTATGATATGAGCAATCAGGGAGGCAAAACAGTTGTTACTAAGGTAGGAATGAAAGAGGTAACCAGGGATGGCTTTGAATATGAGCTTACCGCTAATTTGGAACTTGACCAACTGCACAATGCAACTTCATCAAAGGATCGTACCGGCCTGTTTGCGGATAAACCAGCATTCACAATCACCGAGGCTACAGGCAAGATGATTAAAGATTGGTGTGAGCAAGGTGTAGAGGTCATTGCACCAACGGTTGCTAAGAAGGTAATATCAAAGGCTCAACTGGATGCGTATATTGTGAGGCTAAACGCAGGCGAACCAGGGTTGTTAGATAAGATCAAGGGTGCTTTTGCCCTAAGCGCCTCCCAACTCGCCGAGCTTGCCCCGTTTGAGGCTGTATCTATAACCAGTGCGGCGGAGTAATGGGCTACAAGGCAAAAACGGCAGAGGAACGCATGGCAGAACTTGTTGCATGGATAAAGAACAGTAACAGTCTGTATGAGTTCAATGGTAGCGATACACGCCATTGCTCCGTCTTCGGCTGCATCAAACCCGTTACTCACTTATTCAATGACCGCTGCCCTGCACATCAAACCATTAATAAACCGGATGCGGCTATGATAGCTAAGTGTCCATAAACTATTAACAATGCAAACATTCAACATAGGCCAATTACGGGCGTTTAGCCCTTGTTATGACCCTGCAAAATATCTACCAGAATATTGGACGGGTACAGCGATTGATATTATTAATGTAAAAGACTGCCCGCCACAAGATCGATTGTGGGTAGTTTTAAGAAAAGAATTTTTATCAGATCGTGACCTACGACTATTCGCTGTTTGGTGTGCCCGTCAAGCGTTAGCTATACCAGGTTGTGAAAATGAGGTATGTAGTAATACCTGCGATGTAGCTGAACGGTATGCCAACGGTGAGGCTACTAAAGAGGAGTTGGCTGCCGCAAGGGCTGCCGCATGGGATGCCGCAGGGGATGCCGCATGGGCTGCCGCATGGGATGCCGCAGGGGATGCCGCAGGGGCTGCCGCAAGGGATGCCGCATGGGCTGCCGCAAGGGCTGCCGCAATGGATGCCGCATGGGCTGCCGCAAGGGATGCCGCAATGGATGCCCAGATTGAACACCTTAAAACATTCA
>OFRG01000099.1_pt1 | contig 36619 bp, 34 predicted proteins | sample 1543071 | NCBI WGS metagenome assembly OFRG01 (sample SAMN07774222, study PRJEB24372) | wastewater metagenome | isolation source: WWTP Verbania (Effluent) | place: Italy: Verbania | collected 2015-12
CTTTTTATATAAATACTAACTCCTGCAATAACTACCAAAGCTATTATTATTGGAATAATGTACTTGCGACCTTGTGTTTCACCATAACTTTTTGGAATTTTTATAGTTTTAAAAGTAAATTCTTTTTGATCTAAAACATTTCCACTATTGTCACTTAGAGCAACTTTAACTAGGGGATCTTCACAAGTACTTTTTATAGGAAAAGAAATTTTATTGACAGGACTAGATATATCTCTAACGATAGTTTGAGTATTAGGATCTATACATTCCCTACCTTTCTTATTCGTAATAGAAGTGGTGAGTGAAACATTAGAACCAGTACCAGGTGCCATTCCTGAACCAAACCATACTAAAGAGAGCTCTGCGTTCTCACTTGTTCTATAATAATCTTTATCTAGAGAAATCTGTTGGATAGTAGCGCTTAGTCCTCGAATTATATAATTAACAGAAACTGTGTTTGAAACATTTTCTCCATCTGAAAGGCTAACTTTTAAATTATAATTTTTTGCTATGTCACCTTTTGGTAGCATGATAGAAAAAGTTTTCTTCTCACCTTTCGCAAAAGTAATTGTTTCGTTTTCAGGAGCTGTCTGTGGAGCATGTTCCCCGTATGAACCAGAGTATCTTGTATCAAAAAATGGATTTACAGACAAAGATAGTGCTGAATCATTTAATGCAGTACATGTAAGGCTAAGTGATTCATCTGAATTTATTTCGATATTTTCTGTGATTGTGTACTGTTTTGTATTTTTGTCCTCTACAATTTTTAAGTAACATGATTCGGGTAATATTTTTACTCCTTTAGTGGAAGCTGCTAGTTTTACTTTGCCAACAACAAAATTAGCAAAAGGGAAACCGCTTTCATTCTTACTATCTAAAAGAATTACATAACTACCACTTAGGCCTGATGGTGGAGTATAAGTAACTTCTCTGGAGATAGAAGTGTTCGGATGTAACGTTAGAGATTCGTCATACACTTTTTCGTCAGCTAAGTATGGATTCTTCTCATCTGAAAATAATTTAACCCCATATTTTACTTCGGTCTGTAAACCTTCACCATTTTTAATAGTGAAAGATATTTTAAAAGTTTTTCCATCTTGGAAAACAATTTTTGCATTCTTTATATCTACCGATGCTACGAGTACGCCTTCAACTTTTGGTAAATCATTTTGGGAAGCTTGGGCAGCGTCAGAAACCGTATATAAAAACAAGGAGAGAAAAATAAATAAACTGGCAAAAAAAGATTTAGATAAATTCATAGTAAGAAAATTATAATGCTTAAGTTATTATCCTAGAATTATACCACCATACACTATTTAATAGTAGTAAAAGTTATCCCCAAAAAATAAAAAAGCTCTGTATTTATATACAGAGCCGCCTTTTAGGCTAAAATCATTATTATAAAACAGAGGAATTAAGGCACTACCTTATAGTGTATCCGGCGGGTGAAAGACACACCACCTGATAAATAAGTCCTTTCCATGATCCACCTGGTTTCAGATAGAAAAATGTTATTATACGTACCACCGCCATTCTGGAACTGGGAACCATTGCTCAGTGAATTCCACCAACCGGTTGATGTTGACCCGTTGGGCGCTATTGCCATACCACTACGTTTACCATTAACAATGGTTTTGTAATAAATGTAAAGGTTGAGGTCAGGCGAGCTAACCTGGTAGCCCAGAGGAAATGCGACTGAGAATGTAGTATCACCGTCTTCCTTCCATTTAGAGCTTCCTTTAGTGATATAGGTGAAATTGGAGTCGTAAACCGGGTAATTCACATTTCTGGTAACAACTTTGTCATCCTCACCTACAAGATCTATCCGGCCTGTAGCTGATTGCTCAAGGGCAGGTACGTTCGCTGATTGAAAATCGGCTGCTGTATTTACGGACGTAGTACCAACGTACAGAGTTGCTCCTTTAGCATAGGATGCTCCCCAGCTCATTGATCCACCAGAGGTTTTCCAATAAAGTGTATCGGGACTCATTATGGGGCTTGATGTGAAAACTGCGGCATGCTTCACTGTTGTTGTGTCCTTAGGAGGAGTAATTACGGGTGGTTGTTTAGCATCCTCTTTCTTGCAGCTAACCAGAGCTGCAACTATTGCGAATGTGATATAGCCCACAAGCAGGCTTCTGATTGCTGTTTTCATAACTATGAAGTTGATTTGTTTAAAAATAAACCCAAAAATATAGTATTTAGTATCATTTTTCAACAAACCAACCTTTTTCAACGTACAAACCGTGTTTAAAACACAATACTCACCTTCGTGTCAAGTATATCGATTTTCGGTTCAATTGTCAATTTACGCAAGGCCATTTATCCACAAATTATCCCCAATTTGACGAGAGTAGTCTTTTATAGTACGATGCGATTAGCAAGTCCGTTTTCGAACCGGACTTTTTTAATTAAAAATTTAATAACAACTAAATATGTTAGACCTCAAAACAATGAAATCCGCGCTTGAGCAACTCGAACAGGAGCGCAAAATACCCCGTGAAAAGATAATCGACGCTATCGAGCAAGCTCTTGCTGCTGCATACAAAAAAGATTACGGAAAAAAAGGCCAGATAGTCCGCGCAACAATAGATATTGAGACTGGGAGGATGGAATTCTATCAAGTAAAAATTGTTGTCGATGATTCAATCGTGCGCATGACGACAGATGAAGATGCTGAAGAAGAAATTTCCGAAGACGACAATCGTGTCCGCTTTAATGAAGAACATCACATACTGATTGCTGATGCAAAAAAAATAAAAAGTGATGCAAAGTTAGAAGAAGAAATAATTTTCCCACTTGAAACAAAAGAAGACTATGGTCGCATCGCAGCGCAGACAGCTAAACAAGTTATTATCCAAAAAATCCGCGAAGCAGAACGTGGCGCTATTATCGACGAGTATGGAAGTAAGGAAGGTGAGATAGTAAATGGCTTTGTTCAAAAAGTTGAACGTGGAATCGTTTATGTAGATTTCAATCGCGCAACTGGAATAATTTTACCTGAAGAACAAATCCCAGGAGAATTTTATAAACGCGGTGAAAGAATTCGCGCATACCTTTACTCTGTCGAAGAAACTCCTCGCGGAGTAAATCTAAAACTTTCTCGTACTCATCCTCAACTTATCGAAGGGCTCTTTGCATCTGAAGCTCCAGAAATCGCATCCGGTACTGTAGAAATAAAAGCTATCGCTCGTGAAGCAGGTAGCCGTTCTAAAATTGCAGTTTATTCAAATGACGAACATGTTGACCCAGTTGGATCATGTGTTGGACAGAAAGGCGTACGCGTAACAACTGTCATGAGTGAACTCGGTGGAGAAAAAATCGACATTATTCCTTGGTCAGGAAACCCTAGCGAATACATTGCAAGTGCTCTTTCCCCTGCTCGCGTTCTTGATATAGAAGTAAACGAAGTAGAACACAAAGCAGTCGTAGAAGTTACAGCTGATCAGCTCTCTCTTGCGATTGGTAAAGGTGGGCAGAATGTTCGCCTTGCAGCAAAACTCACTGGTTGGAGAATAGACATCAAAGGTGTAACTGGCGAGGTAGTATCTAGTGAAGATGATATAATAGAGGGAGATGCAAGTGTAGTCTCACTAGACGAAGGTTTAGTAGATGACGGCACTAATGCATAATATTATTAACCGGAATAAAGTTTTTTAAGAAAAAATGTCTGGCCTGCCGGCGCGTAAACGCGGACAGGAGATCCGAGGACTTTTTTATTAATAAACTTTATGGAGAAATATAAAAAATATGGCAAATATAAATCACAAACCATCAAGATACATGTTAAATCTGCTTCATGTACTACCACCATTTGCAGATGAAGGTAAAAAAATAGTTAATACTATTATTGAAAACAACAAGGGCTCAAGAAATAAATATGAACTTATTACAGAGAGTGGCCAATTGAAACTCGACCGTGTTGGTTATTCCCCTCTTGTTTATCCATTTTCATATGGAGCAATCCCAATGACATGGGACGAAGACAATGACCCCCTTGATATTGTTGTCGTAAATGTAACAGAAGAATTTGTCCCTGGATCACTTGTTGAAATAAGAGTTATCGGCGTAATGAAGTTTATAGATAGTGGTGAGGTAGATGATAAAATAATTGGTGTAGTAAAAGATGACAAGAAAAATGATCATATAAATTCTATTGAAGATCTTGGTGAGTACTTTAAGGTAGAAACAAAATATTTCTGGGAAAAATATAAAGAGTTAAAAAAACCAGGAACAGGTGAAGTAAAAGAATTTTTTGGAGCAGATGAAGCAGTAAAAATAATCAATGAATGTAAAGAAAGATACAACAAAGATTATGCTCCAAAATTAGAAAACTAGTCGCTCAATCAAAAAATCCACCAATTGGTGGATTTTTTGACAAATAGATTAAGTACATATAAACTAGATAAACTTATGAAAACAACAATCAATAAAAAAGACAAAAGTGAGTTAGAAATTGTAGGGTCACTTCCTGTAGTCGATTTTGAAAAATACGAAGAAAAAGCACTTTCTATTATAAGCGAGCGTCTTGAACTTCCAGGATTCCGCAAAGGTAAAGCTCCAGCATCTGTTGTAAAAGAAAACGCCACAGATATGATGATATTAGAAGAGATGGCAGAGCTTGCAATCAAAGATGCATACATAAAAATAATCGAAGAAAATAAAATAGAAGCCATAGGTCGGCCTCAAATTGCAATTACAAAAATCGCAAAAGGTTCTGATTTAGAATTCAAAATCTTAACTGCAGTATTACCAGAAATGAAACTCCCAGATTATAAAAAACTTGCGAGCGACGAGAAAAAGAAAAATCCAATTACAGAAGTTACTGTTGGAGAAGCTGATGTTGAAAAAACAATTTTAGATTTGCGTAAGATGCGCGCAGAACAAGCACGCGGTGCAAATCACGATGGTCATGACCTGCCTGCGCAGGCAGGAAATATGACAGAAGAAGAGCACGCAGAGGCACATGAAATACCTGAGAGTGAATACCCGGCTTTCGATGATGCTTTCGCAAAAACTTTTGGTGATTTTGAAAACGCAGAGGCTCTGAAGAATAAAATTCGTGAAAATATGAAGATAGAGAAAGAAACTCTTGAGAAAGACAAACTTCGTATGGTAATTGTTGAGAAATTGATTTCAGAAACTTCTGGAGAAATCCCTGAGATATTGATCGAGAGTGAAATCCAAAAAATACTTTATCGCCTAGAAGCAGATGTTACAAATGCAGGGCTCAACTTTGCAGATTACTTGGTGCAGATAAAAAAGACAGAGGATGATCTGAGGAAAGAGTGGCGAGCTGATGCAGAGAAGCGTGCAAAACTTCAAATGATAATCCGTACGATTGCTGATAAAGAAAATCTAAAACCAATTGAAGAAGAAATAGAAAAGGAAGTTGGAAACATTATGACAATGTATAAAGATGCCGATCCAGTTCGTGCTCGTGCATACATAGAAAACATGCTTGAAAACGAAAAAGTTTTTAACTTCTTAGAGAATCAATAAAATATTTTTGCGCAAAAAAAGAGCCCGTATGGATATAGATCCTAGGGCTTCTTTTATTTACTAACTGCTTGGCTGTAATCTTTTTAATATCCGGTTATATAAAATTCATCCGGATTTGTGGTTAATGTATTTCTAACTCTGTGAATCCAAACCGGGCGCCTGTTTTGATAAGTTGCTGACTGGGAAGTCAACCAGAAGTTGTTAGCCTGCGGCCACCACATACTGGAGCAACTTGCGGTACACATAAACACACCGCTGGCAGTGTATATAGGAATATGGTTCTGATCAGTTGGCTTAGATATTATATAACCAACAAAATCATCCACCCCATACTGCTGGTATGACGGAACTGTTCCATAATACATACCGTAGGCGCCTGTTCCGCCCCATGAGAGTAATACAGGGCCAATTTGTACCTGCACAGATACGTTATCCATGACATCTTTAACGTCTTCTTTTGAACAGCTGGTTAAAAAGATAATTACAGTAATAATTGATAATAACTTTTTCATGATATAAGTATTAAGGGTTTAAAATTGTTGATTTCTAGGGACCAAAAGATGATCCATACAATTCAACAATCTAAACCTTCATGAAAAGCCATATATCTCAAAGAGCATTTCTCCCTGTATTATACCATATTAAATACATATATGTCAAGTACACCTAATTGGCAGAATATCCTTATTTTGCTATACTGTTTTTGTAATAATCAAAGGTTTTTAATTAGTTTATGAAGAAAGCCTTGCGCAAGGCGACTGGCCCAAGCAGAGCAAATTTTCACCAGAAAATTATGCGTGCTTTATGAATAAACCTAATTTAAAACCTTTAAAAACATATGTTAATCCCTACAGTTATTGAAAAAAGTCAGTTTGGTGAACGAGCGTACGATATATACTCTCGCCTTTTAAATGAACGTATTATTTTCCTAGGAGGTCCAATAGATGACCATGTAGCAAACTTAGTTATCGCTCAGCTCCTATACCTTGATCACACAGATCCTAAAAAAGACATACACTTATATATAAACTCCCCTGGTGGTTCTGTTACAGCAGGGCTCGCAATACTCGACACTATGGGTTTTGTTAAATCAGATGTCTCTACTATATGTGTAGGTATCGCTGCTTCTATGGGTGCAGTTCTACTTTCTGCTGGTGCAAAGGGTAAAAGATTTGCTCTTCCAAATTCTGAAGTTATGATCCACCAAGTTATGGGAGGGGCAGAAGGCCAAGCATCAGACATTGCAATCAATGCAAAACATATTCTACGTACAAAAGATACACTAAATAAAATTCTTGCAAAAAATACAGGGCAGGCAGTAGCTCAAATAGAAAAAGATTCAGATCGTGACTACTGGATGACAAGTGACGAAGCTAAAAAATATGGAATTATAGATGATATAGTTTCTAAACCTAAAAACGCAAAATAAAAATGCAAATAATAATCATTGCTTTATTAGTATTAATTATTTTAGTTCTACTTAAAAGAGAATTGAGTAGAAATTTTTCTGAGCAAACCTTTCTTACTATCGTAAACCATACTTTCAGAACCCCACTTACTCGAATCAAATGGATGGCAGATGCATTAAAGACTGATATGCCACGCAAAGATGAACTCGAGATAATAAATAATCTAGATAATTCAGTAAACAGATTACTTGAATTGGTAGATATTGTCGCTGGTATAAAAGATATTCAAAATACTTCAACTTACGATTTAAAAGCAGTTTCAATGCGTGAAATTTTAGAAGATGCTTTAAAAAAATATAGTGTACTGCTTCATGATAAAAAAATCTCATTGAAGATACCTTCTCTTACGAGCTTACCACTCCTTACAGTAGATACAAAGAAAATTTCTTTCGTAATAAACGTAATAATTGAAAACGCAATTTTATATGCAAAAGAAGGTGGTAATATAAACATAGAAGCAGAACTGAATAACGACAAACTAACACTAAAAATAGAAGATAACGGTATTGGCCTTTCTAGAAAAGATAGAAAAAACTTATTCGAGCGTTTTTATAGAGGTGAGCGTGCTAAGAAAATGAACACTGACGGCATGGGGCTCGGACTCTATGCATCAAAAGAGATCATCAAGCGTCATAGTGGCCAAATATATGCTATTTCTAAAGGTGAAAATCTAGGTACTAGTTTCTATATAGTTCTTCCTCGAAATAAGTAATTTCTCAAACTCGACAAAACCAAGTATTTCTAGTATTATACGTATATCGAATTTTAACAGTTTAGTAAGTGTTTACTTCCAAAAATACAGTCTTATCTGGCGCAGACATTCCAAACAATCTTATGAAAAAAAGTTTTATCTTAGTGAGTGTGCTACATAAGAATACAGAATATAAAATAGGTCTATAAGAGACTCGTGTATTTAGAAGTGACATTGTCATTTATATGTCATTAACAGCAATAATAATTTCAGTACTTGCACTAGTTGTAGGTGTTGGTGTTGGATATTATTTGCGCCTTATCATATCTCTTGGTAAGAAGGGTTCAATGGAACTCGAAATCAAGCAGATCATGCTAGGTGCAAAAGAAGAAGCACAAAGAGTCCTTGACGAAGCTAAAAAGAAAGCTGAAGAGAAATCTGAGGAAGTGCAAGTAGAGAGTAAGAAAAAAGAAGAAGAGTGGAAGCAGACAGAGCATCGTCTTATAAAAAAGGAAGAACTCTTGGATGCTCGCCAAGTCGAGATTGATCGTGAGGTTGAGAATATAAAAATTAAAGTTGAAGAAGTAAAAAAAGTAAAGGATCGTGTTGAAAATATGCAATCTGAAAAAGAAGCTGAGCTTGAAAAGATAGCTCATCTTTCTGTCGATGATGCAAAGGGTATTTTATTTAAGAGTATTGAGGAAAGGTACGAAGAAGATTTGCTAGTTCGTATGCAGAAAATGGAAACAGCAAACACTGAAAAGCTTGACCGTAGGGCAAAAGATATCCTATCTGCAAGTATTAATCGCCTTGCTTCATCAACAGCAAGTGAGATGATGACAACTTCAGTTAATATTCCGAATGATGAAATCAAGGGTAAAATTATTGGTAAAGAAGGCCGAAATATTCGTGCATTTGAGCGTGCAGCAGGCGTCGAACTAATAATCGATGAAACACCGGGCGCAATTGTGATCTCATCATTTGATCCAGTTCGAAGACAAGTCGCACGCCTTGCCCTTGAGAACCTTATTCTTGATGGCCGTATTCAGCCAGCAAAGATTGAGGAAGTTGTCCAAAAAGCTCAAGAAGATATAAATAAAATCATCAAAGATAAAGGTGACCAAGCAGTTTATGAGTGTGGAATATTTAACCTAGATCCACGTATTGTCGCTATTGTAGGGCGTTTATACTTCCGTACAAGTTATGGACAAAATGTTCTACAGCACTCGATCGAGATGGCACATATCGCTGGAATGCTTGCCGAGGAATTAGGTGCAGATATTCAAATCGCGAAAGCTGGTGCTCTAGTGCATGACATCGGTAAAGCACTTGATCATGAAGTTCAAGGTACACACATAGATATTGGTATTCGTATCCTTCAAAAATTCGGAGCTGACCCAAGAATTATAACTGCAATGAAAAGTCACCATGATGATGTTCCTCATGAGACCATCGAAGCTGTAATTGTCCAAACCGCTGACATGATCTCAGGTGGACGCCCTGGTGCACGACGTGACTCTGTTGAAAATTACATTAAACGTTTGCAAGACTTGGAAGCTCTGGCTAAGAGTTTTGAAGGAGTAGAAAAATCTTATGCTCTCTCTGCTGGACGTGAGATCAGAATATTTGTTACTCCAGAGAAAGTATCTGATATAGGAGCAAAAGACATGGCTCGCGATATCGCAAAGAAAATAGAACAAGAACTCACCTACCCTGGTGAAATCAAAGTAACCATGATAAGAGAAAACAGAATAATAGAATTCGCAAGATAATAAAAAATCCCTCGATCTCTCGAGGGATTTTTTATATTACTTCTCTTTTTAAAACTAATAAATTTAAGTGGAAGTGTTTTGAAATAGTTTGACCCTTGGGAAGGTTTTCCCAAATTGCATCATAATGCTCTGCAATATATTCTTTCTTAATTTTTTCAAATTCAATTTTTTCTTCTTCATTAAGTAAACTCCAATCAAACGGTACTTCCCTTTTTGTAGCAATCATGTGTGTAGTCGTCGCAACCGCATCATAAGGGAATTCGTTTTCTATGATATTCCAATATCTAAACTCTTTAACTACAATTTCACTATTAGATGTAAATGGATTATATTTAATACCTTTCGCTTCCCTTTCTTTCATGACTTCCATATATTTTGTCATCATCCCTTCAGTTCGTAAAAATGTTCTCGTAATATTTGTCATAAGTTGTAAAATTATATCATATAATAAAAAAAGTCCTTCTGTTTCGAAGAAGGACTGATATATTTAAGAAGGGTCTTGGTCATTTCTTTTTCAATGACCACGATAAGTTCATAAGCACCCCAATTGAAAGTATTGGTTTACCTTGGAACCCAGTTCCTAATTCGCAAAATTCAAAGATTTTAACATTCCCAACTTTTTCCATTTTCTCTATGCCTATTCCCAGGTATCCATTTTTGGTATTCAAGCTTTTAGCTCCAACAACGTACACATCCCAATCTTTTGGCAGAAAATAGCCGTTTAGCATAGCTATGGAGTTACCTCCAAAGTTATACATAAAGTTATGGACCGTTTTATCTGTTATAAATGCAACAGATGTAGAGAGGCCGTAGTCTACCTCAAATGGTTTTGAGCCTCCAGAGAAAGTAGTACTGGCAGTTGTAGAAAATATTGCGCCTACGTTTATATCTTTGATGAAATTGTTTTTCTGCGCAGATAAAGTAAGAGTGTAAGCAATAGATAATAGAGCAACGATGACAATCTTTTTCATTTTATTTAGTTTAAGGTTTTCAAATTAACAATTCTGATTCGAGTAGATTATCACACGGATTTAGTTTTGTGTCATATTTGTCGTCATAAGTATTAAAATTGCTATTATGTGTATATTTTGTATAATATTAGTGTTGTCGAAAAATACGACATAATTATGAAAAATGAAAAACTACTAGGGATTCTAAAAAATATTGGGTTAGATGAGATAGAAGCGCAAGTTTATCTTACTTCACTTTCGCTTGGTCCTACAACGGTACTCAAGATTGCTCGTAGTAGCGATATTAAAAGAACAACCATATATGGAGTTATCGACTCCTTAAAGAGTAAGGGTCTAATGAGAATTGACTTAAAAGGCCTAAAACAACTATATGTGGCTGAAAATCCGGAGAAACTTGAAGAGCTTCTTGATAGTAGGAAGAGGGAATTTAGCGCAAAATTGCCTGACTTTATGGCTCTTTATAAACTTGAGGGCGGAGAAAATAGCATAAAGTACTATACAGGCCTAAAAGCAATGAAAAGAGTTTACCTGGAGACCTTGGATGATGTAAAGAGGGGTGGTGAATATTTGGTGATAACAAACGAAGAAGCGTGGTTTCTACTTGATCCAGATTTTTGGATGAAGGAGTATATAGAAGAAAGAGCAAAATTACCTTGTAAAACAAGGCTAATTTCTCAAGATTCAAAAACTGCTCGAGAGCACGAGAAATTTCAGAGAAATTATAATGAGGAGTTTAAAATATTCAAAAATGAAGTATCTCTCAATATAGATATGGTACTTGTACCTAACAAGTTAATAATTGTAGATCTATTGCCTCCCCTTACAACCCTCGTTATAGAAAACAAAAATATTATTGAGCTCCAGAAACAATTATTTGAGATTATTTGGAGCTCACTTCCAGAATAGATTAGGTATTTTGTCAATTGATCCACAAAGCTTGCGTGAAAATACCCTTGGTATATAATAATATTACTCCTATTTAAGGAACGCGTTTCTAAAACGGTCGAACATTATTCAGAAAAATTTTCACTTTTTCTCGCGAGATTGTGAAAAAACAAATAAATGAATAAACAAGCATTAGTAGAATGGGTTCATGGCAAGATCGGCGGTACAAAAGTACAAGCTGAAGAAGTTGTGAATGGAATGTTTGATGCAATCGTTTCTACTTTAAAGAAAGGTGACGAAGTATCAATTGCGGGAATTGGAATCTTCTCAGTCAAGCAACGCGCAGCTCGTATGGCTCGCAATCCAAAGACTGGCGAACAGGTCAAAGTCCCTGCAACAAAAGTGCCTAAGTTCCGAGCAGCGAAAGCTCTAAAAGATGCTGTAAAATAAAATATACAGATAAAAAGACCACTCTATTCTATCCATGAGTGGTTTTTTAATACCTGGTTAAGTGCTATGATGAAAAGAAAAAGCTATGGTAATATTTACCCTGTTTATACTCGCCCATTTCTGGACATCTCTTTTCTTCCATTCTTTCTTTTTGCATCGCTACTCCACCCATAGACAATTTACTATGAATAAGACTAGTGAAAAAATATTCTTTATCTTGACTTTCATCTTTCAGGGTCCTGCATTTTTGGATCCAGTTGCATATGCAAAGATGCATCTACAGCATCATGAGCATAGCGACACAAAAGATGATCCACATTCGCCCCTAAATTTCTCTCCGAAGAACTTTAAATTGAGGTTAATAGGGGCCATATCAACAATGATGTGGAAAACAAAAATTATATTTGTAGAAATTAGAAGCGGTGCAAGTGCTATAGCAAAAATGTACTCTGAGAGATATTTCCCAGTTTGGAAATCACTTCAGTCTTTCGCAAACAGTACTTTATCAATAGTAGTAATGGCGATAATTTATACATATGTATTCTCACTTATAGTGCCTTATACATGGTGTTGGATTTTTCTGCCAATAATGCTACTCAATGGTCCTGTCCAAGGAGCCATTGTAAACTGGTGTGGCCATATGTATGGCAAAAGGAATTACAACTTAAACGACAACTCCAAAAATACACCATTTGCACCCTTAATGCTGGGTGAGTTATACCAAAATAACCACCATAAATTCCCAGATGATCCAAAATTCTCAAAAACAAAGTACGAAATAGACCCAATATACTTTGTAATCAGAATTTTTAACTATTTAGGAATAATAAAGCTTAAGTAAGTAGAAAGATGTTCTTAGATCGGGTTAGCTACGGCTAACCTTTTTTTATTTTATAGAGCTCTAGTGACAAGAAATATTAAAATTATTCCAAGTACAGTCATTCCAACAGTTTTAAGAGATGAATTTTTACTATGAGCTTCAGGAAGGATATCTGACACACCGATATAAAGAAGGAATCCGGCAAAGAATCCTAAATATGCGAGTAAAGTCTTTTCAGATAATGTAAAAAATAAAGTTGAAAGTCCGCCTAAAACAGGAGCAAGAGCGTCAATAAATAAAAATTGCATTACTCTCTTATCACTATTTTTATGACGAAGCATAAGCGAGACAGTATTTAATCCATCAGCAAAATCATGAGCAATTACAGCAAGAGCTACAAATATACCTGTCGCGTCTGAAATTTGAAAACCAAGTCCAATTCCAACTCCATCCAAAAATGAGTGCCCAGCGAGTGCTAGAGCTTGAAATTTACCTACTGTAGGGTGTGTATGGGGACCATAATTATCTTCGTGAGAATGGTGTACAAGTAATAACTTTTCAGCAATGTGAAAAATTAGAAATCCAATTATTAAAAATAGCATTGGATATATTGGATCAACTCCTAGAGATCCTGTGATTTCTATAATTTCAGGAAATATATCAAAAGCAATGACGCCAAGAATTATTCCAGCAGTTAGTCCCAAGATTAGATGCATTTTATCCCTAAATTTAAGCCCAAATAAGCCACCTAAAAATGTGGATACAAAAGTAAAAAAAATAAATACAAATTGCATGTGCGGGATAAGAGAATCGAACTCTTGCCAACAGTTTGGAAAACTGTAGTTCTACCACTAAACTAATCCCGCGATTTTACCGTAAAAAACTTGTCGGGGTGCCGGGATTCGAACCCGGAGTCGCCTGTTCCCAAAACAGGAATGTTAGCCGTTACACCACACCCCGAACCCGAAAAACACTCATCTATATTAGCATATTTTTCATAAAACACAATTGATATGACCTAAGCGATTTCTTTTAAATAACACTCCTCACACGCAATTTTTTCATATCCCCAACTTTTCGGATAATAACCAATTATATCTTTAGAACAGCAAGTACACTTGTATTTTTCCCCATTTATTTGGCTTAAAGAATTCATTCTTTCTTTAGTCCTAACATCAAAATGTACTCGTGGTAAGGCAATATTCTTGCGCTTAAGAAAAGCAAATTCTGCATCCGCAATATTGTATCTCCAACCAGTAATTGGACAAATTAATCCCTGTTTAGATATTGACTCATCAACATCATTAATCGAATCTGGTAATTCGGATGTTTTTAATCCATCGATAACTTGAGATTGATTATCTTCCCAATATCCCCCTCTTTCTTTTACATATTCCTTATCTACTTCTGGGAAATATATAGCTGCCGTAGAAAAATTATAGGAGCAAAGGCCTAATGAATATGGTGGAAATTTACCGTATTCCCCACGCTCTTTCATATCAGAGATTATTTTTTCTTTCAAAACCTCATATTCCTCTTTTGTATATTGCTTATTAAAAATACAGTATTTCTTTTTACGAAGACCTACACAACCAAAACAGTAGTCAACTTCTAGACATTGATCACAATATTCTGAGTGTCTAATACCATCGCACCATATAGAATATTTAACTTCGTAGCCGTTAGTACAACAACTATTATTGCCTGACACTTCCAAATACCAGCAACCAGTTAAATCGACAGAATCCTTAGTTTTAAGGCCTCTGAGACAATTTGTACAATTCTCAGAATCTTCCCAAGAAAAAACATTTATACAATCATTACAATTGGCCATGTAGGATCCAGTCGAATCGTAAGTTTTAATATTAAAATTCTGCTTGTGAACAGCCTCTTCTCTTAAGATCTTTTTATATCTGTTTTTATAATTTTCAAGTTCTGAATATGAGCCTAAGTTTATGGACTTCATTTTTTCTTCATATTCTTCTTTCGAATATTGAATATTCTCTATACAGTATGACTTCCCTCTTAGATTCCAACACATAAAACAATGTGAAGAATTACGACAATCAAAAAGAAAAGCGCTATTTAAGCAGTCACGACAATTGTCAGAAAAAAATAAATCATAGGAAGTAAAACAATATGTACAGTTGTAACAATTATCTAAGTTAAAAGTATGTGAAACATCTATTGAATCTTTTATATCGATTGCTCTATAACCATATAAAGTATTTTCTGCTCTAGCTATTGAACGAGACAGGTAGCAGTTTTTTGATTCCCATACATCATCACACCAATCACAATTTGTATTTTGGGCAGCACCTTGCTGATGAGGCCTTGGAACTTTCTCTTGAAGTTCTCTTAACTGATCAAAGAACGAACGAGTCCGATCATAATCTTGTCCATATTCCATTACATCCCAAGCATCACTCCACCATTCTTTAGAACTGTATATAGGATATCTAGCGTTCTCAGGCAATATTGTTATTATTTTCTCTCCAGATAAGTCTGATTTACCTACTCTAAATTTACCAAACGGCCAAAAGGCCATGTGTTGTTTCCATCTACAATGGGAGCAAATCTCTGGGATTGAAATATCTACCTTTTCATACATAGTCTTTTCCCTATCAGAAATTTCAAAACTTGATTTACAGTACAGACATTCTTTCATTTATAAAGTATAGCTTATATATCCTATTTATAAAATAATATTTTCAATTGTTCGCACCCTAGCTGTTCTTGCTTTCAAGTCTATATAAACAAGTATTAGATCAAATTGCCAAGGAGTATTGCCTATTCTCTTATGGATTAGGTAAGTTTGAATTGTCCTTGATAGTCTTTTAAGCTTCCAGGGATGCATATTTTCTTCGGGTCTTTTAATAAAAGGGTTTTCGTCTTTAAAATTTGGTAGAGTTACACATGAAACTGATTTTACTTCTATAAAGTAGATTTTCTTCTCCTTTTCTGCAATTATATCTATTTCACCCCATTTTTTAGTATAATTCCGTTCTAAAATCACAAAATGGTGTTTCATGAGAAACTTACAAGCTATATCTTCTCCTAACTGGCCAATTTTTTGTGAATCCGAAGTGAATTTTTTCATATGTTACATGTGTAACTTATTAATCTGTTTCACGTGAAACATAAACTATTTATAGGACATAAAAACTAATACTAGTCTGTCTTTGTATAAAAAGCTTGTAAAATAAGAACATTTACACAGAGATCTAAATTAGATGTATTATACTACGTGTCTTTTATAAACAATCCCCACAGAGTTATCCACAAAAGCTATAATTTAAAAGGGTTTTAAATGTGTATAAAAGACTAATAAAGAACAATATACTTTAGGACACATAGAAAATATTTTGTGCGGGATAGGAGAATCGAACTCCTGTCTCATCCTTGGCAAGGACGTGTTCTACCACTAAACCAATCCCGCAAAATAAAATAACTCATAGATTATAACCATTTTCAAAGATAATTGCAATTTGTGATTTTAACCTTTATTTATAAGGCTATTTACTAAATATCTGTTTTAGTATACAATTACTTAGTCGCAAATATAACCATATAATTTGCACCCATGGTGAAATGGATATCACGACGGTCTTCGGAACCGTTATTGGGGGTTCGAATCCCTCTGGGTGCACAGAACATAATGTCGAATAATCTAATAGATAATTCAAAAATACCCGAATATGTTACACATGTAACATCTACCCTAGAAAAGGCTGGATTTGAAGCTTTTATTGTTGGTGGCTGTGTAAGAGATCTTTTGATGGGAAGAAGCCCTAAAGATTGGGATATAACTACTAGAGCTAAACCTGAAGAGATAATGCCTTTATTTGAAAAGACGGTCTATGAGAATACATTTGGAACAGTAGCAGTTATCGACGAAACCAGTGTTTCAGGTGAAACACATAAAATAGAGGTTACACCGTATAGAATTGAAGCAAAATATAGTGATTTTCGCCATCCAGACGAAGTAAAATATAGCGATAATATAGAAGATGATCTTAAAAGACGCGACTTTACTATGAATGCTCTAGCATACAATGTATCTAAAGGACAGATTATTGACCTTTATAAAGGACAATATGATATTAGAGACAAGGTAGTAAGAGCTGTGGGTAAGGCTTCCGACAGATTCAAAGAAGACGCTCTTAGGATGCTGCGAGCTATTCGTTTTTCTACACAGCTAGGCTTTGCGATAGATTACAATACTATGCAAGCTATCTCCGATAATTCAAGTTTAATAAAGAATATATCATACGAGAGAATTCATGATGAACTTGTAAAAATAATAGAATCTAAAAATCCCAGTGTGGGTATTGGTATGCTTTCTAAATTGGGACTACTAAAATATATAATTCCAGAATTAGAAGAGGGAATTGGGTGTGACCAAGGCGGAGCCCATATATATGATGTATTCGAGCACTGTCTTCAAGCACTAGAACACTCTGCAAATAAAGGATTTTCAAGAGAGATTAGATTATCTGCACTGTTTCACGACATTGGAAAACCACGCACAAGGAGACCGGGCGAGAAGAAAGCTTACACATTTTATGGTCATGAAGTAGTAGGAGCTCGAATGGTTAAAACAATCATGGAGCGACTAAAGTTTCCTAAAAAAGAAATGGATTTTGTCATATCCATGGTTCGCAACCACATGTTCTTCTCTGATACAGAACAAATAACACTTTCAGCAGTCAGGAGGATGATTGCAAAAGTGGGTAAAGAAAATATTTGGGACCTAATGAATATTCGCGAATGCGATAGAGTGGGGATGAAAAAAGTAGAAGCACCTTACCGTCTCCGCAAGTATCACGCAATGATTGAAGAAGTACTACGTGATCCGATTTCAGTAGGACAACTTGCGATAGATGGAAAGGTAATGATAGACGAGCTTAATATTAAACCTGGTCCTAGAATGGGGTGGATATTAAATGCACTTCTTGAAGAGGTTTTAGATGAGCCTAAGAAAAATACAAAAGAAAATTTATCCGAATTAGTTCACAAATTAGACAGGCTAGAGGATAAAGAATTAAAAGCACTGGGGGATAAGGGTAGGGAGAAAAAAGAAAATCTTGAAGAGGAAGAGGTAAAAAAACTTCATCAAAAACACGGCGTCAAAAAATAATTATTCATGATATACTAATTAAACTTATTATTAAATAAATTAAAATATGATTACGAAAGAACAATATTTAGGAATACTAGGAAATGAGTTTAGGATTATCAAACATCTATCAGAAAAAATAAAACCTGAGCAACTCTCACATAAGCCAACTGACCCACAGAGAAATATGCAGGAACTTATGACTTATTTAACACAGATATTTATATCTGGAATCGAAGGAGTTGTCACAGGAGATGGTAGCGCATATAAAAAATATCTTGGAGTAGGGGAACAGGCAACATTAGAAAACTTTACGGCGAAGATGGATGCAGAGTTTAATGGAGTTGAAAAACTAATAAACTCACTTTCTGAAGAAGATATGAAATCTGAAGTAAATATGTGGGGGAGAAATCAAAGTAAAGCACTTCATTTGATGGGAATGCTTTCTATTGCAGCAGCGTATAAAATGCAACTCTTCCTATATATGAAGCAATCGGGCACAGAAAATATTGGAACTATGAATCTTTGGGCTGGAATGGACCAACCTCCAAAAGTAAGCTAAATAAAAAAGCCAGCTGGGTTAGCAGCTGGAACTTAATGGGTGGATTTAGAGGTATGTTTCTATTTAAAGCTTTTTCTTGACCAAATACCATCTCCTACTTTAGGGGGCGAGTCTTTGGATTTGAACTTCCTTTTTACATACCACAGTGATGCTGATAAACAGCGAAAGAACTGATAAGCCATCTTTTTCATAAATCCTGGTTTTTACTTTGAACATTAGAAATGATACTACCATAAAAATAAAAATTTAAAAATACCCCGACGCGTGGTCGGGGATTTTACAAAAGTTGAGAGAAAAAATAATTTAAGCTCTCAAACTTTTTTTAATTGATTCAGTAACAATACTTGGAAAAGTATTGGCTGCATTCAAAATAGGTAACACTACCTCTTTTTCCATAAATGGGCGTGATGTCAACTGGTCGGGTGTCAAAATTTTATTGACGCCTTTCTCTGTGCAACCACCAGGAGTAACTACGGTATCCCGTAAAGTAATTACGGGATTTTCAACTCCTTCCACAATCATAGTCCTTAGAGCCCTTAAGGTGCTTTTAAAAGTATTTAGGGTTAGTTCTTCTGATTTGTTGATGGAGTACGAGAGATTATTAGAGAAAATCCTACTTACTACAGACAGATATTCTTTGATTACCTTTTGTGGATCATCTGAATTAATCCGCTCCGGAAAATCAAACTTGGTTAAACAATAATCGGCACAGTTTAACCATTTCTCTAGCGACATAGCAGACCTATTTCTCGCAATGTCGATTCCAACACAATGAAGAGCATTAAAGGATCCATACGAAACTATGGCATTAATTATCATTTCTGGTCTCCTTTCAATACATAAATAATTATCAGCAAGATATCTAAGCAAATCAGAATCTCTTGTAGCACAAATCATACCAGATCCGTAAGCAATGTTTGTATTGCAAGTCGCGGATATAGTTCTGTGCATTACACTCTCCGGAATTACATTGGAAACTTGTTCAGGAATAAGACCGGATGTGAAGGAAACTATTTCGTATCCCCACAATCTAGCTAGTTGAACTTGGCTGATGCGTAATAAGGTATCTCCAGAACCTGCTGGAGTTACAGCAATAATAATGTGACTTGCTGTAACAATTTCTGCCATATTACAGGAAATGTTTACTTTTTTTGAGAACCATTCTAAGTCAGATGTTTCCCGACCTATAACAATTATCTGTCCTGGTCTAAATCCAGCTCTCAATAGTCCTGAGACGATAGATTTAGCCAATTTTCCATTGCCAATAATAGCAATTCGGTAACTCGCTTTTTGCATAAAAGTCAATTTAAAGGGGGTTAGTGAATATTTTGAATATTTTTAAAGAGCAAAAATGAGCCGTATTTGATGGCTCATTTTTAGGTTTAATCAATTTTTCCAAGGAGAGTGTTTAAACGCAAAAATCAGTCATCAAATATGATGTCGGAGTGAGGCAAGGAATTTGATTATACTGACTATTAAAATTGCGTTTCATACATTTATAAATATAGCGTACTTACTCATAGAAAGTCAATACTTTATTATTTTAATTCCAAAAGGATAGGGCAGTGATCTGAACCTAAGATATCTGCTAGAATTTCTGCTGATTTAATTTTTGGTTTTAGTTTTCCTGAAACTAGGAAATAATCTATCCTCCAGCCGACATTGCGAGATCGAGCATTTGCAAAATGACTCCACCAAGTATAGTTACCATTGCCTTTAGTAAATAGTCTAAAGGTATCTATAAACCCAGCATCAAGGAAGTTTTGGAATCCTTTCCGTTCTTCATCTGTGAATCCTTTATTTCCTATATTTTCTTTTGGTCGAGCGAGATCATCTGAGGTGTGAGCAACATTTAGATCCCCGCAAAAAATCACTGGTTTCTTTTTCTCAAGATTCTTTACATATTCAAGAAAAGCTTTATCCCACATATCATGACGCATTTCTATGCGAGAAAGATCGTCCTTGGCATTGGGAGTGTAGACTGTCACAATATAAAAATCTTTAAATTCTGCTGCTATTACACGCCCTTCGCTATTCGCATCTCCATATTTATCGCTCAAATTTTTATATTTTTTAGCAATCTCTTTTGGAATATCAAGAATAACTGATACGGGTTTGGTTTTAGTAAAAATGGCTGTACCGCTATAGCCTTTCCTGGTTGCTGAATTCCAATACTCTTCATAATCTGGAAGGTCAACTTCAGATTGATGTTGTTCAGCTTTTGTTTCTTGAAGGCATATAATATCGGGCTTGTACTTTTTAACAAAAGGAATAAAAAGATTCTTTTTGTGTACCGCTCTTATTCCATTTACGTTCCAAGAAATTATTTTCATAAATTATTTTCCTTTACTGTGAAACTTTTTATGCACATCCCGAAGTTGCTTGTCCGTTATATGGGTATATATCTGAGTTGTAGCAATATTAGCATGGCCGAGCATCATCTGCACAGAGCGGATATCGGCACCATTTGATAGTAAATCAGTGGCAAAGGAGTGGCGAATAACATGAGGTGTAACTTTTTTTGAAATTCCAGCCTTTATCGCATAGTGTTTCACAATACGTTCTATCGATCGAGGAGTAAGGCGATTGCTTTTGTTATTTTTAGATCCGTTATGTGAGTATTGAATAAAGAGAGGTTCTTCTAAATCTTTTCTATTTTTTAGATAATCTCGAATTGCATCTTTGGCTGAATCTGATAAAAATACTACGCGAACTTTTTCGCCTTTTCCGCGGATAGAGAATTCATCTTTAGATAAATCCAAGTCGCGATCAAGCGAACATAATTCAGAGAGACGAAGACCTGTTGAGAAAAATAATTCTAATATGGCTTTATCGCGTAAACCTTTTGTTGTGGTTTTATCTGGAGCCTCCATTAATCGAGTTAGTTCATCAGTAGATATAAGGTCAAGCGAGCGCTCCTTTATTTTTGCGAGTTCAATCCGATCAGGTGGAAGGGAAGTGACTTCGCGTTTCATCATGTATTTTAAAAAAGACCGTAAAGCAATTAAATGATAGTTCTGAGTATTTTTCTTGAGTGTTGTAGCTTGCTGACCTCGAATCTTAACTCCCGGTTGCCGATTTAGGAAAAGTCGAAACTCACGAATTTTATCATCAGTAATTTGCTTTGGATCTGTAATTTTAGCAAACTCAAAAAACCTTGTCAGATAGTGGTCATAGTTATTTACAGTCTTTAAACTGTTACCTTTCTCTATCTCCACATGTTCAAGGAATTCTCTCTTTAGTTGTTCGAGTTTAGTAGTCATTATAATGCCTGCACGCCTTTGGAGTGTCGTACAATAATTGTAACATAAAATTATGTATAAATAGCCTTATATTAAGCCCTCTTGCAATTTTTTTAAATATGTGCTAGTATATACGGACGATGTTAACGACAAAGAAAAAGCAAAATATTATAAAGAAAAGCCAGATTCACGATAAGGATACAGGTTCTCCTGAAGTTCAGATCGCAATTTTGAGCAAAAGAATCGACGAGCTTGCAAGCCATTTAAAGGAGCACAAGAAAGACAATCACTCTCGCCGTGGACTTATCAAGATGGTTGCCGACCGCAGAAGTCATCTTAAATATTTAGAAAAGAAAGACAAGACTCGCCACGCAACTCAACTTAAAACATTAAAAGCATAACGAACTGCCTCGCAAGGGGCATTTTGTTTTGGTACACCCCGTAGTAGATTTTTACAAAGCTCTCTTGAGCGCTTTCTTTGAAAGCATTGTAAAAATTCACTATCGGGGTACAATAAACATATATGAGCATAATAAAACATAAAGAGCAGAGGGTTGGTGTGTTTATCGATACAGCAAACCTTTATCATAGTGCTAAAAATCTATACAAAAGAAAAGTAAATTTTGGACAAGTATTGAAAGACGCGGTAGCCGGAAGAAAGCTTGTGCGCGCAACTGCGTATGTCATAACTTCTGAAGGAGGTGAGGAAAAAAATTTCTTCGATGCACTTACAAAACTAGGAATTGAAACTAAAACCAAAGAACTACAAATCTTTGCTGGTGGAAACAAAAAAGGCGACTGGGATGTAGGAATATCAATCGACGCTGTAAAAATGGCCCCACGTCTTGATGCAGTAGTCCTTGTAGCAGGAGATGGAGACTTTGTACCTCTTGTTGAATATTTACAGAGTACTTTCGGAGTCCAAGTTGAAGTGGTATCTTTTGGAAAGAGTTCGTCTATGAAATTAAAAGAGCAGGCAGATGATTTCCTAGACCTTTCCGCCAACCCGAGAAAATACTTGATTTATTAAACCCAATCCTATAACATTCAGCTTAAGGTAAATATCGCCGAAATTAAATCTCCTGTCATGAATATAATAATAACCCCATGCGTAGGTGGCTACACTTTAGCTATTTACAACAACCGTACCTTTAACCCTAAAAAAATACTTTCCGAAATTGCTCCCCACTTAACGTGGATCGGGAGGCCTGAAGATGTCTATCTGGAGGAAAAATTCCAACTGGAATTAGTTTCTTCTGAAATTATCAGCCCGTATGTAAAGACGAACGGGGAACTGGATCCCAATGCTGCAAGCATAATTCTGGCTTTATCCCTACATACTAAACTTCCAAAAGAACTGGCCGACGCACAAATACTAAGCATTGGTCAGTGCGTAAGGAGTTCAGAAAATGGATTGGGCTATTTGAGCCTTATGAATGGGGGAATAAAATTTTCACCTCTGAACGCTGAAAGGAAGTATAAAGAAAAAGCCCTGTATGCAGTTACTTGTGAAAGTGTAGGATCTATATTTGTAGGTCCATCCTTCACTAATGCAGACTTTTACAACAATGCAGATAGTGGTTAGTATTCCACTTGATAAAAATATTCATGGAAGCCCCGGCTTCCTTTTTTTATATTAAGTTATAGAATAAATATATGATACAAAAACAAACTGAAAAAACATCCTTATATAATGATTTAGAAAAAATGTCTTCTAGAAAAATTGTCGAGAACATAAACAGAGAAGACAAAAAGGTCAGCTTGGTAGTAAGGAAAAATATTCGGGAGATTTCAAAAATTATTGATGTGGTTAGCGGAAAAATAAAAAAAGGGGGGAGATTATTTTACATTGGAGCAGGCACAAGCGGCCGGCTTGGGGTTCTTGATGCTTCAGAATGCCCCCCAACATATGGAATAAAAAATGGGGTTGTAATTGGCATAATCGCAGGAGGTGATAAAGCCCTGAGGAACTCCGTTGAATCTGCTGAAGATAGTCTAACAGGTGGATGGAAAGATTTATCTAAATTTAAGATAAATAAAAAAGATTTTGTCATTGGAATCACTGCTTCTGGTTCAACTCCATATGTCTTAGGAGCAATAGAAAACTGTAAAAAAAATGGTATAAAGACTGCCGGGATATCTTGTAACAAAAATTCAAAATTAAGCGAACTAGTAGATTATAAAATAGAGGCAGTTGTAGGACCTGAGTTTGTAACTGGCAGTACCAGAATGAAATCTGGTACTGCACAGAAAATGATATTAAATATTATTTCAACTGGGGTCATGATTAAAATTGGCAGAGTTAGAGGAAATAAGATGGTTGATATGGCTCTATCAAATAAAAAACTTATCGAGAGAGGTGTCAGGATGATAATGTCAGAATATAAAATTGAAAAATCTGCTGCGGAAAAAATCTTACTAAAAGAAGGTAGTGTTAGGAAGGCTTTAGAAAAACTCAAAAATAAATGATCTTGCGAAAGTAGTATTTTCTGCTATGCTTTGTATATATTATAAATAACCAGCTATTCTTCAGACGGATAGAGTTGAAACCAAGAGAGTTTCAAAACTAGGGTCTGGAGGAAAGCTCAAAAAGATATATGAATAGTAAGGAATACGAAGTAGAAATCGGTGGTAAAAAAATCACTGCGGTTTTTAGTGATTTAGCAGACCAAGCTAACGGCTCAGTCATGCTCAAATGTGAGGGGACAGTGGTAATGGCTACAGCTGTGATTTCAAAAAGCGGTGAAAATAATCCAGGTTTTTTTAATTTAACAGTGGAGTATTTAGAAAAGTTTTATGCCGCTGGAAAAATTCTGGGTAGTCAATTTAGTAAACGAGAAGGGCGCCCTTCAGACCAAGCGATTCTTGCCGCTCGTGTTATTGATCGTACGATTCGACCTCTTTTTGATCACCATATAAAAAATGCAGTTCAAGTCATTATCACTGTAATTGCTATAGGAAAAGCTGACCCAAAAACTTTGGGAGTAAATGCAGCATCTATTGCGCTAAATATTTCAGACATACCATGGAACGGTCCAATCGGAGCAGTTCATATAAGTAAGACAAAGGAAGACAGTACTCTAAAAGTAAATAATTATATTCCAAATGGAGATGAACCAGTTTACTCACTTGATCTAATGGTATGCGGAAAAGACAAAACTATAAACATGATTGAATCTATGGCTTTCGAGTTATCAGATGAGGAGATTGGAACTGGTTTTGATATAGCAATTAATGAAATAACAAAGTGGGAAGCATTCCAACAAAAACTTAGAAGTGAATTTGGCAAAGAAAAACTTCTATTCCCAAAACCTGAAGCAACGAACGATGTCGTGGGGCTTTTTAATGAAAAGATAAAGCCTATGATTGATGCTGGTCTCTTTAGTAAAGAAGGCAAGAAAGTCGCAGGTGACGCAGAAACACTCTGGAATAATATTTTGAAAGAAACATATAATGAAGAACAGAAGGAAGAAATTTATGTTGCGCAAGATTATTTGCACCATTACTTAGATAAAATGTTCCATGAAAAAGCAATTGTAGAAAATAAGCGCGCTGATGGACGTATGCTCGACGAAGTTCGAACCCTTTATGCAAAGGCTGGGGGTATTTCAGAAGTGTTACACGGTTCTGGAATATTTTATCGTGGTGAGACACATGTACTCTCAGTACTAACTCTTGCAGGCCCTGAGAGTATGCACACTATAGATGGAATAGAATTTTCTGCAAAGAAACGTTTTATGCATCACTACAATTTTCCTCCGTATTCAGGTGGTGAAACAGGTCGCGTTGGTGGAATCAATCGAAGAGAAATGGGTCATGGATTTCTTGCTGAAAAAGCTTTGACTCCTGTAATCCCAGAGAAAATAAATTTCCCATATACAATTCGTGTAGTTTCTGAATCAGTTGCTTCAAATGGTTCAACTTCTCAGGCCTCTATATGTGCTTCTACTATTGCACTTATGGATGGCGGAGTGCCAATCAAAACTCCAGTTGCAGGTATTTCAATTGGAGCAATGATAGATACTAGCGATAAAAATAAATACGTACTACTCACAGATATCCAAGGGCCAGAAGATCACTATGGGGATATGGATTTCAAAGTTGCTGGAACAAAAGATGGAATTACTGCGATACAACTTGATGTAAAAGTTGATGGTATCCCACTAAATATTTTAAAAGAAGCTTTGGGTTGTGCAAAAACTGCTCGCTTGAAAATACTTGAAACAATCACAAAAGAAATCGCTGCACCTCGCGCATCTATATCACCAAATGCACCGATGATAGTTGTTACAAAAGTTAAAAAAGAGCAAATTGGGCTTGTGATTGGACCAGGTGGGAAAAATGTAAATGCAATCCGCGAAGAAACTGGTACAGAAATCACGATCGATGAAGACGGAACAATATTTATCACTGGTAAAAATGGAGGTGCAGAAAAAGCAAAGAAAATTATTGAGGACATGACTCATGAATACGTGGTAGGAGAACTAGCAAACGGAGAGGTAGTAAAAATAATGGATTTTGGAGCTTTCGTAAAGATAAACACTGACACCGAAGGGTTAGTGCATGTATCTGAAATAGCACCATTTCGAGTTGAGAAAGTTTCTGATATCCTTAAAGAAGGAGACAAGGTTCCAGTAAAAATAATTAAGGTAGATGAGAGAGGACGCCTTAATTTATCAATCAAAGAAGCAAATCCAGATTTCTTTAAACCAACAAATGGAGGAAAATAAAAAACCTAGTAACCTAAATAGTGATTTAAAAGTTATCCATACCTATACATCAGATATGGCTGATGCAGTGCGTCAAAATGATATGTCGGTTATAAAGATCGCGCTAGCAGAAAAAGAAAAGAGGGAGAATGAAGAGATTTATAAAAAAGCAGAAGGTACTAATTCCTCAAAAATTTTTCTTGTCTTTGGAGGTATTATTTTAATAATTATTGCATTAGTAATAACTTATTTAGTAACTCAGAAAAATGTTGAGACAAATTCTCCAGTTCAGACTGCTAAAGAAATAGGAGCTCCAATTTCTTATAATGAAAAAGTTTTTATGGACACAGCAGGACTCACAACCCATAATGACTTATCAAATGCAATAAAAAAAGAGGTTGGCAATAATAATAAGGAAAATTCTGTAAAATCTATTTTCTTAACCAGAAGTATTGGTGGCAAACCAGAGTTAGTAAATGTTACCGATTTTATTTCGCTGATCGGTGAAAGCGCACCTCAAGCCTTAGTTAGAAATTTGGGCGAAGAATACCTAATAGGAACTTATAGTATTAAGGAGGGTGAATTATTAAAACCTCACCTATTCTTAATATTCTCAATCAAAGATTACAATCAGACATATGCTTCAATGCTTTCTTGGGAAAAAACAATGCTCCACGATATGAGTTCAATATTTAATATTGATTTGTCAGGGGACAGGAGCGAGCTATTAGAAAAACAGTGGTCAGATATAATCATAAAAAACAAAGATGCTAGAGTACTTTATGATAATTTAGGGAAAGAAATTTTATACTATATATTTATAAATAAAAATGACTTTATTATAACTGACAACCAGGAAACATTAAAAGAAGTTGAGGCGAGGATTGTATCTAAGGAAACAAAACCACTCTAATATTGCTAATTATAAATAGTATTGTTAAGATTAAAATTATGAGAATAGATTTATATAAAACAAAGTTGGAAGAGGAAAAAAAGCTATTGGAAGATGAGCTCAGTTCTATGGGTAAACTCGATAAAGAAACAGGGGAATGGGAAGCAATCCCTCCATCTCAGAGTGCACCTGAAGCAGATGAAAGCGATATGGCTGATAGGACAGAGGATTATGAAGAAAGATCAGCAATAACAGATACTCTAGACCAAAGATTAGACGATATCAACAATGCTTTACAGAAAATAGAAAGTGCTAACTACGGGACTTGCGAAGTATGTGGCAACCAAATAGAAGAAGACAGGCTAGAAGCAAACCCTGCAGCTCGCACATGCAAGGCTTGTATGGAGAAGGTCGTATAGTATTTTATAAAAGCCCATTTGGGGCTTTTATGTTTTTATGTCATTTTCAAGAGTATATTCTGCTCAAACACATTTATTGAAGGGTAAAATTGTCACAGTAGAGGTTGATATAACCAAAAATACTCTACACGCTTTTACGCTGGTAGGATTACCGGATAAAGCAGTGGATGAATCAAAAGATAGAATGAGTTCAGCTCTCAAAAACTCCGGGTTTGCTTCACCTAAAAATCAAAACCAAAAAATAGTCATCTCACTATCTCCAGCAGATCTAAAAAAAGAAGGCCCTTATTTTGATTTGGCTATCGCTCTTGCATATTTGCTTTCAGCCGAGGAAATTAATTTCGACCCAGAAGGAAGGATTTTCTTAGGCGAACTCTCTTTAAATGGGGAGCTCCAGCCTATAAAAGGAGCTTTACCACTTGCCGAGGCAGCTAAAAAACTAGGGTATAAGGAAATATTTTTACCGGAACAAAATGCTAAGGAAGCTGCATTGGTAGAAGACATCGCTATATACGGTGCAAAGACCCTAAAAGAAGTAATTGATCATATTTATAAAATAAAGTTAGATAAAAAAGGAAATCCTATTGAAAAAGAAAAGCCTAAATTAACCCAAACAGCAAAGACTGAGATAATTCATGCAGAAAAAGAATACGGAATAGATTTCTCAGATATTCGCGGGCAAGAAGGAGCAAAACGCGGAATTGAAATTGCTGCAGCTGGTGGACACAATATTGCTATGTCAGGTCCACCAGGTACAGGTAAAACAATGCTTGCGAGAGTTTTTTCTCACATCCTTCCTGACCTGAGTACAGATGAATGCCTTGAAATAACTGGAATACACTCAGTTGTTGGACTTCTTGAAGACAACCTTGTAACCGAGCCACCGTTTAGAGCTCCTCATCATACTGCAAGTTATGTTTCAATGATTGGAGGTGGAGCAAATCCAAAGCCAGGTGAAGTTACCCTTGCACATCGTGGAGTACTTTTTTTAGATGAATTTCCAGAATTTGAAAAACGTGTCTTAGAATCTTTACGCCAACCACTTGAAGATAATATCGTTGCTATTTCCCGTGCACGAGGCTCAGCAATCTTTCCATCAAATTTTATACTAGTAGCTGCTATGAACCCATGCCCATGTGGAAATAAAGGTAGTAAGCAAAAAGAATGTATTTGTAAACCAAGTGACCTTGATAGATATAGTAGGAAACTTTCAGGACCAATTATGGATAGAATAGATATTTGGGTGACTGTTGGGGCAGTAGATTACGAAAAGCTTTCGAATATAGAACAATCTGGAGAAAAAACAACTACGATAAAAGAGAGGGTGAAGAGGGCTCGGGACATTCAAACAAAAAGATTTAAAAATTCTCCAAGAAAAATAAATACAAACAGCGAGATAAATGTAAAAGAACTCGCAATATACTCACCTCTTACTCCTGAAATAAAAAAACTACTAAATGAAAGTGCTGAGCGACTACAATTATCTGCACGAGCGTACCATCGTACTATAAAACTTGCACGAACAATTTCCGACCTTGAAGGTAGTGAAAATATAAATATGAATCACATTTTAGAGGCATTGCAATATAGACCTAGGACTTAGCTATTTTTTAGAACAGTTAAGTTCGTTTATTTTAAACCTTGTATAGTATCCAACGATGCCGGTTACTTTATTTTTCAAAAATGGAGAAAAGATATCTTTGTAATATTTAGTCTGAAAATCTTTTATAGCTTTTATATCATTTTTTCCATAAATACCATCAGGCAGTAAGCTCGTACCCTCGTGTGTATTCAAAAATGTAACTAATTTATTTACTTCTTCAGGATTATTTTTCTTCCCGCGTGCAATTGAGCTTGTTATTAGTGGAGCACATGAAGTGGAAACATTAATCGGGGTTGGTGCTGGTGTAGGTATTTTTACAAGACTTGGTAAAAAACCTGAACTATGATGACCACCCCCACCGGAAGAAGATATTACAACTGGATCAGCATTTAGTCTAATAATATCAACAGCTGTTGATCCGTTGTAATATCCGAAATCTCCACCTACTATCAACTTTTCGTTAGAATCTAGCAACATTGCTAATGGAGTAAAATCAAACCCAGTACCTATAGTAAATGTTGAGTCGAGTGCTCCGGCAGAAGTTAGTTGAGCGATACCGTGTGACACAGCTGTTGATCCATAATTATTGAAAACTCCACCTACTATAATTTTTCCATTTGATTGAATAACTGCAGAATTAATAGTACCGTCAAAATTTATAGAGGTGTTAAAACTTCCATCAACAGACCCATTGGAATTAAGGCGTACTAAATAAGGAATACTGTTTCCATCATATGTAGTAAATGGCCCAGCCATGAGGATTTTGTTATCAGATTGAACCACAATTGATGAAACTTTATCACTAAAACCAGCCCCTGTTGAAAAAGATGAATCAAATGTCCCATCAGAATTTAATCTAACAATATTTGCAACTGTATTACTATCATAGCCATTAAAAGTCCCCCCTACTATTATTTTATTATCAGGTTGAATTGCTAGAGAAAAAGTTTCATTATCAAAACCACCACCTTGAAGAAAACTCGAGTCAAAAGAACCGTCTGTATTGATACGGACTATATCAGCAACAGTATTGCTGTCGTAGCCATTAAACCGCCCGCCTAAAATAACCTTGTTATCAGATTGAATAACCATAGCATTGATAGTATAAAAATTTCTTGCCCCACTAATACCACCACCAGTAACAAATGTTGGATCAAATGTCCCATCAGAATTGAGTCTTACTACTCCTTTAGAATAATTACTATTATAATCATCAAAGGTTCCTGCTGCTACTATTTTTCCATTTGATGTAATACCGAGAGCTGTAACAGCTCCATTAAAACCTGTTCCAATAGTAAAACTACCATCGATACTCCCATCTGAGTTTAATCTAATGATAGAAGCAGATGGTGTTCCGTTGTAGTTATAAAATTGTCCTCCGATGACTATCTTACCATCTTGTTGTTTAACAATTGCATTAATTGGTCCATCAAAACCAGTCCCAGTTACAAAACTAATATCAATAGTACCATCAGAAGCAAAAGTACCATTATATACAAAAAGTAGGAAGATTGTTATAAAAAATGACAATAAAAATTTCATGCATTTATGATTATATCACACCAATTAGCTTAATTTATTACATAGTTTAATAGTGATATAATCAAATAGATATGACAAAACAAAACTGTAAAACATGTGAATCATAGTGGAAAACACTGTGAAGAAAACTTTGAAACAAGTTACTCTCCTGACAGAAAAGAAACAGTATATTGTGAAAGTTGCTATCAGCAGGAAGTGGCTTAGCATAAAAAATCCCTCGACTTTGGTCGGGGATTTTTTATGCTTTCTTGGTTGTTTTCTTGGTCGTTGTTTTCTTTTTTGCAATTACTTTTGGAGAATGTGGGGCAGTCTCTAGAGTAAATGGTTTAGGTGCGGCAATTAATTTTTCTTTTTTCTGACTGTTTTCTTTTTAGCTACTACTTTCTTTTTTACTATTTTCGTTGCTGGTTTTGAAGACGAAGTAGAACTTGTAGTAGTTGTCGCAGCAAAAACATCAGCCATTGGGTAACCTATGAATAATGTAAATGCTATTAATATTGTTATAAATTTCTTATTCATTGTCTATAAAATCAGTACTGTTGACCTTGAGCCCTATATAAGGGTTGCCGAGTCCTGAACCACTCTCAAAGTGAAAGCCTAGGTGCAAGTGTGGGCCAGTAGATTTACCAGTTGAACCCACAAATCCTATGATTTCACCTCTTTTTACTACTTGGCCCGGTGTAGCTACAACTTCACTCATGTGGCCAAAGATTGCTTGGCGTCCGTCATCGAAGTTTATAACCACATAACGCCCATAGCCACCATTATACCCTGTCGGGTGAGCAATTAAAACAGTACCACTTGAAACAGCATATATAGGTGTACCTTTTGGAGCAGCAAAATCGTAGGCTTGGTCGGCATGCAAACCTTGAGATACTCTCCCTATGCCTTTAGGGAAAGGCCATATATAGCCACTATCTATACTTCCTTCTGGCTGACCAGTAGGAGTTTGAATAATGGGTTGTTGAGGTTGTTCTATTTGAACCGGAGTTTCTACTACGGGAGCAACAGCCACCGGAGCTTGTATTATAGGTGTAGGAACTACGTCTTCTTTGGGTATTGGCTTTGTCTCAACAACTACTTTTTTTACTTCTTTTGGTTCATCGTCTTTCTTTACTAAAGGTTTCTCCACTTTAGCAGGAACCTCTTTTACATCAGGCTTAATGCCGAAAATAGCAAGAGATTGGCCTATTTTTAACAAATCTGATTTTTTAAGGTCTGTGTTTGATGCAACGATAGTAGCCTTGGAAACCTTTAGTTTCTTAGCAATACTATCTAATGTATCACCCTTTTTGACGGTATAAGTCGTAATTTTAACCCCTGAGTCATATTTTTCAAGCTCTGAATCCGAATCTAGATTGCCATTACTAGATAGAGCAGTACTATTAGGTATAACTGTTACGACTGGTTCATCTTTGATGTTTTTCAAGTCTGGGTTTATTGAAGATTCTAGAAGTGGAACATTCTGGGAATTATGAATAACTTCAGTATTTGCAGGTTCTATTTCAGATGCTTGGGTCTTGTTGCCCACTATCTTATCAACCAAATCAGATAAAAAACCAGCCGAAGCGAGGCTTGGCTGGAGAATAACATAAGTAAAGATTAGAAAGGAAATATAAGCTCTCATAGTTGAGGGCTTGCAAAATAAGGATATTTTCATCTTTTGGTCTTTTTGCCAAGCAAAACTACCATTAGAATCTTGATTTTTGAGTTTAATAAGCCTAAATAAATTAACCACAACTGGGATCACCCTATCTAGGAACTACAGTACGACCACAAATGTGAGGGCTGTAATTTTCTAAATGATACCAATGTAGTTGTTACAATCGTTTCGGTAATGCTTACAAATAAAGCTTTTCTTCTATATCTGGAAGTAGGGAACTTTGAAGCAACCCCACTCCTTAAAGGGTAGCCCATAAGGAGCTCTTAGTCAACAAAGTAATACACAGGGTTATCAACTCCCTATAAAAAGGCTCTATTACACCACAAATAGCTATATTTGACAAGTAGGCATAAATATAGGTATAATAAAAAGACATGGATGGATTAAAGAAATACAATTCTTTTGGTGAACTATCAGGGCAAAGTGGTAGCATTGATAATGCAACACCACCAGAGGTCCGTCAACCTAGAAATTTTCAAAAAGAAGCCCAGAAAGTATCTGGAACTATTTTTAGCCCAATATTAAAGAAACTTTATCCTAAATCTTATCCAAAAGGAAAAGAGATAAAAAGTATAGATGAAAAAAAAGTAAAACTTTCAAAAAATGAGAGTGTAGATCGCATGGGAATTGTGATAGATAAAAAAGACTTGGAGCTACAAGATGAAGTCTACACAGAGGTTGATCAATGGAGAGATGAGTTGAGCAAAATAACAGGTAACAATAAAATTGATGGGAGAAACAAGAGAGAGCTTGAAATATTTGAAGAAAATCCATATGAATGGGTCAAAATAGCACTAGATAAAAAAATTGACAGAATAAACAAAAAAGATTTAGGTGTTATAGAAAAATCTAATAGAAAACAAGCTTTAGAAGAAAAAATAAATGCAAAGAGACCTTTAGTTGAAAGACTAAATAATATTAAACTCGCTATCGATAGAAAAATCCCTCTTGAAATTAATGGTGAGATGAGGTCAGATTGGATACTTTTAGAAAATGGAAAAACCTTAGATGTAGAAGTTGCAACAGATGAAATAAATAAAATTTATAATAAGGAAAGTTTAAATTACTCAGTTGTGGGTGTGATTTTTAGAGGTAGAGAAAAATTTGTAGTTTTAAGAGATGAAATAGGTGAGAGAGTGGAATTAAAGATGGAAGATGCAGAAAGGTTGGCAGAGGAAACAAGTATAGATTTTATAAAAGCAAAGAAAAAAGGGGAGAAACTTGAGGGCATACAGATCAACGACGTTATAAAAATCAGAATTGGTGGCTTAGAAGGCAAGAGATCTTCATACAAAATAAAAGGGGTAGAGAAGGGTAGGATATTTTTTGAAGATTTAGCTACAAATCAAAAAGGTAGTATGAGTATAGAAGATATGCGCGCCTTTTTGATGGATAAAAATAAAGAGTTTGTTGTTGAAAAAAGCGCAGAATATAAAAATAGAGAGGAGTTAAAAGGGCTTGAATATTTTAATGAAAAAATAGAAGAACTTAAAATCCAACAAACTATTGGTAGAAGAAAGGCTAGCCCTGAAGAAAAAGTGAAATTATGGAAAGAACAACTAGCAGAACTCGGTTTTGGAAATATTGAAATAGAACTAGCTGGACAGGTTGAAGATACTGAAGGAATTGAAGAACAAAATCAAGAAAAAGCAGAGCGCCTAGAGATAATGAGAAGGATAGGTGATATTCTTAAAAAGAATAATTTAAAACTAGATAGAGTCGTCATACATGGATATAGTTATGAGAACAAAGAAGGGGAACTCATGAGTCACTGGGATGTCGATTCAGATACTCGCGGAGCGTTGTACATGCTTCACTTAGCGGGCATAAGGACGAATGAAATAGAAAAAACCCACAAGGGAACAGAAATAGAACCAAAAACTGGGGAAACAATGATGTATATCGATACTAGTAGTAAAACTCTTGGAATAGAAAATAAAAACGCGGGTAAGCAGATAATTATGGATCACCATCAAAAGGAGTACATGGAGAGAAAGACTTCAGCAACCAAAGAATTATATGAGACTCTTTTAGAAAACAATCTGATCAAAAGAGAACCTTGGATAGACAAGCTAGTAGATTGCATAAATCAAGAAGATAATCTCTCTTACGTCGACGATAAAAGATTTAATGAAAAATATTTTAAATATAAATATGCCAGCTCTTTGTTTGCTTTACAAAAGGAAGTGGATTTTCATCAACTAGTAAAGTGGTGTAGGGAGGGGAAGGATTTATTTGACCCAAAATTTACCGACAAAGAGTTAGATGAAGAAGTAAAAACAACGATAGAAGTCGAGGGTTGGGAAGATGAAAATGGTAAGAAAAGCAAAGCTTACGAAAATGCTATGGTGCCACTCAGATCAATAATTGCAAAAATCCAGGAGAGGATTGATAACGACTTTAAAGCATTTGATTTTGCAAAAAAGAAAATGAAAGAAAGGGGAATTAAAAAATATACAAAAGAGTTGGGAAATATCCTTTACAACTTACCAGACTTTCAGAATTTCATTGGAAAAAATAAAGGCAAAGTAGTAAATAAATTTAACTATCCATTTTTAGTTACAAGAGCTATGGGTGGAGATACATACATATCGTATAGTGAATTAAATAAAAAATACTTTATAAATAGTTCCACTTATGACCTAACTTTTATAGACAAAGAGTTATCAAAGAAAATCCCTGAAGGTATTATGGTCAATGGTGTAATGATTCTTCCTCCAAAGAAAAAAGCTGAGAGAGAGGTAATTAACGAAGAAGAATTCTTGAAAATCATAAAGCTAAAAGAATAATATGAAACAACTTTTTAAATTTAAACTTGAAGATGGAACAGTAGTTACAGGAGCAAACCCTGTAGAAGCTTTGATGCAAGTGAAGACCTCTACGACTGGAAAAAACTTTGACGATAAATTTAAAAAAGGAGAGCAAGCAAAAGAAAAAAGTGAAGCTATGGTTGAATTTGAAAAACTTTATAGTGAATATTTAGAACTTGAAAAGAAAATTAAAAGTGGAGAAAAGGTTGAAAAAGTTCCGGAAGCTGTCACAGAAGTTCCTGAAGAAGAAATCGTTCAACCCCTTGTTGAAGAAGACGAAGGTGCCCAACAATCTGAAAAGGCAGTTACCCCAACGAACGAAGAACTCAATTCAGTATCTGAAAACGTTCTGCAAAATTCAAATATTTTAGAAATAGAAAAACCCGATGAGCTTTCTAGATCATTAGTTTTAGCTGCTGAGGGTGATTTGAGTAATTTAAATATTCCACCAGAGCACAATGGTGCTTTTGTACAATTTAAAGCAGAAGCAAATGAAGGTGGAGTAATTGAGGGAGATTTACCAGAGTTTGATATTGTAATAAAAGTGGGAGATATTGTGACTCAACAAATTCATACAGAAAAAGGTAAGGGGTTTGCGTCTTTCACACTACCTCCAAGTGGTGGTGGACGATTTGGTCACGGAACTGATGAAGAAAAAAGGCCATATCAATTTTACACAGATAGAGAAGGTAAGGAAGTTAGAATTTACTTCTCTCAATTAGAGGTGGACCGGTCAAAGCCATATTTCACAGCAAACTCTTTTATGGTACGCAGAGGTGGTACTTGGGAAAAACAAACTGGCGGAAGTAGTTATACTCATGAGATGAAAGCATTGATGCTACAGCAGGGATTAATGATTGAGGAAAAAGCAAAAGATCCAGCTGTAATACAAAAAGCTAAAGAGATAGAACAAATTTTGGATAAATCAAAAGAAAATATTGAAACTGTCAGATTAAACAGAGATCAAATTAGAATTGAAATAGAAAAAAATTTGATACAACTCTTAGAAAAAGCAGGTGATGCAGATCCTGTAATAAAAAAATTCGATATAGTAGCTAATGGGGATACAATAACTATAAATAGTAAAATAAATATAGACACTGGCTTCGTTGCTAGGGTCAATTTTGATATATCAGTACCAATCAAAGATAACGGTAACAGTATAGAACTTGGAAAACACAATATTGAAGCAGGTTTAGCAACCAGAAAAGTAAAGAAAAAGATTGAGCCCAATCTACCTTTACTTATACCAAATATAAATAATTATTTTGAAAACAAATACAAGAAAAAAATAGATTCTATTAGAATAGTGAACGGCGAGCTAATACTTAATTTCAAATAAATAATAAGTATAATAAGGTAAAATAGTTATATTGACTTTTGTATATTTTTGTGTTAGTGTGATTACAAACAAACTTTGTAATCATGAGAAAAAATAACAACCGCGCTATAGTACATACCATTTTGGCTGTACTTTTCCTTGCCTCAATAATTTTTT